>TARA_R110002110_G_scaffold404023_1_pt1 | contig 10402 bp, 11 predicted proteins | sample TARA_R110002110 | Tara Oceans TARA_R110002110 (sample SAMEA4397330) | marine metagenome | biome: Polar Biome; feature: [SRF] surface water layer (ENVO:00010504); material: water (ENVO:00002006), including particulate matter (ENVO:01000060) such as... | depth 5 m
CAACCTGAAAAGAGGGGTTCGACTCCCCTAGGGACTGCCACGGTTTTTCTTCCCTTTAAAATCAACGTATTATAGTTTTGATTGAGTCGGTTTTTCAACACCGATTTCAACATGAGAAATTACGTTGGTAAGCGTGCGTCCCAAAGATGGCCTCGTCGTAGAGGACAGGAATAGCAATGCGGAAGAGAAGATATCGAGCGATGGATTATGTCTATAAGCGGGGCAACGGTTGGTATCAGATTCGCTACCCAATTCCCGGCGAAGTCCGTAGCTACTTTCCGAAGCGTGACGGGAAGAGTTTCAAAAAGCACATCATTGTCTCGCTTGGAACGTGTGATCCAACAGAAGCGAATCGGTTGGCGCGATTCAAGTTCGTTGAAATTGAAAACAAGTTCTCAGTGCTACGCGAAGGCGCTCAATCAGAGAAATTTGCATCCTTCTGTCAATTTGTATTCGATCAGGAGATGGAGCTCGCCACGCAGCGACGCTTGGACAGCTCCCTTTCCAAAGAGCAATTGGATGAAGAACACCGGATCCATAGGTCCAGTCTCGCGGATCGAACTATTGATGCTCTAGAGGCGCACGTTGGTTGGATGGTTGATGTTTATTTCGAACATGCCGCAGGCGCTAAGGCTGTTGTTCCAAGTGATACAGAACTGCGAAATACGCTGCTGAATGCAGCGGCAGACGTGATGTCGGATGTCCACACGCAGATGGCGGCGAGTTCGCAGGGTTTATCCTACAAACCAAAATTGACGGCTGCTCCGCTATTGGCCAGGAGCGAGCCAGTCGTAGTTGTAGGTGACAATATCCCTATGACTCAGGAGGGGAGACTCTCGCTTGAAAAATATTGGGATGTGCATGAGCAGACGAAGCAGAGTTCGTCGTCTCCAGTGAAGGAACATACTCTTAAGCGTAGGAAGGACGCTTGGACTGAGCTGAAGGAGCTGCTCGGAGCGGATACGCGTCTCTACAAAGTGAAGAAATCCGACATATGGAAATATAGAGATGCTCTGACCGAAGTCCCTGCACGCGCGGGTTCAATCATCGCCCTTCGAGATCTAACTTTCCCCGAGCGTATTCAAGCGATGAAGGCCAACCCTGCAAGATACAAGCGGCTAGACCTGAATAGTATCGGCGACCGACTTCGACAGGTCAGCGCGGTGTTCGAACTAGCGGTGAAGAGAGGTCACCTGACAAGCAATCCGGCTACAGGTGTGTCAGAGGGGAAAAAAGACGGAAAGAGGTATCGAAATGCCTATTCGGTTGAAGAACTGCAGCTCATTTTCTCGTCACCACCTCTTTATCATCAACCTTGTCCGATTGAGCAGCAGACAGATGAATTTTGGGTGCCTTTGCTGGAACTGTTCATGGGTGCACGGGCGAGTGAGGTGTTTGTCCAATTGAAAGAAGTTCATGAAGAGGAAAAGGTTCCCTACATTCAATTGATCGACGAAGCTGACCGCTCGCTTAAAAATCGTGAATCGGCCAGGACGATTCCACTTCACCCTCAATTGATCGAGTTGGGTTTCATAGAATATTGTCGGAACATGAGGCGTCAGGGAGACAAATTATTCCCGAAATGGAAGTTTCGCGAAAATCAGAAGCCATCCGATGGTCCGGCTCGTCGCAGGTTTAACAGGCGTCTGAAGCAAATACTTCCGGATCGCGAGTTTCCGGCTGATTCGCACACATTCCGAGGCACCTTTGAAACCGCGCTAAGCGTGGCAGAAGGAGTGCCGGAACGGGTATCTAAGCGATTGTTGGGGCGGGCGTTGGGCGGAAGCTTGGCTTCATATGTAGATAGTCTGCCTGATGAAGCGCTCGGGCGAGCGATTGCAAAAGTCGAATTTCCCGGTTTAACGCTGAATCACTTGTACCCGGATCGTGGCTAGGCATTACGTCGCATCAGATAGGCGCTTTCAGTTTAATTCTTACGTCGGCGTCAAGTGATGGAGAATCCCTTCCTCTCCGCCACGCCTGCTCGTTGCACATAAAATCCTTTAAAATCATGATATTGTCGAATTAGGCCGGTGAGATGTAGGACGCTTATTGATCCAAATGTAGGACACCAGACTTCAATGGGGACACGATCCATAACTAGCCTTCTGGTGTGTCACGACGCGGAGTATCGGAGAGAAGAGCTACACCAAGCGCACGTCGGCGGTCTGTGTCGCCGAGCTCACTAGTTACTCGGCTGTACCACGCAATGAATTTTCGAACTTCTTCAGATATTTGCGTGTCCAATTGATGGAATTCCAACCTGAGTGTCACGTCTTGGAAGCTATCCCCCCACCCGCGAAGGCGCCGGTCTAGTCCGGCGAGAGTCTGCACAAACCGTGGCTCAGCCCGCCGCGACGCACGAAGCGATGTTTGGATGTCTCGCATTCCTTGTCGGAGGGTCTGCCTGACACTCTCAAGCAGTTTTGCCTTTGCATCCTTCGACAATGATACGTTGGCGTTATCGAAACGGTACGACAGAAAATCAAAACCCGAGGAGATTGCCCCCAACGACGCCTTTTTTCCGCCGGTGACTGGCTCGTGTACCTGTAGGTTGAGTGATGCCAGTCTTTGTTTCGCGACCTTCCACGCAAGTCCAACCTGTTCTTCGGAGCTACCCAAAATTACAAAATCGTCGATGTAGCGAATTGTGGTAAGGCCGGCTTCGTTCAGTTCTTCGTCGAATTTTGCTAACGTTACATTCGCAAAAAATGCGGCGAGCGATGAGCCTTGAGGCACGCCAGTTTCACCGTCCGGAAAAAGATCAAACCACATGCGGACCAGAGGGTCGTCTATGTTTGACAGTTCAACTTTCAGTCCAGCCTCGAGTAGATCGGCGAAGGCGAGATCCTGAGTTTGCTCGCCAATCCATTTTATCAATTTGGCGGTTGGGATGCCTGTGAAGAAGTCTTTGATATCCGATCTAATGAAGTGCGTTGCACCGCCCCTAATAGCGGCGGTGATCTGACTCACGGCGTCTGGCGCACCTTTGCCAGGCAAGCCGCCAACCGAAGTCGGAGTATTCGAGTAAGCAGGTACTTCCCCCAAACACCCTTTCAGACGGGGTTTTCGGGTCTGCAACGTCTCGAGGATTGCGCGTTGGACGATCCGGTTTGAAACCGGAGAAACCACCAAGGGACGCGGAGGCTTTCCCTCGCGTTTCTTCAGAACGCCGCGCTGAAGCTCAAATTGGAAAGTTCCCCTTCGAAGCTCCTCATGAATAGTGCGCAGCGCTTTTTGAGGATTTTGATCAATTCTTTTCGCGTCTATGTTAGTCTGCTCGTTCTGGGAATGAATTGCTCTTGACCGGACGGACATCCATGATGCCCAGAGCGTTTCCATTCGCCGGACTTCCAGACACAGCAATGAAGACTGTTGGCTTGTATGGTCGGAGTTTGTCATTGCCGCGGTCCACTCCGACCCTTCAAGTTCGGTGTCCTTCGGAGTACGTCGTCCATGTTACTTGGACTTCCGCAGCGATCCGCACCTCACTGGTTGTCCCAGCTCGGAGCCCGATCTCAACTTTCCCTCCTAGTGTGGAAGGTCGGTCAAAACCGAGAAAGGCCGTGATCGTCAGCACGATAGCCGCGATCGTCGCCGCCAACTGGCGGCAATTTAATGGTCGGTCGCACATTTTCACAGCCTCCACCCTATCAGGTTTTTAGCAATGTCAAGCGACCAGCCGGCCCCGGCCCCCGCCTGAAAATTTGTCCCATTCGCCACGTAACATGCATATTCTGGCACCGCGGCTGTGGCTAAGGGAGCAACAGCGAAGAGTCGGTGTCCTTCGGAGTACGTCGTCCATGTTACTTGGACTTCCGCAGCGATCCGCACCTCACTGGTTGTCCCAGCTCGGAGCCCGATCTCAACTTTCCCTCCTAGTGTGGAAGGTCGGTCAAAACCGAATCAGACAGGCGAATCGTAGCAAAAATTTTACGGATGTTCAACATATGTTCCCCGAAGGTCAGACCCTCCTCCCTTATTATAGCTAAGGGAAAACCACCCGCCGCTTGCGTGTCGCGCTAGCGGCCCACCGCAAGCGACAAATTTGTGTCATGTCGTGAGCTGACTGCTACTATTTGCGAACGCAGTTTTGTCACGGGGAAGCAACGTGGATACTTTTTATGGAACAGTCCTCAAAGTAGCAGAATACGGTCTGCTTTCCCTTCTCGCGATGCCTTTCTTAATTCTATCGCTTCGATTAACGCAGTTGTTTCCGACTGGGTTGTTTCGCAGAGCAAGAATATTCCATTGGCGAGAACTGGTGGAGCAGCGACTTCATGTTTGGCAAGCCTTCGAACTTGTCGGAAAATTCTTCCTACTTTTTGCGCTGTTCCTGCAGATCGCAGTGATTTCTCCGAAAGCGTCGACCTCGGAATTCTTGATCTACGAATTGGATCATGTCCAAGCAGTAAGAAAAGAGGAGAAGGCCGCTAGACGCATCGCCGATTTGAAGATCGAAATACTGCGAAGCCGAACCGGAGAAATCGAAGTCCAAAGGCAATTACTCAGTCTGAATGTCTCAGACGATGATGAGCGTGCATTGCGAGAGAGGGAACTCGACACGCAAATTTCCAATATCGAGAGTGATGTAAATGAATTGCAACAAGCAATCGAAGACCACAAAGAATATCTGACCAATCCGTTTGAATTCGAGGAGGCATACTCAGGCTGGCTGACAAACACTGAAAAGACACGCTCCGAAGCGGTTTCAGAGTTTGCTGCCTTAGGTGTTTTAGGAACGTTTTACGTCCTGCTGGCGCGCATTCTTGAAATGCGCCGTCTAAATGGAAAATTAGTCGCCAGTTACAATGTATTTTTCACATCGAAGAGACGTCCCAAACAATTGCAGACGACCTACAAATTTCAGCGGATTCGAGGCACAATACGCCGATAGGAAGCATCTGTTTTTGAGTACAGTTTTCTTGCCTGTAAATCATAGCATATCGCGACTGTCCTTGTCCCACTTTGCGCAAGTTCGATTGAACACCCAAAGCATCGGTGGTCATCACTCGCTGGCCAGGCGATCCAGAGAACGAAGATCAGAAGTCCGATATCACCATGAAGCAAATCTCCCGACTGAGGTTTGAATCGCTCGTCGCGCAAGTGAGCGCCTAGCCATCCCAATCATTTTCCAACAACGTAGAGCTAGTTGCTTAAACCAGCACTCATCGCAACGTCTCAAAAACGAACGTTTCTGCGACACATTTTTTCTGCTCGTGAAAAGTACATGTTAGGTCCAACTTCGAGTCTCAAAACATGTCTCAAAACTCTTGTGTCTCATAAAGGGTTGATCTAACGTTTTTGAAACAATCCGAGGAACGAGAAACAATGAAAGTTGGCTATGCGCGCGTATCTACTAGGGATCAGGATGCGAGGCTTCAAATTGAAGCGTTGACTGAAACCGGTTGCGAGAAAGTATTCGAGGAAACCGCATCGGGTGCTCAACGAGACAGACCCAGGTTAGCCGAAGCTCTAACCTATCTTCGCAAGGGTGACACCTTGGTCGTATGGAAGCTGGACAGACTGGCGCGCTCTCTCCGGCAACTAATCGAAACCGTCGAATTGCTTCATCAGCGCGGCATCGGATTCGTCTCGGTGACGGAGGCTATTGATACGACGACCCCCGGCGGAAAAATGATCTTTCATGTGGTCGGCGCGTTGGCGGAGTTTGAGCGTGACCTCATTAAAGAGCGCACGAATGCTGGTTTGGCATCAGCGAAAGCGCGAGGCGTGCGGCTTGGTCGACCTAAAGCCATGACCGATGATCAAATCGCTGTTGCGCGGTCTTTGAAGGCCGCTGGGGAGCTTTCATCCGGAAAGATAGCAGATCACCTTGGCGTCTCTCGAGCGACGCTGTATCGGACGCTGAGCGAGTGATCGGATGATCACTTGTGTGGCTTCAAGTACAAGGAGTTTGTTTTTCTGGCGGCAAAAAAATTGGAGGTGAGTCGCGCAATTTTAGGTCCGCGCCTATGATCGGGAAAATCCTTGTAGTTGGAATATGCCTGTCGTGAGATTCCATCAGCGAAGACGCGCGGTCAGAAACTGGGACGCACGAACCTTCTTCGGCACCGTTGGCAGAACACCTTGACGTGTAGCGCTACAACTTTGGCATTGGATACATTATGTCATTCAGCAAGTCGCCAGCATTCCTCATATAGATTCTTTGCGTCAATGAAGTTTTCAACCGCGGGACATGAAGCACATCAAGTTTTCGCCGCCTCTTCCATGACGAGTTTGCAATCCGATTTAGGCGCAGCAGTTCAACGTCGATAACGGCAATAAAGCGCCAGCAAAGCAACCGTGCCTTGGACTCGAATTCGTACATTTCATCAAAACTCTGGGATACCGAGCTTCCAAGCGAAACGCGTTCCAATTGGCTCAACAAGTAGCTTGCAACTCTGCTAATGTCTTCGCCTAACACGTTGTCGAGATCAGCATAAAGCTGTTGCCTATGCGCCTCGGAAATCGCCGCCTGAGTTTCCTGTTCGTCTGCAGTATCTAAACACCGCGTCGCCAAAGCGAACGACCAAAACGCAGCGCCAAAGGACTGCAAAACGCTTTGCTGTGCCATGTGAGATTTCTCTCTAGGACTCTGACATTCGAAGCTGTCGGACCACATAAGAGATGAATAAACATGCCGACATCCATCCGCAGTTAGCGCTAACGCAGCCAGTTGAAGGGTGTCCTTAAGTGCCAGATCCTTAGCAACGCTAACTGAAAACCATTTCGCTCCTGTGTCTCCCAGAAGACGAGTCAGCGCCACGGTCGTTTGCGCGCCATTGCGTTGTTCTAAGCCATCTACAGTCCTACCCAATCGCATGACAGAGTTCTTGGTTATCTGTGCAAAAGCGAGTGGTGACTCGACATTGTTCACTTCGGCATCCAATTTTCCGATGCTTCCAACTGCTCTTAGAAGTACCGGTAGTGCCACGGCATCCACGACCGATAAAATCGCATTGCGCCAAACAATAGCCGGAAGCCGAAACTCGGGTTGTTGCCATGTTTCGATGAGCTTCAACGAGCTCTGGACCCCCCTGGCGTCGCTCGGCGAAAGTGATCCCAAAGCAAGCTCGTAATCACTTTTCATCCCTTCCGACGGCTCATGTTTGTGGTGTGGGAGGCTGGCGGCACGGTTGAGCAAATGGCTGGCGCCGAAGGTCAACTGTATGAACCAATTTGGTGCAGGCAACAGTGCGAATGGCTTGGAACGGCGAAGATCCATTGAGATTGGCTCCGTTGGCTTCGCGAAATAGAACTCGCTTCGAAAGCGCTGGTCAACTCGACCTAAAATAGCGTTTCGCGTAAGTATGGGTAGATCCGGACTAGGGATGCCGGAAAATGCCGAGGGACCAGGGTTTAGTTTGCGAAAAATTTCTAGGACTTCGTCCTTCTGGAAGCGGCGACGAATTCTGCTACTGTCATGATCGAACTGTGGGGATGAAAGATGCGGATGTTGCGTTCGTTGTTGCTCGGTCTAGTTTTCTTTGTTCATGCTGAAGCACGTGCGGCGACAATAGAAAGTGCTGCCGGTGTTATCAAAATAACAGGAGAAATTATTGCTGGCGATTTCGATAAACTGCTGCAAGTCGTCTCAGAGCGTTCGGAAATTTGGGGGTTTGATGACTTCGAATTCGTCCTCAACTCTCCGGGAGGAGATGTCGAAGAGAGCATGAAAATCGCGGAGTTCGCTCGCGATATGTGGACTACAACTGAGATAATTCCAGCTCGAGCATCATATGCTTTCCTACTGCAAGGTGAGGTGACATGCGATAGCGCGTGCGTATTGATTTTCATTGCTGGCACGGATCGCCGGTATATCGGCTACAACGAGCTACCCGATAGGGAGAGCCATCCATTAGGCCTTCACCGACCTTATTTCTCTCCAAAGAGCAATGCCGCGTTGAGTCCTGGAGATGCCGAGCTGGCTTACAAGCAGCTTGAAGAGGACTACCGCGCAGCCATGGCAAGGTACGGCGCCACGGAAGAATTTATTGAAAGAACGTTTAGAACCGGATCCGCCAATATCGATCGCGTCTCATCCATTGAATTCTACAATAACTACTTCCCAATCATCGTGCCGTGGTTAGATGAATATATGCAAGCTAAGTGTCCCGGACTTAGCTACGAGGAAACGATGTACCTGAGCAAGTTGACGGTTCAAACCGACCTCGGGGAGGAAGCCAAACGTCAGAAAGACTCGCTGATGACTAAAAACTCCACATCCTATCGTTGCCGGGACAAGATAGAGGCTGAGCATCGGACCCAAGTTTTTGCGAAATATGTAAAGTAAATGTATCTCTGAGCTCGGCTACGACGCCCACAAAATACAATTCACGTCTTTTGATTTTTGCCTCGCTCTCAGAGCGTCGCAGATTCGCACTTTAATCTGGACGACAATTCCTCATTTGAGACCTCAAACACGCGCCAGTGAGCTCGCCTGACTCTTACAGAGCCATTTCTTTCGATAAGTATAGACGAGCCAAATCAGCCTTGCGCTCTCAGAGCGTCACAGACTCGCGTTTCAATCCGGACGAACATTTCCTCATCGAACACCGAAACGCGAGCCAGCGACTCTCCTAGAGCGCTACAGACTCAATTGTCGTCATCTTCCTCGGTGTCATCGTAATCGTCATCTTCGTCATCATCATCCGGAAGCACCCAAATAGGATGATAGATGGACCGAGCAGTAGCGATCAAATCAAGCTCTGAAGAACTCGGCATGCGAGTGGCAGCCAGGTACAAAGTGAAGTCATCCGGTTGCTCTTGCATGAGCCAAAACGGTAGGAGGTCAAGGACGTCGCGTTTGAAGTGTTTCGCGATGCCGCTTAAATGCCGGAGAGGTATCTTGGACTTACCATCCATCCAGCGTTTCAACGTTGTTGAGTGAGTGTATCCAAGCGACTGGGAAAGCTCTTCAAAACCTTCGTTCTCTTCGCCACCCGCAAGCTCACCTTCAATAAAGAATATGAGCCTTTCGTGTGATGGAAATTCGTTCAGCCATCTGGTGTCCATTAGTATTTCTCCTTTGTTGTTGGTGAGGAGAAATTAGCTTCCGGATTCGTCTCTGTCGGGTGGGAAACGGAAGGGTGTGAAAGATAGGAACAGTCCTCGTCGTTCGCTTCGCTCACTTGCTCGTCTGTTCCTATCAGTCATTTATGGAAGGGGAGGGATATGGAGTGGCTTTGCTTTTTGACATAGCTTCTCCATTGCTGGGGTAAGCAGCTTAAAAAAATTGAGATCCAAATTCAGCGCCGTCAACGAAACAGAGTGCGCGAAAAGAATGGAGTTTTTAGCGACGAGGCTGGAAAGGCTCGTCAAGATTCAGCACCCTGTGCTGAGTGATCCGGTCGACAGTGTAATAGCGTGTTGGTTCGGTGCGTTGATTGCTGGAGTGAAAGTCAGCAAGCGTAAAAATCTGATCGGAAAAGTCACTCTGGTAGAGTTGTTCTTTGAAGATGTAGGCACGCAAGCCGGCGGCGTCATAAATGGAGGTTGTCTTGATAGTCCAGCCTTTAGCTTTCCAATCGATCACTTGAGGCGTGATCAGCTCACCGCGCCAAGGTTTCCATTTCTCAAGAAATTCACGATCACGCTCTTCAAGCTCAACGCCGGGGGAATTGCACTGCTCGAGCATAAAGCAAATGAATAAGTTCTTCCTGAGCGTCTCCGATTGCCTGGCCATTTTGACGGCGTGGATCTTAGCGAGCTCATTACGATCGTAGTCTATGTGTGGATCGTATTGTACGTCGGGAGTGTGTTGGAAAGTGATTGCCATATGTCCGTGCGGATTACTCGGTGTTTTCTCGACTACACCGACGCCTGAAATGCGATCACGCTTCGAAATGCGCTCCGTTATGTGCGGAGTATGGAAGTAGGCTTTCTCGAGCGTCTGAAATGTGTCGCTGAATGCTCGCTTGACTGAAGCAATGGTCCTCTGACGGTCAACATCAGACTGTTTGTTCATCGGCATGCTACGGTTGAGTTGCAACGAACAGGCGAGAATCGGATTGAGCGCGTCCCATGCTCTGAATGCATCGTGGAGCGACTTGTTGTGAAAAGTGGTCAAAGTTAGGGTCTCTTACGCCAATTTGAATATTGACGCTTTTTGAAGTTTGATTTTTGGGATTGTGAGGTGTGTTCACCAAACGTGGTGCCACTAATCCGGCGAGATAATATTATATCACGTCTGGAAGCGGAGTGGAACAGGTCGTTCCGTTTGATCTGATGGCTAAATCGACCTGCTTTAGCCACGTGTTTTCAACACGCAATTCAACACAATATTTCTAGCAGTGCGTTGTTTTGTAATAAATTGTCTCGTATCAAGGGGTTGATTGAAGCAAATGAGTCCATCCCCTAGGGACTGCCAGGTTTTTTCTCCGCAATCATGGGCTTGGTC
>TARA_R110002110_G_scaffold85223_2_pt1 | contig 10393 bp, 8 predicted proteins | sample TARA_R110002110 | Tara Oceans TARA_R110002110 (sample SAMEA4397330) | marine metagenome | biome: Polar Biome; feature: [SRF] surface water layer (ENVO:00010504); material: water (ENVO:00002006), including particulate matter (ENVO:01000060) such as... | depth 5 m
CACGACGATTGCCGTACTGACCGGACGTACAGGGGCCGTCAGCACCTATTACACCACCTATGGGAATGTCGGTGGTATCAAGTTCGGCACTCAGGTGCTCTATGAGGGCTACCCCATCGGGCAGGTTGAAAGCATTGAGCCCACCACCTTCAAGGGATCGGTGAAGTTCAAGATCACCCTGGCGGTTCAGGAAGACTGGCGCATCCCGGCTGACTCAATTGCGGAAATTTCCGCCTCCGGTCTGCTGGCTGCCGTGACCATCAATATCCGGGAGGGACTGAGCGCCGAGGCACTGGCACCCGGATCGGAAATTCTTCCCGGCCGCCCCAGCAATATTTTTGCCGCGCTGTCCGGCGTCGCCGAACAGTTCGGCGATCTGAGCGAAAACAGCGTCAAACCCCTGCTCAGTAATCTTGATCGTCAGGTCACGGCCTTCGGCAAGGTCTTTGAGAATGAATTGCCGGCGATGATCGACAATGTGAATGGTCTGACACGGGAAGTAGCCGACCGCACCCCGCTGATCCTCGCCAATCTGGAAGACTTTACCGAGCGTCTGCATGATATCAGTCGGGAAGTTGATCAGGGCGTGAGGGAAATCATGAGCGCCAAGAACATGTCGACCATCGATACCGCTCTTGCCAGCTTCGACAAGACGGCACGCGATGTCTCCCTGTTCACTGGCCGGATGAACGAAACCCGTGAACAGCTTGATACCATCCTGACACGGGTTGACGGTCTGGTCGCCGGGAATGAGGAAAACCTCAACAAAACGGTGGAAGATACCCGCTTCGTTGTTCAGGCTCTGTCCCGCCACGTCGACGCAATCTCCTATAATCTGGAGGGAACCAGCCGCAACATGCTCGAATTCAGCCGACAGATACGACAGAATCCCGGCCTGCTTCTGGGCGGCTCCCCACCCAGTGAATCCGGTGCGAGTTCGCCGCAATGAGACATCTGATCCGCCCTGTTCTGCTGTTGCTTTTCATCACCGGGCTGGCTGCCTGTTCCGCACCACCTGTGCCGAAAGATCATTTCTACCGGCTTTCTGCCGCTGCACCGTCTGCCGCGCCCGCAAACCGTCTCAGCGGTGTGCTGATGGTCGACCGGCCAAATGCCGACGGTGTTTATTCCGAACGCGCACTGGTGCTCAGCCGCCATGCCGACCGGTCAATGATCGAACAATATCATTATCATTTCTGGGCCGAACCCCCGGCGGCAATGCTGCAACAGCAGATCGTCGGTTTTCTGCGCGACGCTGATATCGCCCGGCAGGTGGTGACGCCAGAACTGCGCATCCGCAATGACTACGCGCTGACCAGTAAAATTCTGCGGATGGAACGTATCATCGATGGTCCGTCACCCCGTGTGGCGCTGACGATTGAATTCGCGCTGCATAATTACCGCGACAACAAGCTGCTGCTGCTGGAAACCTACAGCGAAGAAGTCGATGCCCGGTCTGACGGCATGTCAGATGCGATCACGGCACTTGATCAGGCGCTGACCCGCATCCTGAACAGCCTGCTGACAGACGCCAGCAAATAGGCGATGGTCCGACGCCCCAGACGACAGCCACCCCGCCCCGCGCCGAGTGACCGCTTCACGCTGGAGATACGTGATATCGGCACCCTGGGAGACGGTATTGCCGCGCTGCCCGATGGCCGCACCACCTTCATTGATGGCGCTCTGCCCGGTGAAACAATCGAGGCCGAGGTTACCTTTCTCGATCAGGGACCGCCACGCGGACGCCTGATCAGCATTACCAGAGCCTCTGCCGCCCGGCGCGAACCGCCCTGCCCGATTGCCAGCCTGTGTGGCGGATGCATGGCCCAGCATCTTGATGATGCATCTTATGTTGAGTGGAAAATCCGGGCCGTATCCACGGCGCTGGAATCTGCCGGGCTCAACACTGACTGTCTGGAACCGATGCAGCGGACCGGAGAGCAGACCCGCCGCCGGGCCGTCTGGCAGTTCCGGCTGGGTGAAGGGCGTCTGCTGCTGGGATATGCCGTGCGGCGGGGAAACCGCATCATTGATGCAACCAGCTGTCTGTTGCTGGAACCGGCGCTCCAGAACGCCATGGACGGTCTGCGCCGCGAGCTTCCCGGCCTGCTGACGGGACCGGTTGTCCGGCGTGGCCGCATTCTCGTTACCGCCAGTGATTCCGGCCCCGATGTCCTGCTGGAACTTGACCATGAACCTGATCTGGAACTGTTGCAGGGATTCAGCGGACTGGCAGAACGTCTGGATCTGGCCCGTCTGTCCTGGCGGAACGGTGCCCGCGGCGAGGCGACACCCGCCGCCGCACGACGTCAGCCGACCGTAAAATTCGGCGACATCAATATCGCCATCCCCACCGGTGCTTTTCTGCAGGCCTCCGGCCCCGGCGAGGCGCTGATCCAGCAGGCCGTCAGTGACGCGCTGGCTGAAACCGATGGCCCGGTACTCGATCTTTATGCCGGTCTTGGCAGCCTGTCCTGCCCGGTCGCTGCAACCCGTCCGGTCCATGCGGTTGAGGGAATGGAACGCATGGCGACTGCGCTGGCCTCTGCTGCGCGACGCAGCGCCGTTGCCAGCCGCCTGACCACCGAAGCACGTGACCTTGACCGGCGACCCGTTACGACACCAGACCTGGACCGTTACAGCGCCGTCATCCTTGATCCGCCACGTGCCGGGGCAAGGCATCAGATCAATGAGCTTGCCGGCTGCCGGAAACTTACCCGGCTGGTCTATGTCTCCTGCTCAGCTGACAGTTTTGCCCGCGACACGGCCCTGCTGGTGAAAGCGGGATGGCGCCTGACATGGGTACGGCCAATCGATCAGTTCCTTTATTCCGACCAGACTGAACTGGTCGCCCGGCTGGACCGGTAAGGCGATGGGCAATTTCGTCGACGGGCTTTCCTTTGCCACCATCGTTCTTGTCGTCATTGTTGTTGTCCGTATCGCCTTTGTCATCATGCAGCGACGTGATCCGGATGCCGGGAATGTCACCTTGCTGCGCGACCGGCAGGACAGGACGGAAGAAGCCTGGATGCACCGGAACAAAGTGCTGAAAGACCGCGCGGTATGGAAGATGATCCGTACCATCGAACTCTGCCGCGAGAACCTGAACCCGGCCCTGCTGGCCCCCGGACAGGACCGGCATATCCATTATTATCTTGGCTATCTGCTGGGCTTCGCAGAGGCCGTAAGCTTGGCTGACGGCGTAGAATTCGACCGCATCCTCCGTTTGCCGATCTATCTGGAAACCAGCAAATTGCTGGGGGATGGTCATGGTGATGTACAGGAAGGCGCAGAAATGCTGGTGAAACTGTCGGGCAGCGAGTTTTTCGAACTCGGTCGCCGTGAAGGCGTGCTCGATGGCACCGATGCCGCAGAAGACAACGGTGAGCGCTATTTCCACCGCATTGATTCATTTTTCAACGACAGGGGCTGACGCAGAAGCCCCCTCTACACAGCCCTACGGGTTATCCCCAATAGCATCCACTGACAGATTTGTTACGTTCAGGTCATGGTTTTGATCGATTTCGGGCAGATAGTCCCGGCGCCTCCCTCCTCCCTGGTGGCGCTCTGAGAGTAAACCGGTCAAATTTCCTCCCTGTGACTCAGGTGCTGCTTGCCCTCCCCCTGTGGCAAGCAGCGCTTTTTTTATCCGTTGAGATACCCTTTTGAAAAAGTGCCCCTGAGATTACTGGTCACCGATTATCCCGAAGATAATAGTTATTTCGCGGCATAATCTCTGTTAGTAAATTCTCTTTAAGTCAGTTGCTGGCAAACTGCCCCGGCACGCGACCGCCAAGCGCATCGCGCAATTCGCGCGTCAGCAAGGCAAGGCACTCTGCCTTCTCAGGCCCTATCTTGGCAGCAATCATCTGATCTATATCCGCCCAGGCCCTGTGGATATCCGAAAGCAGTCCCCGTCCCTTGTCAGACAATTGCAAGACGTTGCTGCGGGCTTCATCCGGATGGGGTGTACGCAAAATAAAACCAGCCTCCAGCAATCGTATAGTCATCGTACTCATGCTGGCAGGTGTCAGAGCAAACTCCCGCGCAAGCTGGGCCTGTGAGGCCAGACCCATACGGTCCAGAGCATCGAGGATACGTGCCTGCCGGTGTGAAATATCCAGATCAGCAAGTCGCGACCGCAACCGCTCCTCAATGAGGGTCGCCGAATGCAGGAGAAAGTGCAGGCTTGAGGTGTCAGATTGCATACTAATAATTAGTATGCTAATAATTAGTTCATGACAAGGACTCCTGTCACCTCCCCAACCTCTGGAAAGCACTATGTTCAAAAGACTTACCGGTGCCCTGAAATTCGTCGCCGCCGTTGCCCTCGCGGTTTTTGCAATAGCGCGTTTTGCGCAGGCTTCCCAAAACAACATCGATGATATTGCTGCCTTTTTCCAAAACGCCGATCTGGTCAAGGCACCCCGAATCGTTGACTGCACACTTTCGGAAGGAACCCGGACGACCTGTTTTTCAATCACAGTCAGAGCCGACCCGCAAAGTTACACACCCGGCCCTTGGTGCCCGGGCACCATTTCAGACAGCGCGGAATCAGGCGGCATCTGGTTAAAGGATGGCGAGGTGCATGATGTCGATGGCACCTTCATCAAGAATCTTGCGGAACTGTATGGTGACGCAAAGTGGCAGCTTTTTAACCCCGACACAGGCAATGTCCGCTTCACCGGAACATTGCAGGCCTGTCAGGCCGCCGCACGGCCTGATGTCGATCCCGCATATCAAAATCACTGCATCCAGTGCCTGCCGGAATACATGCCGGAAGACGCCACCACTACCTATATCATTCCATTGGACCCGCAAACCGCGAAGCAGCCTCAGCCCACGAACTTTTCCGGGTCAGGCCTGGCCTACAACGGCATTCGACTGGACGGCCCTGCGCCACTCGACGCAATTACTGCTGCCCATACCATCGCCCCCTTCGACGATTGCGGCGGACATGTAAATCTTCATGTCGGATATCATTACCATGCCGTCACCGACTGCCTGCAACAATCACCCGCAGCTCCTGGCCCCGCCGCGCATGGCGCCCAGATCGGCATTGCGATGGACGGTTTCCAGATATTTTCACATCTGTTGGCATCGGGTAGTCACCCCGGTGATCTGGACAGTTGCAACGGCCATGAGGTCGATGGATTAGGCTACCATTACCACGCAGGAACGGCAGGTTCGAACGCGATTCTGGGCTGCCTCACTGCCCAGGCAGGATGCACACTCGGGGATGACGACGCGGTCTGTGACGCTTCCATACGCCCGCCGCGCCCCTGAAAGGCTGGGTGAATGGAACTGAGAAGAGTCATTGCTCATTCTGAATCAAGAGAGTCCATTCTTTAGGTATAAACCCCAATTTCTTGAGGGCACAGCCACCTGTACTCATGGTTGAGAAAATCGGCGCAAGTCAGAAAAGCCTCTGTTTTTTGTATTTCCGCGCGATTTACATCGAATTCGAGGTAAATTTCAGCCGTTTGTGACCAAAGTCACAGAACAGCGGGGTTTCAGCCGATAGTAAGGACCTCATCGTCGGGGGAATGATCCGGCACAGGAGACTGAAAAATGAATGAGCAATCAGCAGCAATCGGCACAGTGGAAGCTTCAGAAGGAAGCGTCTGGGTGGTTCGGTCAGACGGATCCCGTGAAGAACTCGACAATGGTGACCCGGTTTTCCAGGGTGATCTGATTGAAACCGCCGGTGATGGTGCGGTTGGGGTCACTTTTACCGATGGATCCGCCTTCTCGCTCGGCTCCAATGGCGAGATGACCATTGATGAGATGATCTACAATCCTGCAACGCAGGAAGGATCTTCCTTCTTCTCCGTCATTCAGGGTGGATTCAGTTTCGTCTCCGGCTCCATCGCCAAGACCACACCCGATGGCATGATGGTTCAGACGCCAGTTGCCACCATTGGTGTGCGCGGCACCAAGGTCGTCGGCGAAGCCGGACCGGAGGGCAGCGACAACAGCTTTACCCTGCTGCGTGAGGATGATGGCACAACCGGCGAAATCGTCGTCTATAATGAAGGCGGCATTCAGGTTCTCAACCAGCCCTTCCAGACCGTCTCGATCAGTGACCCCTCTGCTGGCGTTCCTGATCCGGTCGTGATCTCTCAGGACGATGTCTCGAACCGCTACGAGACAACCCTCCGTGCACTGCCTGCCGTCGATCATGGCAATGCGGCACCCCGGGACGGTGGCGAGGACGGTGAAGAATCCGGCCCGCCTTTGCCCGGCGAAGCCGCCGACGGAGAAGAAACAGCTGAAGAAGAACTGGCCGCTGCAGAGGAAGAAACCGCAGGGCCTGAGATATTACAGGAATCCGAACTCGAAGCCGGACCGGAAATCGAAGAACTCCCTGAACTTCAGGACCCCTCCGTAGAAGAGGATGGAGAGCAACTCTCCGCCGATGAAGAACAGGTTCTGGACGAGGATATCAGCGGACCAAAGGTGGCCAAAGTTGAGCCATCCGCTACGGCTCCGCTTGATGCCACAGATACATTCGGCCCGAACGTAAATGACGACCTTCCCGACAGTTCCACCGAAGAGAACTTCTCACCACAAGGTCAGTCATTCAACAATACTGTAGCAACCGACCCCATCAAAGCTGCGGCGATTGAAGATGTGATCAAGGCTGGCCTCAATGCCGGCTTCACGACAGATCAGATATTCAACGCCCTTTCGACCTCGTCGGGTAATGACGTACCGAACAAACCCAAGGATACGACCACTGAAGACGAGATTCTGGTCGGTGGGGCTGTCAATGATGGCCTTATCGGCGCGGCTGAAGAGAGCGAAAGCGAGAGCGTGAGCGAGAGCAATAACGATGGCCCGCTTTCACTTTCCGGGACGAGCGGAGCGGATGTACTCACTGGCGGAAACAGTTCGGACACCATCGCTGGCCAGGATGGCAACGATCAAATATCCGGCGGCGATGGAGATGACAGCCTCTACGCTGGTGGCGGTGACGACACCATTGATGGTGGAGACGGAAATGATGAAATCACCGGCGATGATGGTGATGATCTGATTTCAGGCGGCAATGGCGACGACAGCATTTACGCCCACAATGGCGATGACAGCGTCGATGGCGGCGCCGGAAACGACATGATTACCGGAAACAACGGCAACGATATAATTAATGGCGGTGCCGGAAACGATTCTCTCTACGGCAACAATGGGTCTGATACCATCAATGGTGGCGACGGAGACGACCTTATTACCGGAGACAACGGTTCCGACGAACTTCATGGTGGTGCCGGAAATGATACGATCTACGGTGGGAACGGGGCTGATATCATCAATGGCGGTGCCGGTGGTGGTACTCTCAATGGCGGAGCAGGAGCGGACACATTCCAGTTCTCAGGATCCGACAACGGATATACCAAAACCACGAATGGCGCACTGAGCGATGCTGAACTGGCCGAGGTCGTCAAGATCACCGATTTCGAAACCGGCAGCGATAAACTGTCCTTCGACGCAAACGGCTTCTCAGGCATCTCCACTCTGGTTGACGGCCTTACTGCCATCCGTCTGCATGACGTGTTTGATGGAACGAACGTAAGCAACACCACATTCCAGGCCGGAACACCGGTGCTGATCTATGATGACACAGGCACCTTTTACTATGACGCCAACGGTGCCGGCGATGGCTACACCGTGGTCGGGAAGGTCGATGGTCAGGTCAATTTCAGCGATCTGGAACTGGAAGGCGGCGGGAGCGTCTGAGCCCCGCCGGACAGGCCGCCGCCAGCAATTCCTTACTGGAAAACGATTTTCGGTCCAGCCTTGTTGGCGGCGATCTTCGGTTCAACCGTAGCCCAGACTTTCGTGGCAATTTCCCGATAAATCTTGGCATGCGGGCTGTCCGGCTGGCTGACCGTGATCGGCTGACCGCTGTCAGACGTCACCCGGATATCCAGATGCAACGGAATTTCGCCAAGGAAATCCATACCGAGTTTGTCGGCCTCGGCCCGCGCGCCACCATGACCGAAAATCTCCGTCCGCTCGCCACAGCTCGGGCAGAGGAAATAGCTCATGTTCTCGATCAGGCCGAGAACCGGTACATCCACCTTGCGGAACATGTTCAGGCCCTTGCGCGCATCCAGCAGGGCGATGTCCTGCGGCGTCGAGACAATCACCGCACCGGCCAGCGGCACATTCTGCGACATGGTCAGCTGCGCGTCACCGGTGCCCGGCGGCATGTCGACAACCAGCACGTCCAGTTCGCCCCACATCACATCTTTCATCATCTGCTGCAGCGCACCCATGACCATCGGTCCACGCCAGATCATTGGCGTGTCTTCCGGTACCATGAAGCCGATCGACATCACTTTGACGCCAAAATTTTCCATCGGGATCAGTACTTTGCCGTCCGGTGAATTGGGACGACCTGAAATACCCATCATCCGGGGCATCGACGGGCCGTAAATATCGGCATCCAGCAGGCCAACCTTCAGCCCGTTCAGCGACAGTCCCAGCGCCAGATTGACCGCTGTCGTCGATTTACCAACACCACCCTTACCGGAAGCAACGGCGATAATCGCCCGCACACCCGGCAGAAAAGCCTCGCCCTCATCTGCACGTTTGCGACCATGGGCGGCACCCGCTTCCTTGGCTGGTTTTTGCCCTTCACCACCGCCGGACCGCTCAGCAGTCAGTACGACAGTCGCCGACAGAACACCCGGCATATCATGTACAACCTGTTCGGCCTGCTTGCGTACCGGTTCCAGCTCCGCGCCCCGTTCTGCGGGAACTTCCAGCGCAAATCCGACATGCCCGTCCTTGACCATCAGACCCGACACCATGCCCAGCGAGACGATGTCTGCGCCCTTCTTCGGATCGACAACAGTTTTGAGGGCAGCGAGAATTAAGTCGTTTGTTATGTCGGGCATTCTTGAAAACCTTGTTTTTCCGCCAATATTGGCATGGACAGTGTACCACCTGCCATTGCGGCAGCGGTGCGCCTGTCATATAAGGCGCAGACAGCGTGAATGCAAAGCGCAGGGATTAATCCGAAGGGAACGATATATGCCTTGGAATCAACAGGGCGGCGGCAACGGCGGCCCATGGGGTGGCGGTGGCGGCGGCAATAACGGCGGAAGTCCATGGGGCAAGAAGCCCTCTGGTGGTGGAAATGGCGGCGGAACACCGCCACCTGACATCGAAGAGATGTTGCGGAAAAGTCAGGACCGTCTGAAAAAAGTAATGCCCGGCGGGTTTGGTGGCGGCAAAGGTATCATCCTTGGCCTCATCGTGGCTGGCGTTCTCTGGGGCATCACCGGCTTCTATCGGGTACAGCCCGGCGAAGAAGGCGTGCAGCTGCTGTTCGGTGAATTCAACGGTCGCACAACACCGGGTCTGAATTACTGGTTCCCATCACCGATTGGCGACGTTCAGATTGTCGATGCGGAAAATATCCGCCGCGTCCAGATCGGCTATTCCGGACAGAGCGGCCGCGGCCGTGAAGTACCGGGTGAAAGCCTGATCCTGACCGGCGATCAGAATATCGTCGATATGGATGTCGACGTGCTCTGGCGTGTCTCCAATGCGGCAGATTATCTGTTCAATGTGCGTGATCCGGAAACCACCGTGAAGATCATGGCGGAAAGTTCACTGCGTGAAGTCATCGGCCAGACCTCGCTGGATAACGCCCTGACCGACGGTCGTGCGGAAGTTCAGGCGAAAACCCGGCAGGTGCTGCAGGAAACCCTCGATCAGTATCAGACCGGTATCGAGATCACGAACGTCCAGTTGCAGAAGGCCGATCCGCCGCAGCCGGTCATTGATGCCTTTAACGAAGTGCAGCGTGCCCGTCAGGATAAGGAACGCCTTCAGAACGAAGCCGAAGCCTATCGCAACAGCGTCGTTCCGACCGCCCGTGGTGAAGCCCAGAAGATGATTCAGGGTGCAGCAGCCTACAAGGAAAAGGTCACTGCAGAAGCCGAAGGTGAGGCGCAGAAGTTCCTGTCGATTTACGATACCTACAAGGGATCAAAGGAAATCACGCGGGAGCGTATTTTCCTGGAAACCATGTCGGATATCTACGGCAATTCCAACAAGACGATCATCGACACCAAGAACGGCGGATCCGGTGTCGTACCCTATCTGCCGCTTAATCAACTGCAGAAGCAGGGAGGCCAGTAATGGGCAACGCCAAACTTGTCATCGCCGCGATCATTATCGGCGCGATCGGCATCATCGCCTCCATGTCCCTGTTCACCGTACAGCAGACCCAGCAGGCGCTGATCCTGCAGTTCGGTAATCCGGTAAGGGTCATCACGGCCCCCGGCCTCAACTTCAAAATGCCGTTCGTTCAGTCCGTTGAGTTCTTTGAAAAGCGGGTTCTCAATCTTGATCCGCCGGTTCAGGAAGTCATTCTGGC
>TARA_R110002110_G_scaffold293407_3_pt1 | contig 10392 bp, 11 predicted proteins | sample TARA_R110002110 | Tara Oceans TARA_R110002110 (sample SAMEA4397330) | marine metagenome | biome: Polar Biome; feature: [SRF] surface water layer (ENVO:00010504); material: water (ENVO:00002006), including particulate matter (ENVO:01000060) such as... | depth 5 m
GGCGACAGGCGGGCTTCCCCCCGGGCTTTTCGGTGCGGGTGCGACTCGTGTCACGACACCCGCGACAATGGGTTTCGGTCGGGCCCTGGGAGCAGGCAAGATGGGCGGGGCCGTTGAGGCGAGGGACGTCCGCGCGACGACCGGGGCCCGAACCGGGGCCGCCAAAACCGGGGCCGCCAAAACCGCGGACGCAGGAGCCACCGCCACGCTTTCGGCGGATATTGCGGCCGGAGCGGCGACCGGCGCCGTCGCGGCAGGCGCCGTAGCGGCAGGCGCCGTAGCGGCAGGCGCCGTAGCGGTCACCGTTTCAGCCGTTGCCACCGTTTCAGCCGTTGCCACCGTCTCAGCGGATGCCACCGTCTCAGCGGATGTCACCGTTTCAGCGGATGCTACTGCCGCGGAAACCGCCGCTGATGGCGAAACCGTCGTCGCGATCCGGGCGTCGGGGGCGGTTGCCGTCACAGGTTTTGCCACGGTAGAGACCACCGCCAGCACCCGCCCCGCCCTGGCGGCTTCAAGCGGTTTGGTCCTGGCAGGTTGCAGCTTTGCCGCAGGTTCCGCACGGCTGGCCGCGGACAAGGTTTCAGAGGCAACCGGCTTGACCACTTCGGCCACCTGCTCTTGTCCCGCGACACTCAGCGCGACTGCCATGATCTCGATTTCAGGGATGACCGGCGGCGGCGGAAGCACCGTCTGCGCGCTCATCGCGGCAAGGCCCTGTTGGATCAGCACCAGGTGAAAGGCGACGGCGATCGCCCCTGCCCCGAGCCAGAGCGCCGGGGCGGGAATCGGCAATCGCTGCGAGGGAAGTGCTGTCATGGCGCAGCCCCGCCGCGAATATGCAAGGTAATCAGCCGCATCGAGACGCCTGCCAGATCGGGCCGCGTCGTCAGGGCCATCAGCCTGTCTGCCGAAAGGCTCTGATCGGCCAGCAGATACAGCGCCTCGGGCAGGTCGGGGCCAAGTGCCGCAGCGACCTGATCCGCCTGCATCACCACCCCGTCCAGCGCCATCGCGCCCTGCGCGTCAATCAGCAGCAGCGGGCGCGGCAGGCGTTCCAGCGGCAGGTTGGTAGTTTCAGCGAGATTCACCCGGGCCTCGCCGTTCTGGACCATCGAGCCGGTGATCAGAAAGAAGAACACCAACAGCAGCACGATGTTCACGATCGCCAGCGAAAAATCGGCCTCTTTGCGGCGGCGCGGCGGAACCAGGCGACCATGACGCATCGTCAGCCCCCCGCGACCTGGCTGCCGGACACAAGACGCACCTTGGTGACACCCCTGATGCCCAACAGTTCCAGCACCGTCGCGACATCCTGCACCGTGGCCGAACGAGCCGGATAGATCAGCACCTCGTTGACCTCATCCGCAATCAGCGACGAGATGGCCGAAGGCAGATCAGCCAGGGCAATGGACTGATCGCCCGAGCGGATACGGCCGCGCGTCAGCTGCCAGATCACCATCTTTGCCGCCGGGCCGGACGCGGGTTCGGGCGCCGGTCCGGGCAGCAGGGCAGAGGGCGATTGGCCGGCAGGGGCGCCCCCGGTCAACGCAATCAGCGAATAGGGCGACAGTGATGACGAGAGCATGAAAAAAATCAACAACTGAAACATCGCATCCGCAAGCGGGGTCATCGCAAAACCATAGCGGCGCGGTCGTGCCGCCCCGTGCAAAAGCGAGATGCCGCGCCCCGCCATCGTTCAACCGGTGCCGACAGCATCGGCGTGACCGTGGATCGTGGCCGAAAGGAGTTCTTCCATCGCACTGCGCTCGGCCTCTATCCGGCCTTCCAACCAGATAGCGACAAAGTAAAAGACAATCGCAATGGCCAGGCCAATCGCCGTTGTGGTCAGCGCGGTCCAGATGCCACCCGCCAGCAGCGCCGGGTCAACCCCGCCCTGGCTTTTGGCAAGTGTGCCGAAGGCGTCGATCATCCCAACCACAGTGCCGAGCAGACCCAGCATCGGCGCCGCCTGCACCGCCGCTTCAAGCCCGCGCATCCATTTGTTGATTCGCGCCAGTTCGGCAAGCGCTATCTGACGGCCGATCTCTTCGGCCCATTCCTTGTCGTCGGGGCGTTCGGTCAGAGCACCCATCACCGCCCGCAGCATCCGCAGCAAGACGCCTTTGTTGGTCTGCGCCGCGGTCAGCGCCTTGTCGCGCCGCCCGTGTTGCCAATCGGCCAGACAGGCCCGCGCCGCACGCTGTTGCCCCAGCCCGAGCATCGCAAACTGCACGGTCTTGTAGAGGGTGACGGTTGTCGCCAGTGCGGACAGCGCCATGAGGGCCGCAAAAACCGTCAGGGTGATTGCGTTGAAACTTCCAATGTCGGGCATGTCGACTTCCATGGCCTGCCCCATGACCCCGTGACAAGGTCATGACGGGGCGTCAGTTGAACTGAATGGTCCGGACCCGGCTGCTGAGGATCTGACTGTCGCGGCAGACGGTCTCTTCCCCGGCAGACGACGTGCATTCAACCGGACCGTTGACCGAAATCCGCGAAAGATCGGCACAACTCTGGTTGGGCAGATCGAATTGAACCACCCTGGTTTTCCCGACCGGCAGCCAGCCGAACTCCAGCACCAGCAGCCGCTTGACGAGGCCGTCATTGTCGTAGACCGCGACTTCGTACGAGTTCTTTTCCAATGCGACCGAGGTATTGTTGGTGGCCACATAAGTTAGACGGCAACCGCCATCCGCATCCGCGGCGGTGTTGAGTTCAAGCTCGATGTTCCCGGTTTGCGCAAAGGCAGCGGGGGCAGCGGCCATCAGCGAGACGGCGCACGCCGCGACGATCAGGGGGCGAAAGGTAAACACGGTATCAAAACTCCCTCGGTCAAAGTGTTATGGCCCCTTATACACCGGGGCTTTGCCTTTGCAGTTTAGGGTATAGCGGTGATGGTCTGTCAACAAAAAGCCGACATGTGCCCGCCCGGAATAAAAATGCCCATTCCCGGCGTTTGCGTTCCAGAGAGCGCAGGCGGTGTAAATCCAGGGAGCACAGGCGGTGTAAACGGAGTCTGACAGGGCGTAACGGCCCTATTGGAAAATGCCCGTTTGCCATGGCATTTTGAAAACGGGCTTTGCGGCAGCGCTTTCTGCGCCGTCACCATGCGGGTGGGCAGGTCCCGACGGACCAACGCCATGCCGCGACCGGATGTTCTTGCGGGGCAATTTGATCCGCGGTCTCGGCCTGACCACCGGTTCCGACACCACTTTTACATTGGTGAGGGATATCACCCCTGCGGGCAAGGTGACGGGTAGTTCCGTGGCGGAAATTCTTTCCGGAGCAAAGCCCGAACCGCCCAGGGTACCCACAGGCAGCGCCAGCCCCGGATGAGGCGGCGCGATAAAGGTTTTTGCAGCCTCGGGTAGCGCCGGGGACAACTGGCCGGCACGAACCGGCACGCTTTGAGAGGGTAACCCGTCCGCCACGGTCTGCGACATATTTGCGGGTGCACGCAGCGTCGCTGAAATCTGCAGATTCAAAGCCTGGGCGACTGCCCCGGACATTGCAAGGGCGGGTACCGCCAATACAGGCAGGCTCCAACCAACCAGGGCCAGAATGCGCATGGTCTTCTCCTTCATAGCGCCGCCCCGTCAGAAAACACTGTGCCTTCTGATTTTCGCGGACGCGACTGTCCTATACTTTAGCATAGGTTTGGCTGTCGGACAACTCAAGCAATTGTCATGCCCGGTTTCCCGCCGTCATGGCCTTTTGCGGATCATAGGACTGGCAAAACGGCGAAAAAGCACTATCATCACCGCTATTCATTCCGGAATTTGGACCTAGACAATGCATCGCAAACAACTTCAACCAACTGGGCGAAAGACGCGCCGGGCCGTATTGGTGCCCCTGATCACGCTTTTTCTGATCGCCGCAGGAATGACTGAGGCCGAAGCCAAAAGGCTGGCGCTGGTGATCGGCAACTCGGATTATTCCGGGGTAACACCGTTGAAAAACGCCTCACGCGATGCAACCGACGTTGCCGCATCCCTCGACAAGCTGGGTTTCGAAGTGACCCTGCTGACCGATGTTTCTTCTGTCGGTTTCTGGGACCGGGTCGAGGCCTTTGCCGAAGAGGCGAAAACCGCCGAAAGCACGGTCTTCTTTTACTCGGGTCACGCCTTTCAGTTGAACGGCGCGAACTACCTGGTGCCGGTTGATGCAAAGTTGGACAGTCGCGAATCAATCCGCACTGAAACCTGGAACCTCGATGGAATCATCGCCCGGCTTCAGGATCGCAAGCGTCAGACGTTGATTTTCCTTGATGCCTGCCGCAATGACCCGCTGCCGAAATCGGTGCGCGGCAGTGAAACACCGGTTGATGGTCTCGCCCGCCTGCAAACCGGCGTCGGGACTTTTGTGGCCTTTGCGACAGCGCCTGGTGCTGTCACCTATGACGGTGCGGGTGATGCGCCCAACAGCCCCTTCACGACGGCCCTGCTGGAAAACATCGAAACCCCCGGCATTTCCGTGTCTGACATGATGATCAACGTCCGCAACAATGTCGAAGAACGCACGTTCCGCCGTCAGACGCCGTGGGATCAGTCGTCGCTGCGCGAACAGTTTTACTTCAACCCCGCAGTCGAGACCAAACAGGAACTGAGCGAGGCCGACTTCGAACTGCTGGCGCAGCTCAGCCCCGGCGACCGCAAGAAGTTTCTCGACCTGCTGCGCGCCTCGGGATTTTCGGATTCGTCGCTGCGCAAGGCCGATACCGCGATCGAGGTCGCCAGTCTGGGCCTTGAACTGGCGGCAACGGATGGCGGCGTGACGATTGGCGATGCCGGCCCGGCGGCGCCGGCTACGGGCGAGGTGATCGTCGGCGATGCCGGAGGCACGGTTGCGCCACCTACCAGCCCGGCACCGGCCAGCGCCCGGAAACCGGCTGACCCGCTTGCGCTGGAAATCGTTGCCAGCGCCGTGACAATCGGCGATGCGCCAACCGCGCCGCAGCCTGACATCCAGATCGCCTCCGCTGCGACAAGGCCTGCACCGCGGCCGCCTGCCATCGGGCAATCGACCTCTGTCGCCCGCGTCGAGGAAACACAGATCCCGCTGCTGCCCCGTGAGCCCGCAGCACTTCAGACCGCGACCGGCAACCCGGCAATCGACGAGGCCCCGCCGATCCGGCTAGCGGCGCTGACCTGGGAAACGCGCGGCATTGTCGGCATCAACGCCCTTGCGGTTGATCGGCTGCGTGTCGAAGGAACCGAAATCACCCCGGACACCGACGCGAACCGCGACCTTCTGGCCTCGATCGACCCCGCCCTGCTTCAGGAAGAGCCGAAGGCCGATATCAACCAACTGAGCAAACGCGAACTGGCCAGTGCCGCCCAGACCGAACTGCGCCGCCTTGGTTGCTATCAGATGGCAGTCGACGGAAGTTGGGGCCGGGGTTCGCGCACCGCACTGACCAGCTATTACCTGGCCAAGCGCACCGTGCCGGACTCACTTGATCCGTCGCCGGAACTGCTGGACCAGTTGCTTCTGGAAACCAGTGTTGTCTGCGCTGTTCGCGTATCCAGCGTTGCACCGTCGGTCCGGGCCAAGGCCCAGAGCCAGGTCGAGGCGGCGGCTGTCAAGATCAACCCCAGGACCAATCGCCGGATCAATGCGCCCGCCAAGGTCAAGAAAGAAATCAAGAAGTCCCTGCTCGGCTCTGGCTCGTTCTGAGGCCGGTTCGCACCGGTCCTTGCACGCGGCGCAAAACGCGGCCCCTGTCTCGCAGGCGGGGGCCTTGTTCTGGCTCCGCGAAGCCCTGGTGCCGGGAATGGATTTCTGGCACCACCAGCCCGGACGCTGCGCACGGCCACAGGCCAAGCTCACCGAAAAAAGAGCGGCGCAGTAAACTGCCCGCCCCTGATCGTCAGGATTTCAGATGACTCCTAGAGGGTCAGTTCAGGTCGATTCGCAACTCGACCCGGCGATTCTCGGCATCGAATTCATTGCCGGTGCGCGGATTGGCCTTGCCAAAACCGATCGCCGACAAACGCTCGGCCCCGACACCCTGCCCGGTCAGAAAGTCCTTCACGGCTTTGGCACGCGCCTCTGAAAGTGTGATGTTGTAGTCATCCGCGCCGCGTGCGTCCGTATAGCCCTCGACCACAAACCGTGCGATTTCAAGCCGTTCGTCCTGCATCATCTGCGCGAAAACCGCGAGGTTCTTCTGGGCATCTTCCGTCAGATCGGCCGAATCGAGTTCGAAGGTGACCAGCATATCAAGGCCCTTGGGCTCTGATGGTTTTTCACATTCTTGCGGCGTGCCGATACAGATACCGCGCGTCGCCCCCATATCAAGAGAGTTGATATAGAAATCAACAAGTTCTTCGGATGTATACTGGCTTTGCGCTTCGGCGACACCGCCGGAACCCGCGACGGTCACAGCAAAACCCAATGCAATCGAAAACAGCAAATGGCGCATATCACGCTCCCTTGATTCAATGGTTTTGTTATAGGTGAAGGGGGCCAAAAAGTCAACGAAAGCCCCCGTGAACGGGGATGGCTAGCGCGCGAGTGCCAGAATTCCCGGCACGTCCAGGTGGGCCTCCAGATGGGCCGCCAGGGCGTCCAGCGTCTGCTCGACGCCGTCATTGTAGCGCAAGCCAGAGACGGCAGCCCCTCGCGCCGCCAGAAAGCCCCCGCGAAAGGCATCCTCGGCAAACATTCCGTGCAGGTAACTGCCCATGATGCGCCCGTCCGCCGAGACGGCCCCTTCGGGCTCGGTGCCCACAAAGGCGAAAGGGCGGGCGCACGCCGCGCCGGAACTGCGGCCGATGTGAATTTCATAACCCTGCATAGGTGCCCCGGTCTCGGCGTGCCGCGCGCGGATGCGGGTCAGGGTCTTGTCGGCGCTCATCTCGGTTTCCATCTCCAGCAGGCCAAGGCCCGGTGTGTCGCCTTTGGGACCTTCGATCCCCATCGGGTCGCGCACGACCTGACCCAGCATCTGATAGCCGCCGCAGATTCCCAGCACCTGCCCGCCCCGGCGGACATGGGCCGCGATATCGACATCCCAGCCTTGCGCCCGCAGAAACGCGAGGTCACCCCGCGTCGATTTGGACCCCGGAACAATCACCAGATCGGTGTCGCCCGGGATGACCTGCCCGGCCCGCACCATCGAAAGCGTCACACCGGGTTCCTGTGCCAGCGGGTCGAGGTCATCGAAATTCGCGATGCGCGACAGCGCGAGGCAGGCAATTTTGAAACCGCCCGTTCCGCCAACGCCGCCCGCGAGGTCAAGCGCGTCTTCGGCGGGCAGCCGTGAGGCCGCGTCAAAGAACGGCAACACACCGAAGCCGGGCCAGCCGGTGCGCTCGGCGATCAGGGCATAGCCGTCGTCGAACAGTGACACATCCCCACGGAACTTGTTGATCAGAAAGCCGGAAATCTGCGCTGCATCCCTCGGGTCGAGCACGGCCCGGGTGCCGACCATCTGGGCGATCACACCGCCGCGGTCAATATCGCCGATCAGCACAACCGGCACATCTGCCGCCAGCGCAAAGCCCATGTTGGCAATGTCGCCCCGGCGCAGGTTCACCTCTGCCGGACTGCCCGCCCCCTCGACGATCACCAGATCACAGCTTGCCGCCAGGCGATGGAAACTCTCCAGTACCGGGGCCATCAGGCTGGGTTTCAGCGCTGAATATTCGCGCGCCTTCACGGTGGCCACCCGCCTGCCCTGCACCACGACCTGTGCCCCGACCTCTGATTCCGGCTTGAGCAACACCGGGTTCATATCGGTCATCGGCTCGACCCCGCAGGCCAGCGCCTGCAACGCCTGGGCGCGACCGATCTCGCCGCCATCCGCCGTGACCGCGGCATTGTTCGACATGTTCTGCGGCTTGAAAGGCCGCACCGACAGACCGCGCAGCTTTGCCGCCCGGCACAGCCCCGCGACCAGCAGCGACTTGCCGACGTTGGAGCCCGCCCCCTGGATCATCAGCGCGGGCATCGCCTACCCCTGCCCCGGCAGAAACACCGCAAGCGCCGTCGGGTCTGCCCGGTCCTGCTGCCGCGCGGCGCGCCTGGCGGCCTCCGCTTGATCGTGATGACACGCCGACGTTCCCATGCCGAATTCGGTCAGCAGACGTTTTTTCATCTCAGAATTCCACACCCTTTTGCGCCTTGATGCCCGAGCGGAAAGGATGCTTGACCAATGTCATCTCGGTCACCAGGTCGGCATGTTCGATCAATGCTTCCTTGGCATTGCGGCCCGTCAGGCAGACATGGGTCATCGGCGGCTTGTGGTCGCGCAAGAAATCCACGACGTCGGCAATATCGAGGTAATCATACCGCAGGGCGATGTTGATCTCGTCGAGCAGTACAAAGTTGATCTCCGGATCCAGAATAAGCTCCTTGGCCTTGGCCCAACCGGCCTGCGCCGCCGCCACGTCGCGTTCGCGGTCCTGGGTTTCCCAGGTAAAGCCTTCGCCCATCGCGTGAAACTGGCAAAGATCGGAAAAATTCGCCTCGATCAGCCGTCGCTCTCCGGTGTCCCAGGCCCCTTTGATGAACTGTACCACGGCACAGGGCATTTCATGCGCGATGCAGCGCAGGATCATGCCAAAGCCCGACGATGATTTGCCCTTGCCCGCGCCAGTATGCACGATGATCAACCCCCTGTCGCCCGCTTTCGTGGCCATGATCCTGTCACGCGCAACTTTCTTCTTGGCCATCTTGCTGGCGTGGCGGGCGTTGTCGACGGGCGGCTTCTCGGTCATCTCGGGCTCCTTTTCTGCGGCGGTTTTTGTGGTGTTTTCAGCGGTGGCGCGGGTTCGTTCTGGCAGCTTCGCCTGCGCACTACAACCCGGACGCGCCGGACGTGCAGGCCACTTTGCGACACAGCGACGCTTGACACCGCCCCCCGCCATGGCCCAAGTGACGCCATGCTGGTGCCCGGGGGTTTTCTCCGGGTGAAAAGGGAATGTGTCAGGGTCAGAACCCGCAAACACAGCCGCCCCCGCGACCGTGACCGGAAAGGTTGCCCGATGCCACTGGCCCTGATGGGTGCGGGAAGGTGGGGCAGCCGAAGGGGCATCCGCGCCCCGATATCCGCAAGCCGGGAGACCTGCCAGCGCCGAAAAGACGCAAACCCGGGCGGGGTGCCCCGGATGTCGGGCCGTTTGCCAGGGCGCCCGCCATTTTCCCCGCGCCAAGTCTGGCAGGAGAGTGACCTTGACCACAAGCCCGCCCCCACAATCGACCCTGCCAGCCCTGCCCGAGGCAGAATTGCTGATCTGCGTCACCTGTCGCGTGTCGGCCCGCCCTGCAAGCACGGACCACCCCGCTGGCGTGGACAAACCCGAAGGCACCGGCAATGCAGAGGACGAGACCCGTCCCGGCGCACAGCTTTATGCGGCGCTGGTGGCAAAGCCGTTGCCTGCCGGCCTGCGTGTCCGCGCGGTCGAATGTCTGTCGAACTGCACACGCGGCTGCACGGTCGCGCTGCGCGGCGGGGCGGAGCGCTGGTCATATGTCTATGGCAATCTCGATCCGGCCGAGCACGCCGAAATCGTGCTGGATGGCGCGCAACGCTATCAGGCTGCCGCTGACGGGCTGGTGCCGTGGCGCGAAAGATCGCAACACTTCCGCAAGAACTGCATTGCCCGGCTTCCGCCTTTGACCCTGCCCCCGACTGACCCTATTCCCGTTGACCCCGCTTGAGGAAACCCCGCATGTCCGATCTTTCAAAAATCCCTGTCACCGTGATCACCGGCTTTCTGGGCGCAGGCAAGACCACGCTGATCCGGCATCTGATGATGAACCCGCAAGGCAAGCGCTTGGCTATTCTTGTCAATGAATTCGGCACCGTGGGCGTCGACGGCGATATCCTGAAATCCTGCGCCGATGACAATTGCCCCGCCGAAAACATCGTGGAACTGGCCAACGGCTGCATCTGCTGCACCGTCGCCGATGATTTCATCCCGACGATCGAGGCGCTGATGGCCCTGCCGCAGCGCCCCGACCACATCCTGATCGAAACCTCGGGCCTCGCGCTGCCGAAGCCGCTGCTCAAGGCGTTTGACTGGCCGGCGATCCGCTCCAGGATCACCGTGGACGGCGTGATTGCGCTGGCCGATGCCGAGGCAGTGGCGGCGGGGCGTTTCGCGCCTGACGTGGCGGCGGTGGACGCGCAGCGCCTGGCCGATGACAGCATCGACCACGAAACCCCGCTGTCGGAAGTGTTCGAAGATCAGATCTCCTGCGCCGATCTCATCTTGCTGTCCAAGGCCGATCTGGCGGGCGAGGCCGGCCTTGCCGAGGCGCGCCGCGTCATTGCCGCTGAGTCCCCGCGCAACGTGCCGATGATCGCCATGACCGACGGCGTCATTGATCCGCGCGTCATCCTGGGTCTCGGGGCCGCCGCCGAAGACGACATCGACGCCC
>TARA_R110002110_G_scaffold65503_1_pt1 | contig 10392 bp, 6 predicted proteins | sample TARA_R110002110 | Tara Oceans TARA_R110002110 (sample SAMEA4397330) | marine metagenome | biome: Polar Biome; feature: [SRF] surface water layer (ENVO:00010504); material: water (ENVO:00002006), including particulate matter (ENVO:01000060) such as... | depth 5 m
GCCGGGAAAATCCAGCTTCCGGTGGTCCAACGTTGGGGAGCAGGGCAGGAGGACCGCGAGAACCATAAACAGGTGATGGAGATCTTGGCCTCACGTCAGTAGCCCGCTTAGGAGTGGCCACCATGCTCATCACCAGCATGTGTCTGTAAATAACATTCAGATTCGCGCCGATGTTCCAGCTGATCTGTTGCGTCTGCCACTGCTATTCGGTCGCAAGGTCAAAAAGTAGCGTGATCTAGATGTGTTTGCCACGAGACATCACGACAGCTCTAAAACCCCCAGCTCAAAAAGAGTAAGACGCATCGAACTTACCGAGCCCTGCAGTGGGAAATCCCTGCGAGGCCGCTGAGTGTTTGATATCGTTGGTACCCGCACGATGGCAGTATGTGCTAAAGCTTCAGAGAGAGGACTAATACTCCAGCCCGTTCTCGCACGTGCTCCTAAGTGTCTATTCTCAGCTAGGTTTCAGTGAATTTGTCCACGATTGATGACACCAGAGGCCAAACCAAGCAAACGCAATCAGTATGAATTCGAAGAGCGTGCGTTTCACAAAGGCCCAAGTGTCAGTATTGAGTAAAAGGAACATGCCCATTGCCGTTACGGTTAGGCAAGTCAGCGCCAAAACCGGGCTGCGCGCCCTGAAAGTTTCTTTTTCAACTTTGTGAGCCAGAGAACCTATAATAAACGCGATTGGAAACACAGCAACACCGCCGAGCCAAACAATGATCTCTCCCAATACCGTTGGCGGCACTGCTGAATGACTTTTCAGAAGATCATGCCCCACGTAAAAATGCAGACCGGCCGTGGTCGGTGCAGGGGCGGGACCGCTGATCAGGACGCTCCATGGATTATTTACGGCATCGCTGTAGTCGTATAAAACTTTGGTCAGCGCAGAGATTTTTTCGATCTCAAAAAAGTAACGGCGAAAGATATTTACGAGCGCGAATTGTGTCTGCTCAGGGCTATCGCGCGTAAGCAGGATTAGCACATTTACCACAATGAAGATAGCAAGGCATGCAATGGCATGACGCCAGCGAAGCTCCCGTCGGTAGTGAAAAACTAAAATCAACTGCAGCAGCAGGATGAAAACCCCTGATCTGTGGCCCGACAGAACGAACACTGCCGCCGTTAGTGCGGCCGTCAGGCTGAACAGGACTAACGATTTCGCGTTAAGTTTGGCCGGATCTGCGATTAATCGCAAGAAATACACGTAAACCCCGACTTTTGAGACTTGAGCGACCTTCTGCATGATATAGGCTGATGAGAGACCTTCCGATGTTTGAACAGGAATTTTTTGCAAAATCTGGCCACCATCGGCATAGATTGCCCAGACGAATACCGCCATCGCAATCGAAGACAATGGTAAAATCGCGAGCAAGTTAAGGCGGTCACTGGAAAATGCGACTGGAGACAAAATATTTCCAGAAGCTTGACTGGTCGCGGCCATAAAGGGTGATTTGGCAGCAACATTTTTAGGTATCCACCAAGCCAAATTTACAGCTAGGACGAAGGACGATATCAACAATGCAGCTGATTGGACGTGAGCTGGTTCAATCCCCACATCATTTGCTAGGAAAACAAGATCGCCATGCTGTGAATACATGATAAATTTTGGCAGGACGGCCAAAATGTAAATGAGGTTTACAAACGACACAAACGCGACGTCCACGCCGCGTTTATGGTAAAGCGTGATAACACAGAAAGCCGACACAAGGATGATCGCAAGCCAGACGAGTTGGTGTGTCATGAAGTGTCTATCCGTGTTTGGTATAGTTGCAGATTGTGATTGTTCTCTGTACAGAAAACCTAAAATAACTGAAACCCACTGAGGAGATAGCAGGGATGCGCATTGCAATAAAGTGCCAAAACTTAGCTCGCATAAGGGTTTCCTCTGTCTGGTCAGTTTTGCTTGGAATTCTGGCGTTTATGCCGTTTTTTCGACCGACTGCGTTTCATATGGCCCTGCTGATATTTTGCGTGGGCGCTGTCGTTTCACAAGGGAGGCTTCCCTTCAGCTTTTCAACGCTCGTAGCTGCATGTTTTTTAGGTGTTTTTGCACTAGCGGCCGGAGGCGGGCCAGTTGCAGCGAACATGCTAATATTCCCAATTGCAGTCGCCGTTTTTAGTCGAATGGACCAGCGCAACCTAATCTTAGCAGCCAAACTATCGCTTTTAGTTTACATATTTGGGCTTGGATTGGAGCGGTTGAATCCGGACCTGCCGGGTACATTTGTGCAGGGATATCGAGGTTCGGATGATCGAGGATATCGTTCATTTACGTCAGAGCCTTCTTACCTTGGACTGGCTGGTTTTGCACTGACGATTGTGTTGCTCTATACTAAGCAGAGTAGGATCTGGCTGGCCGGATCGATCTTGATTACCGTAGCGTCCATGTCCATGGCAGCTATTATGCCAATGTTAATTGCTATTGGCCTCACAGTTATCAAACCCCGACATTTTCCAAAACTCCTTATTTTCGTAGTTATTCTGATCGTAACATATCGATCAATAGAGAACTTGGACATGCGCTTCGTCGTAATCGCAACAACCATGATCGAAAATCCTTGGCTCATATTTGAGGACGTTAGTTTTCTAAACAGAATTGTGCGTGCTACGGCACCAATCACTAACGCATTTCATGATGGCTTTATTCCGCACGTATTTCCCGACGAAGGCGATATTTCAGTTGTTCTGCCATTTTCGATAATTGGAGTTGATGAGTTCGTAGAGAATTTGCCAAACCTTCTGGCAACATTGATCTACGTATACGGCTTTTTAAGCCTTCCTCTGTTCTTCCACTTTGCACGTCACGCGCGAGGCCCGCTATATCTGTTCTTCTCGATCTTCGCCTTGACGATGTCTTTACTATCAACCGGTGTTCCCTTTGTGTTCGCGGTCATAGCACTTACGTTTCGTCGCGATCGAGTCGTCTTTTCAGATAGATCGCAGCGGTTCCCGCAGCCAATTATTTTGACTGGCGCAGCCCCAATTGCCTTGCCGGCACACTTGGTACTGTCAAGCCGTTGATAGATACGGATGTTCACGAGCCTAAGGTTCGCGAGAACGTTTTAGAGGCAATGGTTAGTGTGAAGAAGTCACCAGTTGAGCAGATGGCATGCGCGAGTTAAGCGCGTTCAGGAGTTTCTTTTTTCAGGGAGCCGGTCAGAAAGATTAGAAACTATTAAACTCAGCTAATGGCTGTCATGACACGCTTTAATCCGCCGCGAGCGGCACACTGTTTAGTCAACTTTTGAGTTCCCAACCTGAGATGTAAGTCATCGAATTTTGGTGGACAGACTGAACTGCTGTTCTGGTTCAAATGCATGAAATCAAACAATAGAAGTAGAACACCTGGGTTCATTATCTAACACGTCTGCAAAGGGCAATTCTGCGCCGGTCTAGCGTGTGACAGATGCCTTGCAAGCTATTGAAACCATATGCAATACATTTCTGATTTCGTGTGACATATGCTCGTTCAAAACATTAGATAAAAGCAGTTTTTTGGTAGGCCCAGCAGGACTTGAACATTTCTGCAGGATCGCCGACTAAGTCTGGGTGAAAGTCTGGGGGTCGTGCTCCAAAACCTTCCCAGACGTTCCCGATTTGCCCAAGTGACCATTTTCGGATCATAGTAAACCAACGCCAAAATCAGCGTCAAAAAGGCTTATTTGTATGGCTGAAACTGTAGTGAAGACCTGGAGCGGGTAACGAGAATCGAACTCGTAACTAAAGCTTGGGAAGCTGCCGTGATACCTTTTCACCATACCCGCGCGCCGTCGATTGATTTAGGCGGAACCACCCGATGCGTCAAGTCAGGATTTGGTGGCGGTGAAAAAGTTGATCTCGGCAGGGACGGCGTGATCGTCGAATTCGCCAAACGCCTTGCGCATGGCCGCCTCGATACGGTCTCGGGCGGACTGCGAGGCCTCGAAGTGCTTCATGGTACCGCTTGCCGGACCCACCTTCATCGACAGGTTCGCGATCTGGTCTGCGCCTCCAGGCAGTGTAAGACGCAAATTCTGGGCCGTGCCCGTGACATCTGTCAGGCCCGCCGTGGTCAAAGCGGAGCAAGTCTTGTCGATGTCGCGCAGTGCAAAGGGGCCCGGCGCATCGGGGTCGGTTTTTGGAGGGGCACCCAGCTCTGCCTTGGCGATGGCGGCGGGCAGGGTGAACCACGGGTTGGCCTGCGTCTGGCCCCATGTGGCAAAGCTGATCCTGCCGCCGGGTTTCAGGGCAGCAGCGATGTTACGAAAGGCCGCAGTGGTATCCGAAAAGAACATCACCCCGAACCTGGAGATCGCTCGGTCGAACCGGGCGGGGGCAAATGAGTGAGCCTCTGCGTCGACGAGGGCAAAGTCGACTTGGGGCAGATCCTCTGCCCTTTGTTTGGCGCGTGCGATCATCGTAGACGAGATGTCGGCCCCCAACACATGGCCCGTATGTCCCACCAAAGCCCCGGCCCGCAAGGTCGATTGCCCGGTTCCACAACCGATGTCCAATACACTGTGGCCGTGCAAGAGATCGCCGTTTTCAAGCACCCGGTCCAGTACGGGGGACAGGAGTTGATCCAGGTCATTTTCCTGTTCTACCCATGTAGGGCCGGCGTTGCTGGTCCAGAATTCTTCTTGGTCGCTGTTTGCAGACGTCATCGCGGGTTGTCCTTTGGTCTGGGTTTATCCTCGGCGCCGCCTGCGGCCCCCACCGGCGCTGTCGCCACCGCCCGTGTTGAACATCGCGGTCGGCAAGGTCACAATGCTGTTGAGAATGGGAAACGGTTCAACGGCGTTGGGTATTGCCGACGCGTTGACGAAATGCTCCTGGAAACGCGGTTCAATCGCGGTTTCGACCTTGTGGATATTGCGCACTGTTTCCTCGATTTCAGCGCGCGTGGAACTATTGAGCAAGGCAATCCGCGCCCCCGTGCCAGCCGCGTTGCCCGCCGAGGTCACCTTGTCAAGCGGGGCGTCCGGGATCATTCCGAGAACCATAGCGTGTTTGGGGCTGATATGCGCGCCGAAGGCACCAGCCAATACGACACGATCCACCTTATCGACACCGAATTTATCCATCAGCAACCTCGCTCCTGAATAGAGCGCGGCCTTGGCCATCTGGATTTCGCGGATATCGCGGTTGGTCACGGTGATGCGTGGCCCGCCGTTTTCGGTGCCATCGTAAACCAGATACGAATTGGTGCGCCCGTCGGCAAACACATTGGCCGATCCTGTCTGTTCGGCGGTACCGATAAGGCCGGCGGCATCGACAATGCCGTGAATACGCATCTCGGCAACCATCTCGATGATACCCGAGCCGCAGATGCCGGTCACGCCCGTGGTTCCGATAGCGTCGAGAAAATCCGGGGCGTCCGACCATAGGTCGCTGCCGATCACCTTGAAACGGGCGATCTTTGTATCCGGGTCGATTTCAACCCGTTCGATCGCGCCCGGCGCGGCACGCTGGCCACTGCTGATCTGCGCGCCTTCAAACGCGGGGCCGGTCGGGGACGAGCAGGCAAGAACCTTCTCGCGGTTGCCCAATAGGATTTCCGCATTGGTTCCGACGTCGACCACCAGCATCAGATCCTCAGATTTATCCGGAGCCTCGGATAGCGCGACAGCCGCCGCATCCGCGCCGACATGCCCCGCGATGCAGGGCAGGAAGTACACCCGGGCGGATGGGTGAATGGTCAGGTCGAGTTCGACAGCGCGCAGGCGAAGCGCGTTTGATGTCGCCAACGCAAAGGGGGCTTGGCCCAGCTCGAACGGGTCTATGCCCAGAAACAGGTGGTGCATTACCGGGTTGCAGACAAATACCGCATCCACAACCATGGTTTTGTCGATCCCGCCTTCGGTGCAAATCTCGTCAAACAACGTATTCATTCCAGCACGCACGGCGCGGGTCATTTCCTGGGCGCCGCCCTCGTTCATCATGGAATAGCTGACCCGGCTCATCAAGTCTTCGCCAAAACGTATCTGCGGGTTCATCACCCCTGAGGATGCGATGACTTCTCCGGTTTGCAGGTCGCACAAATGCGCGGCGATGGTGGTCGACCCCAGGTCGACCGCGAGACCGTAGAGCGAGCCTTCGTAGAAACCGGGCCATAGCTGCATGATGCGCGGGGGGTTCTCGTCGTCGCCCAAATGAACCGCGACCGTCACCTTCCAGTCACCCTTGCGCAGAATTTTCTGAATTGTTTGAAGGATTTGGAGGTCTGCCTTAACGTTATCGAGCTGCCATTGCTCGCGCAGGGCCTCGGCGAGCCGCTCCAGGTCGCCCGACGGGTCGTGCATGTCGGGCTCTTGAACTTCGACATAGAACAGCTTGGTCGACGGGTTCAAAACAATGTCGCGGGCTTCGGCGCGTTTGCGCACCACTTGTTTGTGAACCTGGCTTTCTGCGGGCACGTCGATCACGACATCGCCTTGGACCTGCGCCTGACAGCCCAGCCGACGCCCATCAAGCAGTCCGCGTTTGTCCTTGTAGCGCTGTTCGACGCTGTTCCACTCGGACAAGGCGTCGTCGTTGACAGTCACGCCATGTTTCGGGAACTGACCATAGCCTGGCGACACCTGACATTTAGAGCAGATCCCGCGACCGCCGCAGACCGAATCCAGATCGACACCAAGTTGCCGCGCAGCGGTCAGGATCGGCGTGCCTTTCGGGAAATGCCCGCGCTTGCCCGAAGGCGTGAATACCACCAGTGGATCGTTGCTCATGTCGTTTCGTCCTCAACCGCTTCGCCGCAACATAGCGCAGCGCGCGGCAGGTGAAAGCGGTGATACGTCACATTATGCCACATCAGCGGCTTACGCTTCGCGTTCCGCACGCGCATGAAAGATAAATCCCAGAAAATTAAGCAAAATCTGCGCAGCCAATATACTGGTTGACCCGCTTCGATCATAGTCGGGGGCGACCTCGACCAGATCGATTCCAACGATGTCGTGACGCTGGGCCGCAGCCTGCAACAGCTCGAGAACCTCATAGTACAGAAACCCTCCGTGCGAGGGCGTGCCGGTACCCGGCGCGATAGAGGGGCAAAACGCGTCGATATCTATTGTTACGTACAGCCGCGCGCCGTCAGGTACGTGACCTAACACCCCTGATGTGCCCATTTCGCGTGCTTGCCGTACCGAAATGATATCGGACCCCATGGCACGCGCGTCGTCATATCCCTCGCGGGCGGTCGAGCTGACATTTCGGATGCCGACCTGGGTCATGCCGGTTACATAATCGCGTTCTAGAGCCCGGCGCATCGGGTTGCCATGGCCATGCCGGACGCCGTGCCGTTCATCGACGAAATCCAGATGTGCGTCAATTTGCAGCACGTGTATCGCTCCCTGACCGTCAAAGGCACGGATACACGGGATATTGATCGAATGATCGCCGCCAATGACCACGGGCAGGGCACCGGCATCAAGAATGGCACGGACGCCCGTTTCGATATTGGCATGGCTTTGGACGGTATCGGTATGGATGATGTCGGCGTCGCCGATGTCGACTATATTGACGTCACCCGGCAGATATACCACGTCGTCTTCGTGATCATAGGCACCGGCGTGGCCGAAGCTGAACAGGGTCGACGCCTCGCGTACTCCTCGGGGGCCGAACCGCGCGCCCGCGCGCCACTGCGTTCCGCTGTCGTAGGGTGCCCCCAGGATAGCGACATCGGCATCCAGGGCCGCCCAGTCCGGCTCGTAAGGCCGCTTGCCGAACGTTGCAATCCCGACAAACGGCAAGTCGAGCCTGCCACCTTCATATCCATGTCGTGTCATATGAGTGTCCCTGCTTAAATGCCGTTTTCCGCAGCTTTCTCCAAAGCCTCAGCATTTGCAATGCCGACGGTACGCGAATGGGTCTTTCCAAACCGGATCATCCATGAAATATGAAACCGCCAAATGAACCCATGCAAGCCGAGGTGCAAAATGGAGATTCGTGAGGCTCTGACCTTTGATGATGTACTACTGGTGCCAGCGGCATCGAACGTGCTGCCTTCCACGGCGGATACGCGGACACGCGTGACTAAATCGATTGCGCTGAATATCCCTGTGCTGAGTTCGGCAATGGATACGGTGACCGAAAGCCGCATGGCAATCGCGATGGCCCAGGCCGGTGGAATGGGCGTCATTCACCGAAACCTCACCATCGAGGAGCAGGCGCAGGAAGTGCGTCGGGTGAAACGTTTTGAATCCGGCATCGTCTACAACCCGATCACGCTGCGCGCCGATCAGACGCTCGCTGACGCGAAAGCGCTTCAGGAACGTTACCGGGTGACCGGTTTCCCGGTGGTTGATGACGCAGGCCGTGTCGTCGGTATCGTGACCAACCGAGATATGCGTTTTGCCTCGGACGATAAAACGCCCGTGAGGTTGATGATGTCATCGGACAACCTGGCGATCCTGCACGAACCCGCCGACCGCGACGAGGCGATCAGCCTGATGAAAGCGCGACGCATCGAAAAGCTTTTGGTCACCGATGCCAAGGGCAAGCTGACCGGGTTGCTGACCCTCAAGGATACCGAACAGGCAGTTCTGAACCCCACAGCGTGCAAAGATGCACTGGGCCGGTTGCGGGTTTCGGCCGCGACAACGGTGGGCGACGCGGGCTTTGAACGGTCACAGGCGTTGATTGATGCAGGTGTCGACATGATCGTCATCGACACGGCGCATGGACATTCCGAAGGGGTGGCCGCAGCGGTACGCCGTGCACGGGAACTGTCGAATGATGTACAGATTATCGCAGGCAACGTTGCCACCGGAGCAGCAACGCGCGCGTTGATCGACGCGGGTGCCGACGGGATCAAGGTTGGCATCGGACCGGGGTCGATTTGCACCACACGGATGGTGGCGGGCGTCGGGGTGCCGCAACTGACCGCCATCATGGATTGTGCCGCCGCTGCGGGGGATATACCGGTGATCGCAGACGGCGGGATCAAGTTTTCGGGTGACTTCGCCAAGGCGATTGCTGCAGGCGCATCTTGTGCAATGGTCGGCAGCATGATCGCCGGAACCGATGAATCCCCCGGAGAAGTCATTCTATATCAAGGCCGTAGCTTCAAAAGCTACCGCGGAATGGGAAGCCTGGGCGCAATGGCACGCGGGTCTGCCGACAGGTATTTCCAAAAGGACGCGGCCTCGGACAAGCTGGTACCCGAAGGAATCGAGGGGCAGGTGCCTTACAAGGGGTCGGCGGGGGCCGTCGTACATCAACTGGTCGGGGGGCTGCGCGCCGCGATGGGGTACACGGGCTGCGCCACGGTCGACGAAATGCGCAAGAACTGCACTTTCGTCAAGATTACGGGGGCGGGACTGTCGGAAAGCCATGTGCATGACGTTCAGATCACCCGCGAAAGTCCGAACTACCGGATCGGCTAGGCCGGGTATGACAAAGGTGCTCTCTTCGTGAATGAACTATGACCCCTGGCGCGCGCATTTCAGCTGCCATCGAGATACTCGATGCGATGGCGGACGGAACCCCGGCGGAACAGGCGATGACCCGCTGGGCCCGCAGTAGCCGTTTTGCGGGATCAAAGGATCGCGCCGCGGTGCGGGATCATGTCTTTGATGTTTTGCGTCAGCGGTGCCAGGTGGCACATATGGGCCAGGGAGAAACAGGGCGTGCCTTGATGATCGGGCTTCTGCGCGTGCAGGGTGTCGACCCCGCGCCGCTGTTCAACGGTGAAGGTCATGCGCCGCGCCCCTTGGCCGAAGCCGAGCTAGACGTGCCGGCTCCCCCTACAGACGAAGCCACTGCGTGGAACCTTCCGGACTGGATGATCCCGGCGTTCAAAGCGTCACTGGGCGACCGTGCAGAGCTGACCGCGCAAGCTCTGCAAACCCGCGCGCCCATCACGCTACGGGTCAATGTTGCTCGGGGTAATGTCGTGGCCGCAATGGAAAAGCTGTCCCAGCAAGGTATCGAGACAAAAGCGAACCCCCTCGCGTCTACTGCGCTGACTGTAACCGCAGGCGAACGGAAAATTCGCAGTTCCTCCAGCTACTTGCAGGGCGATGTTGAACTTCAGGACGCGTCGAGCCAAGCCATCGTCGCCGCTATGCCGCACGGCGCGCGCGTGCTGGATTATTGTGCAGGCGGCGGCGGTAAATCATTGGCCATTGCCATGAATGCCGACACCGAAGTGTTTGCACATGATATTGACCCGGCGCGCATGCGGGACCTTCCGGCTCGGGCTGCCCGCGCCGGAGCGACCGTTCACCAGTTTAACGCGGAAGAGATGACGGCCCAAAAGCCCTTCGACGTTGTGCTGTGTGATGCACCTTGTTCGGGGAGCGGAGCCTGGCGACGTTCAGCCGAAGGCAAGTGGACTTTGTCAGAGCGACGCCTGAAGGACCTGACACAGATTCAGGATGATATCCTGGATAAAGCTGCAACGCTGAC
>TARA_R110002110_G_scaffold107679_4_pt1 | contig 10388 bp, 10 predicted proteins | sample TARA_R110002110 | Tara Oceans TARA_R110002110 (sample SAMEA4397330) | marine metagenome | biome: Polar Biome; feature: [SRF] surface water layer (ENVO:00010504); material: water (ENVO:00002006), including particulate matter (ENVO:01000060) such as... | depth 5 m
TAGGACTACTCTAATAAACAATGAGGTTCGTGTTTATAAAGGAGGCTCTTGGAGAGATCGAGATTATTGGCTAGACCCTGCGCAAAGACGATATTTCCCTGAAGATATGGCTACAGACTACATCGGATTTAGATGTGCAATGTCTCGTGTTGGCTCAAAAACAAAAGAAGGAAAACGTCCAAGAAATTAGATAAACCTTATGAATCATTATAAATTAACCCTTCATGGCATTTTGCTAAGAAGGGTTTTTTAGTTTTTTATTAAAATGAAGATTGAAACACTCCATACATATTTCTTGGCAAGCTCAGGTGTTTGTACAGACACAAGAAAAATCAGCAACGGATGTCTTTTCTTTGCCCTGAAAGGAGACAACTTCAATGGAAATAGTTTTGCTCAAGACGCTCTCGACAAAGGTGCTGGACACGTCATCATTGACGAAATTGGATATCATAAGAATACCGGAGAAACTATATTATGTGCTGATAGCTTGAAAACACTCCAAAACCTAGCAACCTATCATAGGAAATATTTAAAACTCCCTATAATAGCATTAACTGGGAGTAATGGTAAAACTACAACCAAGGAGCTTATTAACATCGTACTAACACAAAAATTCAAAACTGTAGCTACTCAAGGAAATCTAAATAATCATATTGGAGTACCGCTTACCCTTCTCGCAATGAAGAGGGATACAGAAATAGGCATTGTTGAAATGGGCGCCAATCACCTCAATGAAATAGACCAATTAAGCGCCTTAGTAATGCCCGATTTTGGATACATCACTAACTTTGGCAAAGCCCATATAGAAGGCTTTGGAAATATAAATGGTGTGATCAAGGGGAAAACCGAGCTTTACAGACATCTAAAAAAGTATAATAAAACAGTATTTGTCAATGTGAATGATCCGTTACAATTAAAACATTCTAATGACCTCAATAGCATTAGCTTTGGTAACACAGAACAAGGCACAGGTATCGAACTCATTAAATCTGCAAACAAGCTTAAGGTTAAATTCAAAAACACAAGTATTCAGAGTAATTTAATTGGCCTGTACAATTTCGGTAATTTAGCTGCTGCCATCACTATCGGAGACTATTTTGGAGTTTCTATCAAAAACATAAAGCGCGCGATAGAATCTTATGTACCTAAAAATAACCGGTCTCAACTTCTTGAAGTAGGCACTAATAAAATTATATTAGATGCTTATAATGCTAATCCGACCAGCATGCTTGCAGCATTGGAGAATTTTAAACAATCAGAAGGAAAAAACAAAGTTCTCTTTCTAGGAGATATGTTTGAATTAGGATCTGAGACACTAAAAGAGCATCAGTATATTGCATCATATATAGAAAAAAACAAAATCGGACTCACTTATTTAATTGGAGAAAATTTCTATAAAATTAACTCCAATTCAATTCATATTCATAAGTTACAATCTTTTGAAGATTTAAAAAATCAACTAAAAATAGATCCGCCCACAAATAGCCTTATCCTTATAAAAGCGTCACGTGGAATGGCATTAGAAAGGATTTTAGAGATTCTTTAATTACACTTATAAATATATATTTGTCCAGCTTTACAACTGAAATTTAAAGATAGTGAACTTGCATAAGAGTATTCGCTCGATACAATGTAATACCAATTTAGTTTTTAAATGTTGTATTAAAAATTCGAATTGTTATTTGCTTAGTTGAGGAATAAAATATAAGCATAGCAATAGTTACGGTTCTATTTTATGACGATTAATAAGTGAAAAAGAAACCAATTTTATGCGACATTTGAATACTCAGTTGGTATAATTCCTTTACGGATAATAACACTTCCGATAAAACAATAAACAGCACCATAGCTTTCATTAGGGTTTTATTACAATCTACACGGTTGGCTAATGACATTAAAGGCCCTGTTCATCCGAATGACAAGACAGTTACCTTTGCAACTCTCAGTTATAGTTAGCCATACAAAGCGACACCTAGATAAAGTGCGTATGATTTTGCAACTACTGAGTTCGACAATTAAGGATTTCCTGTGACGCTAGATGAATTAGAAATGAGCCTAATAACCCCTCCTTTCATCTAAATCATGGGTTTGCTAAAGTGGAGGATTAGCTTTAGTAAAGCAATAACATTTACAAGTTATATTGTAAAGTAAGATAATTTACCATTTTCGATAAATACAATGATGCTGGTATACAAATTGTTGATTTTATTTGGTCTAATTAATTCAATTAAATTATTCTTGCTTTGGAATCGCTAAAACAACCTCTTTAAATCGATGAAAAAACACAGAATCGGATTCTATATCTTTCTCAATAACCATATTGGGAGCAATAACGTTGTTATTGCCAACCTTAATATTAGGAACTGTCACTACATTTAGACTGAAAAAATTACTATTACCTACTACTGTGTATCCTGACAAGCCCATATTTGGACAAAACATATTATTGTCCCCTATTATCGAATTATGACCAATACTGGATTTGTTATTAAAAGTATTATTGTTCCCGATCACAACATTCGGTCCGATTTGAGTATAAGGGCAAAATACATTCCCAACTCCTAATTTTACAGTTCTAAAAACGCGAGAGGTGTGATGAATAAAATTTGTGAATTTTATATTTTTTTGCGTAAAATGAGTAATAATTCTCGAACGTAGTGCTAAGTTTCCAATCGACAAAATCAGTTCAATATTTGCATCGACTTTAAATGAAAAAACACCTCCCAATAATGGAAATATCAACTGAGACTTTTGATGGTTTTCTTCGGAATCATCGAGATAACCAATAATTTTAATCTCAGGTTTTATTTTATTATTATCTAAAATATACTCCTCAATTTCTGCCGCATGCGCCCCGGCTCCAATTATTATTACTTCCTTCATATTACCTCTGAATCAAAATAAATATTCGTGACCTTAAAAAACGATTCTATTTTTGTTTAATGTTATCTTTAATGTAGCTATGGATTCTTAAAAATCAAACTTGTTTCCAAAGGCAGCTCGATAAACCAATTACTTTTATAGTACTAGTAAATCTCGCCATACTTTGATACAAGGAGCATGACAGTAATCGCCTTTGCCCCGGTATTTACAGAACACAAAAAAAACTCAAACCCGCTGTTTAATTAAAAAAACATTTTATTTGTACACCACAATAATTGGTACACCACAATAATAAGAGGGTTTATTTCTGTTATTTAAGAGCGCACATTTATATACATGTATACAACAACAAATATACAGAGGTATTTTGGAAAATTGAAAATTTATTCACATCATAGTGACGCTCGATAGACTCATTCGTTAGTGCTACCAATGGGCGCTAAAATATGACTTTTAAATTCATCTAACCAATATAAACGTCTTCACTCAATATGCTATAGCCAATATTAAGTGCCTTTTCTGACCTGCCAAGAAATAATCATGACGTCATAAGGAAATAGAAACAAACAGCCATAACGTTGCCCTACAAGCTCGATTACAAAGTAGTAGCTCCGCCATCAATAACGATTTCTTGTCCCGTCATCCACGTTTTGCCTTCCAACAGAAATAGCACCCAACTATTTAGAACGTCATCTTGCGCCAGTCCCAATGGGATATGGTTGTGTAAAGATTCTTCATTTTCATTTATGATAAATTGAGTCGCCTTGGTCTTTACAGCGCCTAAAACGATGGCGTTAATCTTTATTGGCTTTAACTCAATCGCCAGAGAGCGCATTAAGCCAAGTAAAGCACTTTTTGCCGAAGCATAAACTGCGTAACCAGCTTTTCCTCGAATACTAGATATACTCGAAAAAAACAAAACATTCTTCAAATTAGTTTTGAATTCTTTTTTGCTCAATACACTAACTATATCGATTGCAGAAAACACATTTATTTGAAAAGACTTTAATGTTTCTTCAGCTTTTTGCAAACGAATAGGGCTGATTGTAAACCATCCGCCTAAATGTAAAAAATGAGAAGGTTGAACATTATTATCCCTTAGAAACAATTTTAAGCTTTGAGCAACATCCTCATTAAGAAAATCACACTGCCAAATTAAATGTCCACCTCCTTGTAACTGGATTTTGGCATCATTCATTTCTTCCAAGTTACGGCCTGCGAGAATTATCGTATATTTTTGGGATAATGAAATTGCAATAGACCTCCCAATAGATGATGTGGATCCTGTCAATAATACATATTCCATTAATTCAAAATAAAAGCAACTAAATCGCCTATCGTTACAAACCCCTTTAATTGAATATTAGAAAGTCTTTTATTATAGTCTGAATCTACTAAAGCGATAATTGATAGCGCCGTTAAAGAATCCCATTCATCGAAATTGTTTAATTCCTCATTTATTGTTACGTCATCTACTTCAAGTATTTCTGCAATTTGACCTAATAATTTCTCTTTCATAATTTAATAATTTACTATTTTACAGAAATTCAATTTTTCTAGCTTCCATTTAATAATACTCCAGGTCAAACCAACCCCAAATCCGCCAAAACAGACCTTATAAGATTCAGTTAATGCCCTTTCACCAATATTTTCGCAAATATTTAAAGGTACAGTAATACCACTTCCGTTTCCATACTTTTGGCTAATGTTATTTGGCATTTTTTCGAAAGGGATCTTCATTTTCTGCGCCAATTTCTCGAGCATAAACTTATTTGGCTGATGAAATAGATAATAGTCAAAATAAGAATCGTCTATTTTTAAAGTATCAAACATTTCCTGCATCATTTCTGGAACTTTAGTCTGAACAAAGTTAAACACTTCGTCGCCCTTCATTAGCAAGTGATCTAGTGAACGGAAATTCCCAGATTCATCTTCATTAATCGCGGCTGTTTCTGCTGTAGAAGGAAGCCTAAAGCCACCAGCAGGAATCTGTAAACTCAATGCGCTTGTTCCGTCCATCTTTATAAACATATCAATCGCATCATCATCTGAAGAGTTTTCGATAATAGTTATTGTAGCACCATCACCTACCAATGGACGGCTATTTCTATCTTTTATGGAGACTTTTTGACTTAAAACATCAGCATTTAAAAGCACTACTTTATCAATACTTCCTGTGTTTAATAACATAAAGGCTTGCATCAAACCCACTTCAAATCCGGCACATCCCTGATTGATATCCATTGAAATGACATCTTCTCCTAAACCAAGATTACCAGAAATTACATTCGATGTTGCAGGTAAAAAATAATCTGGAGATTGAGTGCACAAAACAACAGCTCCAATTGTATCTTTATCAAGAAGTTGATTATCGAATAGATAATTCATCCCAAAAATACACAAATCAGAAACCGTAGTTTTACTATCAACAATACGCTGAGTACCATAACCCATAATCTTCCCTAGCTTAATACTTTGCTTTTCTGTGAAGTTATAGTTTTCTATTTCATCTGAAAAACGAACCTCATTCTTGGGAAGAACGGACAAGACTCCCGATATTCTTTTATTCTTGAATGATAGCTTCATTTATGTTCGCGTTATTTTTTTCAATAAGACTAACTATTGCCTCAACACTGTCGAAATTTTCTGGAAGAATCTGAACCCCTTCTATCACTATCTCAAAATTTTCTTCAATGTCCGAAACTAAGGAGATAATATCAAAGGAATCTAACATTCCTTTGGCTATAAAACCTGTATTTTCTACATTGAAGTCAAATTCAGGACGTATGTCACTTAATATTTCAATAATTTTCTCTTTCATTATTCTCTAAATAATATATAATTCGTTAATCCATCTTCTTTAAATCCCAGACGTTTATGTGCAAAAATTGAATAGTCTAACTTTTGACTTATCCAAGAAGTAATTCTTTGTATTTCAGGATCACATGTTAAAACACGCTTCATTAATAAATCACCATACTTTCTACCTCTATGACTCTCTAAAACTAGCCAATATCTATATGTTAAGGTAATCCCGTTTTTTTCAGCTATAAAAAAAGCGACTATTTGTCCTTGGTCTTTGATTAAAAATGTTGTTTTTGTCAACTTCTTTAATTCTTCAACGGAAGGAATTCTATCAGAATAGAAGTCAAAATTCACCTCTAATAACTCTTGTATCGCTAGGAAATCTCTCTCAATGGGCGTTTCTATTATACTAAAATCTAAACCCCGTACGTCTATATCTATATTATCCTTATACAAACGAACAAACGTATCATATATTTTAAATCTCCCTTTTTCTTGAAAAGCTTGTATTATAGAATCCCATTTCTCTTTCTTGGAATGACGCACTATGATTTCAGCAATGACTACTTTTTCTTTAAAAAAGGTCCAATTAATTATTGTGATATCTTGAATGTAAAAATATAACCTCCAAAAATCGTAACGAGTTTTTTCAATAAACAGCAATGCAGATAATTGGTTTTCGACTAGAGTAGAACTCTTTTCAAGCCTACTTATAACTTCTTTACTAGAACCATAACTATTTGTAAATTTAATTCCCAATTGAATTTTCTCAAGATATTTCCCACTCATAGGTGTTGTCTTTAATTTAATCTGCGCTTTTACATTTAATTCAACTTAATGATTTTTGTTTTTATTTTTATTTATTATTCTCTGTGCAATATATAATTTGTCAACCCGTCTTCCTTAAATCCAAGCTGTTTGTGGGCTAGAATTACATTTTTATTTTTTTTACTTATCCACGATGTAACTCTTTTTATTTCCGGATCAAATGTCAGAACGCGGTTCATTAATATGCGTCCATATTTCCTACCTCTATATTTTTTTAACACTAACCAATATCTAAATTCAAGAGTAACACCTTTTTTTTCAGTAATAAAAAAGGCTACTATTCGTCCTTGATCTTTGATTAAAAATGTTGTGTTCGTTAAAGTTTTTAATTCCTCTACTGAAGGAATTCTATCAGAATAAAAGTTAAAGTTAGCCTCTATTAGATGCTGTATGCTTATTAAATCATTTTCATGACACGCTTCTAAGACACTAAAATCTGTACCTCTAACGTTATCAGATGATTTCTCCAAAGCCAACCTAATGTACTCATCATATATTTTGAACTTCCCCTTTTTCTCAAATGCTTGTATTATAGCATCCCATTGTTTTTTTTTAGATTGACGAACCACAATTTCAGCTAACAAAGACTTTTCTTCGAAAAACGCCCAATTAATTTTTGTTATATCTTGAATGTAAAAGTACAATCTCCAAAAGTCGTAGCGCGTTTTTTCTATAAACAGCAACGCAGATAATTGATTATCGATTACGGTCGTACTATCCTCGAGATCACTTATAACTTCTTTACTAGAGCGATAGGAATTTGTAGACTTAATTCCGAGTTGAATTTTGTCAAGATATTTCCCTTTCATAAGCATAGTCTTCGACATGTAACATATTTTTTAATTCCCTTCTGTCAATTTTCCCATTCGAATTCAAAGGAAATTGTTCAATATTAATCCATTTCGTGGGAATCATATATTTAGGCAAAGACCGTGTAAGTTCTTTTCTGATTCTAACACCTGTTTTCTGACTTTTAATAAATGCAACTATTATTTTTAGATTATCATCATATAAAACGCATGAATTGACTACTTCTCTGATTCCTAAAACTGCCGTTTCAATTTCACCTAATTCAATTCGGTAACCCATGTGCTTTATTTGAGAGTCCTTTCTACCTACAAAGACAATTTCGTTCAAATCATTTTCATAAACCAAGTCACCAGTTTTGTAGACAATATCGGGATATAAGTCATGTAACGGATTTTGGACAAAAGCCTCTTTCGTTTTTTCACTATTGTTATAATATCCAAATGCCAATAATGACCCTCTTATGATCAATTCTCCCATTTCACCTCTTTCTATCATCTTTCCATCTTCTGAGATAATAAGGGTTTGAGTGTTTTTACATGCTTTCCCTATAGGCAACGCTTCATTATCTTTGAAAGCCCTATTCACAATATAATATGCTGCAATAACCGTTATTTCAGTTGGACCATAGAGATTGGAGTATAACGCATTTGGATAATGTTTACGCCAATAATTCAAATGTTTATTTGGCATCGTCTCACCTGCAAATAAAATCTTCGTTAACGATGTGGGTTTAATTACAGAAAAGACATCAAAATTAGAAACATGATTTAGAATAGAAGGTACCCAAAAAATAAAGTTTATTTTTTTTTCATTTACAAATTCAATCAATTTAATTGGAAACACAAAACAATTTTCTGGTATAATGTGCAGTGTCGCCCCAGTAAAAAGCATTAAGTAGATATCTAAGACTGACATATCAAAATGCAGCGGAACTTGATTCCCAATAATTGTTTGATCGCTTAGCTCATAGGTAGGTATTGCCCATTCGATAAAATCGATGACCCCTCTATGAGATATTAAAACACCCTTTGGCGTTCCAGTAGACCCTGAGGTAAATATTGAATAAATCGGATCTAAATCTATAATAGAATTTGATATTTCTACTAATCTTTTTCTTCCAAAGACAGTCAATGTTTGGTTTAGAATATCTTCAATACAAATAATATTCCCTTGATAACCCAAGTGGATTAACTTCTCCTTTTGTTCCAAATTGGTTATTACCCAATAGGAATTTAGAGTTTCAATGATTTTTAAAAGTCGTTCATTAGGAGATTTTATGTCTAATGGAATATAAAAATTTCCACTTTTGAAAACTCCAACAAATGAAGCAATTGACCATCTGTTCTTTGGCAAGTAAACTGCAATAGGTTGTCTTGTAACTTTGGCTATTGAAACTATTTCTATTGCAATTAGGTCTGACACTTTATTGAGTTCAGAGAATGATAGCACACCTTGATTGTCATCAATTGCAATATTATCCGGAAATTTATTTACCGTATTTCTAAAGTATTCGGTAAGACTATTATTCATTTGATCTAGTAAACATTATGTCAAGTAAAAATAAGGTGAATTTTATTGCCCTTCCGATAAATAAACTATACAACAATAAAAAATAACACAACTCGCTGTTTTTCAGTAATTTAAACCTATTATATCATTATAACTCCCACTTTACAATCAACAGCGTAGACTATATTCTCACTTTGTTGTGGCTGTGTATATAAAATTCAATTTCTTTTTAAGTAATTATTCCCATAATTTTTTGATGTATGCGGAATAAAAATAGATAAATAAAGCGAATAGTGCAAGAATAATTAAGTCGATTTCTTGAAAAAAGGTATTGCATTAATAATAAAAAATTGAAGACTTTTTTTTACACTTCTGTTTAAACTGAAGTTATATTTGATAATCACAAATAACCTTGAGAAATAGTTTTTCGTAAACATTGCATAAATATTTTTCTCCACTGTTCCATCTTGTAATAAATGATTAAATCCATTTATATGTTCATGATACCATCCGGCTTGAACTACCTTAAGTCTTTCCAAACTCGCCCAAAGTGTTTTTTTATTCAAGTAGCCGTGTAAATTATTTGAATGCATTCGATACTTAATAGTAGCATTGCTGTCTATAAAAACTTTGTAATTGTTTGCTCTAGCAAAAAAATAAATAAACCAGTCGTGTGAAAAGAACTTCCATTGTAAATAGTTCGTTTTTTGTATCACTTGTTTAAGTTCAAGACAAAAAGCTACAGAAAAGACATAGGTACAACCAGCACTTCCACTCTCAAAAAGATAATCAAACCTTTTTTGTTTGTGACTTCTTTTGAGAATACTCTTAGTGTCCAAAGCTTCATCCCATAAAACTAAATTAGAACAATATAAGCTGGCATTGTTTTTACGCAAACAATCTGACGCTACTTTTAATTTATTTGGCAACCATATATCATCCTGATCTGACAAAGCAACAACGTCATAAAGCTCGAAAGTTTCTTTCGATAATTCTTGGATGGCATTAAAAAAATTATTCGCTGCACTGCCTGTCCCAACTAAGTTCCTTATCAATTTTACACGATTATTGTCACTAAAGCTTTCGAGTACATCGATTGTTCTATCGTTGCTTACATCATCATATATAAAAACATCAAGAGAAACATCTTTTTGAAACAAAATAGAGTCTACTTGTTCCTTGATGTATTTTTCTCCATTAAAAGCAGCTAGAATAACTAATATTTTCATAAGATATGAGTATCAATAAGGGTATAAATAAAATATGGAAATAATAAAAAGCTAGATATATTTAAAATGCGGGTCAATTGAGTATTATAATCTCCGCTATAATTGAAGAAAAATATCGAAAAGTATAAATACGGTGCAAACCTAAACCCCATAATTGGATTCACTATAAAACCCGCATAGTACAAAGCTATGGTTGTTATTATAAATGGATGAAGCATTTTCTTCTTATAAGCTAAAGCTGTCGTTGTTACAATAAAAGAAACGAACAAAAAATAAACCTTATGAAAGATACTCACCGTCTCCATCTCTGCTGAATAGACTTTC
>TARA_R110002110_G_scaffold373278_1_pt1 | contig 10382 bp, 3 predicted proteins | sample TARA_R110002110 | Tara Oceans TARA_R110002110 (sample SAMEA4397330) | marine metagenome | biome: Polar Biome; feature: [SRF] surface water layer (ENVO:00010504); material: water (ENVO:00002006), including particulate matter (ENVO:01000060) such as... | depth 5 m
ACAGTTATGACTGAGCTACTAGATGTAGTTAGACAATTAAAAGCGACCTTTGCAACCAATGAAGGTTTAGAGACTTTCACTAAATTATTAGATTTATCATTAAAACCTTTGTCTATAATGTTAAGAGTTCTTGATAGACTTTCACCTAGTATAATAACTTGGATAGTATATATGAAAGTGGCTAATAAGCTATTACCAATAAATACAATTATGTCTATAGCAAATACCAGAGCAATGATGACATTAGCTTTAGCTACCTCACAATCTACCAAAGCAAGAGCAACTTACACATCCGTTATATTCGGTGAAACCATTGCAACTAAACTAAATAGCATTTTCACAGTTATAAATACATACGTAAAGCAGATGCAAGCCAATGTCGCACGTCAGCAGGCAACAGCCAACGGCGCTGTGACAGTTAGTTTGTTCGGACAGACAGTAGCTTGGATAGCTAATAATGCGGCAATGATGCTGGGAATTATGGGTATAGTATTGGCCGTAGCAGCTATGTCTAAACTATCAGGACCACTGAATGTGTTGATTGGTGTGCTGGTATTAGGAGCAGTTGCTTGGATGGCTTTCAATAGTGCCATGTCTATGGGTATGAGTGTAGCTGCAACAGTAGGTGCTTTAATGGTCGGTGTTGGTGTAATTAAAACACTATTCCCAAAACAAGCACCCGGAGCAGGAACAAGCGGTGATTTTAAATCTCAAAGTAATAACAATTTGAGAAATATGGATACAGGAGGTAGATTTACACCATCATATTATGATACTGGTGGTTTAACAGATGAACATGGTATGGCAGTATTACAAAAAGGTGAGACTGTTGTATCAAGAAGTCAGAATATGGTCGGAGGTAGTGAAGCCTTTGGCGGAGGAGCTCCATCTATAATTATCCAAGGGGATATTTATGATGCAGATAAATTTACAGAAAAAATTGCACAGGTATTACCCGGTGCGCTAAGAAGTTCAAATGATATAGGAGCGATATAAAATGGTAGAATTTATTAAACAGTCAGACATATCAGTATACCCTAATAGGTGTTTCAGTGCTAATTTAAGCGGTGCGTATAAAGACGTATTTGATAATAGTCAAACAACAACAGATGTAGCAATGTCACCTTACAGGTCGGGTTTATTCGTAGAGATACCAACAGCAGAAACACCACCATATGGTTCTGGTGAATCAAAAGGATATAAATTAGGTTTATATATTAATAGTATAAGTGTAACAGATTACGATAATCCTACAATAAGTATATGGAAGGCAAAGAGAGGTATAACAAACAAACAAGGTAATTTTGGACAAGACGTGACTAGAGATATATATGCAATGTGTTCCTTTCCCAACCATTCAGCAGACCCATTTTTTACAGAATCCTTTGATAATATAAAGGGAGGTTATACATCCCGAGCTGGCGCATCAGGTTCAGCAATAGTTGAGGCAGGAGGAACGTATATTTACCCGGCAGAGTTATGGGCTATAAGAAATACTGTAGGAAAAGGCATCCGAGGACATTATAAAGGTTCTTATGCTGATTGGATTAAATACTGGGGTAGTACATTACCAAACGGTTTGATTGTTATTTGGTGTAAATTGAAATCAAAATTGTTGGACAATAAGTATCGTCGCTCAAAGGAATATGGTTTGATAGACCCAACTCCTGATGCCCCTGACGAAACGGATTGGGTAAACACACCCGGTTATATGGCTTGGGATGAAGGTGAAGACTCTATCACAGTTTATAGTGAATATTCAATGTCTATTGAGAGAACTTCACTTGTAGATGACGAAATAGACCCTGATTTAACTGAATTTTTCAAAGTAGAAAGTGAACCAGTTGGAAGTATGGTTAGATTTTCAGACGATACAGGTAATACTATTTTAATGCAGAATGGTATTTATAAAGGCTATAAAACTGCAAATACTTGTGCAAGATTTAACTCATTAGCAGGTAGTGATATTACCAGTAGTGATGATAATTGGGAAACAGTATTCCAAAGCACTGCTAGTAATGGTCAAGGTTTTCTACAGATGAATGCTGTCACAGAAGACCAAATACCAATGCCAGTTCAATTAACAAAGACTCACGGAACAAGTTCATCAGATGAGGCCACATCTTCAACAGCTGTAGACGGTACTGATGTAACTGTAACATGTGAAATTGAGTCAATGTCTGAAATTTGTGCAGAAAGCGATAGTTTAGCTTTTTTCCCGTCGAGAGGTTTAGCTTTGTGGTTTAAAAATCATATTAACGCCGGTAAAGAATCAAAAGGAAATATTGCAGAAGATATGTATGTTAATTTCTATGATGAAAGTGATTCTGACTTCGTTGCCGCTAATGATGGTGGCCCTAGTGGTAATATCTTTGCTGGTTTCTTTTTATATAGATATAATGGTTCTTACTACGTCAAGTCGCTTGGTAAAGAAAATTCTACATATGGATTGACAACAATGGCAGGAGCTGAAAAAGGTTCAGCTTATATACCTTACAATTTTAGTTTTGACCCAGATGCTTCTGTCACAACTGCACATGGTATTACTAAATTAAATTTTTCCCCAACCAGAATGATGCACATAACTTGCAGATGGAAGCCCGGTAATAACAATGGATTTGAATTAATTTTTATAGATGCAGCAACCGAAGAAGTTTTACAAGACGAAATACATATACCATCTACTCATGGTGCCACGACATCTCCGTTCCCTAACGAACAACACGCATTCCCTTATTTTACTTTTGCTACTTATAATTGTGCAGCACTAGCTACAGGTGCAGGCAATATTGACCACAGACCAGCTTATACTGGTTTATCTGGTTCTGAAACTAGTAATGTTAGTGACAATACGTTTACTCAGGTAGAAGTAATGGTAGATGAAATATCTGCTAGTAATTACAGCATGAGTTATGGCCATCAGAACGCAACAATAACAACAGATGGATTAGGACAAAAAATAGAAATAGCAACTAGAGATGGTCCTGATATGAGTGTTACTTTAAGTAAAGGAGACAAATTAACTAATATTTCAGATAGCACTAGCAGAACTTTACCATTACACCCTACTTATTTATCTTTTGGATTTAAAACATCAGAAGAACTTAAAATAGAAGGAGGAGGAGGTAGATATCTTTACTTTTCAGGATTTGTCTGTGCTAATAACGCAGGAAACGATGAGATAGACAATACTCACATGAAATGGGCATGGAGTACAGACGCTGCTCAATTAGGGAAACAATTGTACTCTACAGGAGTAGACGCAGGCACAATAAGTGGTGATAACACTCAATTCACTATAGGTACTAACCTTTTCTTTAATAGTAGTGGTGGTGATACTATAGGTGCAGGTCTCAACCCTACACCTCTATTAATTAATGAAGGATTCACACAAAAAGGACATATGTACATAAATGAAGCAAATTTTGTTGACCACTCAAAAAGAGAAAACATATTTTGTTCTTCTAGAGTTATGGGAGGGTATGGAAGGTCTAATGCTGGTGACAGCTTATCAACAGACAGACCACAAGCTGTAATTGTTAACGCTCCAGATATTTTTACAAAATGGAAATCAGGAGAGGTAGGCGCAGATGATGAAACATATAGAATATTTATTTTTGGGAAAGACAATAGACCAACTTACTATAGGTCAGGGCTAATATTAAAAGAAGCAGAAAAAGGTTCTTCAGCAGGCCTTGGTAATGATGCGTATGCTAAAATGTCATTTAATAAAGATGTGAGGTTTTCTGACGCATATATGGCAGTTACTGGCGCAAGTAAAGTCATAATGTCAACAGCTCAACAATTCATTGCTTCTTCTAAAAAAATAATACTAGATACTCCAAAAATAGGAGGCGTAGGAAGTGAGATTGATTTAAATGATTATTTTAAAGCCGGAGATAAAATAACTGTTGGATTTACTGGGGGATTTAATAACGGGACTAAAACAGTTGACTCAATATTCTCAACTGATACAATAGTGGTTACTAATGCTGTAGCCGATGAAACTGATTCAGACTCAGTTGTATCCCACCTATCTGGCGACCCAGATTTACTAGTTAATACTATTGGTGATTTAAGATATGATGATTATTATTTTACCTTTATAAGTCCAGAGAGGTACTGGATATTTGGTGAAGTTTATAATTATGATTCATCAGATACTGCATTACCTACAAAATCATATGATTCTGTAATCTTAACAGATTTTAGAATGAACTCTGGTTCCGTAGGTTCTGCCGACTTTGCTGAAGCTAAATTTGGTGCTTCGTATTCAGAGTATACAGTAACTGATGGAATAGTAGATATTAATGCATGGAATCTAACTCCGGGTGCTGCTGGAGGAGCTTTAGAGTCTAAGGAAGATTTTGGACATGGTGCTTATAATTGGGATGAAGAAAATGGGGGAGGTTATGTACAAAAATTTGTTCCAGAACTTTCCTTTAATTTAGACCCTCAATATAACTTAGTAGATATATCAGGACATCCTATAGTTCCAGCTGGTGAAAGTTTATATTTATGGTTACTATCTCAACAACCGGGTACTACTACAAGTGTTAATATTTCTAACTTTAATGATGCTCTTGATACAAGAAGACCGTTTTTATTAACAGTTTATGAAGATGAAATACCTAAACATCCTACTTTAACAGTTGAACCTTATAAAAATGATGGTTTTCTACCACATTACAAGTGGGAAGCAAGTGAAGATGATTTGTGGTATGGTTTATTATTTATAGATAATTCACAAATTAATAATCAATATCATAATTCCTTATATAGAATACCACTAAATGAAGATTTAACTGGTTATGCAACTAGTCAATACTCTACAAATATATTTTTAGAAAAATCTGACGGAAGTAAAGTTAATCCTGATGATTATCTCTTTACTGAAACTGCTAGTATAAACTCTACCGCAAGAGTTATACATACTGCGGACTCACGGATTGTAGACGGTGTAAATGTCTCTGGAACAGGAATACCAGCTGGTTGTTACGTTGATGTAATCTCATCGACAAGTTTTGATTTAAGGGATGACCCAGACACACATGATACCCTAGTAAATGCAACACAGACTATAGGCACTGGAGGTAGTGGACACACCCTTACATTTGGTGGAGCAGCAGAAGATAGATATGATGGTTTAGCAGGACACGCAAAGAGATTTTCTAATGAAACTGGTAATATATTAAAGTGGACAGGAGCAGACACAGGAGTAGGTACTGGTGATAAATTTTCATTTATATGTCACGTAGTTCCAGACCGTGGTAGTTTAACTGAAAAAACATATATAGCATATCAAGCTTCTACTGTAGATAATGATATTGACCATTCTTGGTATGTAGCTTTAACTCAACAGGGACAGGTAGAATTATCTATACAGGGTAAAAAGGAAGATACAAATTTAACTAATATAGCAACAGTTTTAACATCTTCTAGCACTATACCTAGAGATAATGAATCACCAACAATGATTTGTTGGACATTAGATAATGAATTACCCGGCGGTAATGTTAAATTATATATCAATGGTATATTAGAAGCATCTACTGGTTTATTAAAAACAAATAATACCAATAATGCTACAGACCAATGGGCTAAAGATTTAGTTATAGATACTAACAGCGGTAATTTTTACATAGGTGGATACCATACAGGAACTAAAGCTGACCAAGCATTTAGTGGTAAGATAGAAGAATTGGCAGCATATGGTGATTGTATATATCCAGTTAATCCAAAAAATGGTGAATTTATATGGAGAAAGAATGTAAAAGACTTTACTGGAGATAAAGCTACACCATTATCTTATGTATCTAGATTATTTATTAAAGATTATCATAATATAAGAGGACGCTCAACTTCAGATGTGGCAGTTTCCCCACCAGTAAGTTTCATTAAACCTATCTTAGGAAATAGAGGTGATTAAACATGGCAAGACCAATAGATTATATTTTAAGAGTATACCCAACGGAACAATTAGCAATAGAAGAAGACCAAAATGCAATTACAGCGTTACAAGTTTTAGGAGGAGAAGTAACTGCAACAACGGCTCAAGCTACATCAATGAGTGGTACTAGTTGTAAATACACGCTTTCTGCTGGACAAAGTCTTGATTTAAATTTAATGTTTTCAGTTGATGAATATTTAACGGTAACAGGTTTTAGTACTGCGGGCAATAATCTTGCTAATGTTAAAATTACAGCCGTAACAGCAACAGAGGTAACAGTTGTATCACCCGGCGGCCATGCAAACGAAGGACCATCTTCTGGTACTTTTACATTTACACAAGCTTCAACTTTTAGACCTCTTATAGATAATAATAATCAAACAACTACATACACAGATGAAGCAGGGTTATCACAACAGTACAATTTCTTTACACAAGAAAGAATGTTTTATAGGTTTGACGTTCCCGTAGCTGCAAGTGGATTTTATGTTGATTGGGATGATGGAGATGATAACACACCTGAAAAGGCAAATTACTCTGTTAAAAAATTCGATTTACCACAAAATTATGCTATATTTGAGCATACTTACACTAAACATGGTCAGTTTTATCCTATGTTGAGAGTTACTAGCCCACATGGTTATAAATCTAAATATTATACTACATGTGATGCCCCTCGTTCTTCATATAGAGAATTAGAGGCTACACATGATTTAACGGCCACAATACAGACTGGTGCAGCTGAACAAAATCTTTCAATACTATCTTTAGATTCTAATTCAACTCCGAGGATACCTTCTTTTGTACCTTCTAACTACCCACCAGTAGGTGTTTTAAAAATAGATAGACCTTCAGTTTATGCTGGAATTGATAATAGTGTAGTTACAGAAGCTTTAACTGCTGCTAATACATCATTAGACGTAAGAGCAAGAGCATATGTTTATATTGACGGCGTAGATTTAGGTATAAGACATACTAGTGGAATAAGCGGCGGTGTTTATAATATACCAGAGTTGGTAGAAGTAATATATATTGATAATAATTATACCATAAGAAAGGAATTATTAGGAGGAACTACAGGAACAGGTTCAAGTGTTATACCTGATAGTGTGTTCCCTTCAGATGGTACATCTATAAAAGAAATTATATCAGTAAAATTAAGGAAGGTAAAAGAATTACCTTATGGAGATGAAGGAGAAGGTAGTAAATATAATGCATTACAAACAGGATTATATCCTGATGAAAGAGTATGGATTAGATTAATAGACAATTCAGATATAGCAAGTGGACACGAGAGTATCCAACTTTTTAACCCTACTGATTTAAAAACAGTAGGAAAATCATATCCTAACTTTTGTTGTGTTTCTAATGGTAATCCTTATGTGTCTGTAAATGACCCAAGATATAGAGTTATGGCAGACGGTTCTGATAGTATAGCAAGGAATTCAAATGTCAATATAGCTAATTATTGGTTATATGATGATAAATTAAGAATTAGAGATAAGTTAGGTACTACCGGTACAGGAACGGCAATTAGAGAAACTATATTAAATTCAGATGCTTCGGCAGGTTCATTCATAGATAAACATACAGACGTATTCGGTCAGCAAGTAGAATCTACTACAAGTCCTAAACAGAGTATTACATACAACCTTGATTATATGAGAGGTCAACAATTAGACGATAAAGAATTTTATTGTATAGGAAGTGATAATGCTCACTTACAAGGTGTAGGTAGATTTCATGATGATTTCAGATTATTAAGATTACAAGTAGAGGATTCCTCAGAAGACGGCCCTAATGCAACAGTAGTAGAAGATATAGATGGCCAAGGTTATCGCGGTGGAGATAGGATGGACCGTTCTTTTATAGAACATGATTCTAATTATAAAAGACCTAATGGTGCTAATTTGGAACAAAGACCCGGTTCTGTTCAAAGTAATGGTATGTTACTATTTATGAACAATTCAGACGTATGGGTCGATTTGGGACCTAGAAATCCAGAAACAAGCAAATTAAACTTTGGAGGAGACGGAAGTACCTCGGGAAGTACTTCAAGACTTTCCCTTTCCGACACTACTGATATTAACACCGGAGTTCCTAAAAACTGGTTATTAACTGCTAAAGATAGGAAATTCTCAAAGATATTTTTCAGAATGGATAATGATAATATAATAAGACAGACAAGACAAGGAAGTTCCCCAAAAGTTAAATTAGTTGCTTGGTATACTGGCCCTAGTGGTTGGAAACCTTTAGCTATAAAGGATGAAACAATAATAGACCATAATTTTACAGACGCTGCTGTAGGAAAGGCGACTTCTTTATATAGGTCAGGCCCTGTTAGTTGGGATATACCAGAAGACTGGACATCTGTCACTTCAAATTCAACTGGTTATGGCTCAACTTGGGAGGTTCCAGATGGACTTGACAGGAGTCACGGAGATAATTCAACTTCAGAAATAGGCGGAGGGGGTACAGTAACTGTAGCATCAAAAACGTTCGCTGGTCTTTCAAACGCTGATAGATTTATAACTGGTGATAAAATAGCAGTAACAAATACCGACAGCCATGATGGTGATTACACAGTAGCCAGTTCAACAAGTAACTCAATTACAGTTGATGAATCTTTATCTGGAATTGATGATGCTAGTACACGAATAACTGTAAACCACAAGATATCATCATCAGATGGTACAACAACATACGGTGCTGTAGTACCATTCGCAGCTGCTCCAATACAGAAATGGCTAGCAGTAAATTGGCCTCAAAGAACTCCAACTGGAGAAGAAGGTGGATATGGCATTCTTATTGGTATATTATGTACAGGTGCAACAGGAATACAATGTTCCCACACAGTAGTTTGTGATAATCAACACAGTAGGATAATTAGAGTGGAAGACCCTAAACATATAAGTTTGAACGAAGCAATGATAGCTCAATCTATAGGATTTACTAGAAAGGGAAAATACCATTCAATAACAGATAAATTAGGTAAATCAGAGATAAGAAGATTAGGAGCTGCTGGAGGTAAATTGTCTTTTGGTTCAGTTAGTATGGGAAAAAATACAGCATCAGAAGGTAATAGAACTAGAGAGCGTTTTGTAGAATATCAAAAAGAAGGAACTCCAGTATATTATGATGTAAGGCACAACAATGGAACATATACTAGATTCTTTGGTGTATTAGAAAGTATTTCAGAAGATATACCAATTGGATTAGCCACTCCAAAAATAGGAGTTAGTATGCTTGTATCTCATATTATAGAATACAGTTCTGATGGCGTATTTACTTCGGATGTTGTTTCTATTGGAGGATTAGTAGATACAGATAATCGTTATCTACAGTGATATATGATATTACCAAGAGTAGTGATAGACGGAATTGAGACAAAAGATTTTACATCTTTTACTCTTAATTTTCCCGGTTCAAACCAATTAAATAAATTATCAGTTAAATTAACTAATCCAGATTATGATAATGCTTCATTATTTGGGAAGGATATAGAATTATACCTTAATGTAGGTAGTATAGATACTGTACCTATATTTAGAGGAGTTATTAAAACATTATCTCCAACTGATACAAGTGTAAGTCTATCATGTCTTGATGTTAGGTCATATATAACTGGTAAAGATGCTAGAAAATTTAATATTACCAATGAGGATAATTATGACGGATTTAGTATAGCACAGTTCTTAAGAAAAGTAATATCAGAAAATATAAATACAGATAAAGTTAGAATAGGCTTAGATATGTTACGTGATACCAAGAATCTTATAAACTTAACTAATTATAGAGGTAACGAAACACCCCTTAGTATAGCAACAACTAAATTAGATGAAGCAGTAGACATCACTGATATACACAATCCTTTATTCTATATCATTGATGTAGAAGAAGGTTCAATAACAAGTAATATAGTAATAAAAAGGCAAAAATATTTATCAGAAATATCTTCACTTAATTTAACAACAAAAGATGGTATACTTAAATATTCATATAAAAGGAGACCAATTCCTTCCAGAGTAGATATTAAAAGTAATGATTATGTTAGTACTATATCACTAGGTGGTAAAGGTCCGTACGCTACATCTATTAGTAAAAATTTTGATGACCCCGAAGAAGCAAGAAAATATGCAATATCTCATTTAAAGAAACAACAACAAGAAATAGATGAAATCACTGTATCAGCTTCAAAAGGTTATTATACTTCTTTAGAATCTATAATTAATATTAATGTAGATAAGCCAGAGATAGATGGAAATCATAGATTAGTAAGTAAATCTATATCATACAATAATAATTCACTCAGTCTATCTTTAAGTCTAAATAAGAGACCTATAAAAGTCAGTGAATATTTATCCCCTAATCAATAAGACCGATTACTTTTATTAGTTTTACTTCTAGACTTAAGGTCGCCATTATCTGGTTC
>TARA_R110002110_G_scaffold7017_5_pt1 | contig 10382 bp, 13 predicted proteins | sample TARA_R110002110 | Tara Oceans TARA_R110002110 (sample SAMEA4397330) | marine metagenome | biome: Polar Biome; feature: [SRF] surface water layer (ENVO:00010504); material: water (ENVO:00002006), including particulate matter (ENVO:01000060) such as... | depth 5 m
ATTCTTGGAAGGTCATCAAGGATATCTTGCGCCAGTCCTTTGGACATATCGACTGATCTAATCTCGCGCACACGATCCTGAATTTGACGCATTTGGAAAGGTAGCGGAATAGAAGGGTCGGCTGCACTATTCAGTCTCCCGGCTACAACGCCAAAGTCCCAAACATAGTCAAAAATGATGCCTGGATCAGCATAAACTCGATGGATATCTTCTGAAACCAATTCATCGATCTCTTCAGGGGCCATAAATCTCTTTTCATCTTCTATGAACGAACCAACCCACTTCTGATCCCTCAACATCTTACGCTTACGGAGGAAATCTCGGATCAATGGCTCTGCTTCATCAAATGCCGCATCTGCTGACTTGTTCGCAAGTCGCATCTCTATAGACCCTCGCCCACCGCCAAGATGAACTTCCCCTATCTCAACCTTGTTCTCTTCTACATGCCTGATCAAGGCCTCTTTCGAGACACTCTTCTGACCGGATGCTTTGGCGGCAAGTATGAACTCATCAAGCCGTAGAGACTCCCACTCGCCAGCACCGATTTTAGTGTAAGTAAACTCTGGATAAATGATTTCTTCTCGCTCCACAGACGGATCTTTTGGACTCGTAAGCTTCTTGTCACCCTTTTTATGAATGATTTTTCCAGTATCCTTGTCTTTTACATCCTGTGTATATTCAGCAACTTGACCCGCTTTTCGGTGCCTTTTGCGACCCAGGATGCCCTCAAGACCCTGAACACCAATCTTATCAGGCAATCCATCAATAGCGTCGTCAATGTCACCAAAGAACTCTGTGCCAGAAGCAAGCATCGACTTAGATATGATGGTTCCATCACCGTCAAGAACAGACTTGAGACCACGAAGAATAGGGGCGTCTGACTGCAAGCCGAAAATGCTCTTCGCTTTTTGAATCAGCTCAATCAAATACTGCTTCGCTTTGCCAACCCAGGTGCCCCTGACCTGATACCTGCCATCAAGAATACGAGTCGCGTTGACCGCCCAGAACTCACTCGGGTTGAAATACTGGTAGTAATCTATCGGTATCCTCCCATTTGCAATCGCAGTGGCAAGACCTTCTTGATCAATCTTCTTGTTCGTTGTCGGATCAACCGATTCTTCGCCAGCCAAATACTTCAAATACGCAAGATTGATATCGCTTGCTCCGTCCATTTCTTTCGAAAGAGCAGAAAGATAAGCCTCCGAAATGCCCTGACGAACATCTTCCGGCATCATGCGTTCTGTGTGATGAAGCATTTCGTGAACAGCAGTGGTCTCGTTACCAGCGCCAGTCTTGAATATCCGCATCAAACCACCAACCGGATTGGCGTGATATTGGCCCGATGTAGCAAGCTTCCCAGGGGCTCTTTTGTCCGGCGTCTTTCTGAGCGAAATCGCAAGACTAGAAGCAATACTAGGGTTTTGATCCAACAACCATAGAGCCATCTCGGTCATCTCTGGATCAATCTCACCCCTTCTTCTGGCAGCTAAAAGCTTCTCTCTGACAATGTCTGGACCAGTCTCACGATCACGAGAAGTGTCGTATCGCTTTTCTTCTTTAAGCATCGATACAGCTGACAACTCAGCAGCCAATTTACTCAGGCTTTTTTCAAATTGTTCCTGAGAAATTTCTCCATCTCTTAGTCTTCTCTCAAGAGTAATGATTCTGGTAGCAGCCTTTATGGTCGGTATTCGGCCTTCTTCATCGGATTCATACTTCTGTATTATCGCAGCATGAGCCCTTTCCGCCTCGGACACTGCCTCAACCTCAACCTCGGGCTCGAGCTCAACCTCGGGGGCAACCTCGGACGCTGCCTCTGCCTCCGAAATCAATGCCTCAGTCTCACTCTCCCATTGCTCCAATTCAGGAACAGTTAAATCTTCAAACTCAGGAACAACAGGAGCAGGAGCCTCAGTCGGCTTCTGAACCGGAGCAGTCACACCGCCAATCACACCACCAGACAACCAACCCGCGATCATCGAGTTCACTACGTTTTCTAAACGCTGACCAAACGTGATGTCCTCACTGGCGTGCCCGGTCATCTCTGCAAGCTCGCCTGAGAACTCCTGAATGACCTGCTGCGCTGCCTCCGTGACACCCTCAGTTCCCGCACCGCGAGCAGCCAACTGACCCGTGCGCTTAATTAACGAACCAGCAATGTTCCTTTTAGCTGGGCCAAGGATCTTGCCAACCGCAAACGCATCAAGACCTGCCATGATCGTACCAGGCACTAATGCATAATTAGCAGCATCGTTAGGCTCCATGCCCTCCTGGCTCACAAGATACTCGTACGTGTCGCCGTAGTTCAACAAGAATGAAGCGCCAACAGCCCCAGCCGCTGCGCCAGTAGGCACCCCCGCAATCGCACCAGGAATCGCACCAACACCGCCAGCGCTCAAACCCCCTGTACCACCAACAACTGCGCCACCAACCGCACCAGCTCCAGCACCAGCAATGGTCATGGCCATCGACCCAACGCCCTGACCAACCGAAGAACCAACGTAGTCCAACAACGAGTTCAAACCATCAACGTCCTTGTAAGTAGAAACCCTAGGAATAAACTTCTCTTCCGGGGGCGATGCGTCAAACTCCGCAACAATGTTCTTACCAAACTCCTTCATGGAGTCGCTTCCAGACACCCTTCCCAATCCCTCGATGGCAAGACCGCTCAGCCTAGGATTGCTTTCGAAAATGGTTGACTCCAAAGACCCGTAAAACTGACTCCAGAAACCCTCATCGTCATCTGATGAGTCTCGAGCAACCTTGTCCGCCACGATAATAGACTCAACCGCAGGCTGACCAACATTGTAAGTCGTGCCTGCGTCCATCGAATCCAACAAGATGTCTTCAGATGCAAACCCCTGTTCACTCTCCAGCGATAATGGACCGCCAATCTGGTACGTCGGCTGCGCGTCCATTGCGCCAACCAAACCGTCGTCGTCCGTCAAAGACTCGCCACCACCCAAAACACCAACCGATTCGAGCTGGTCCAAATCTTCGCGCGTAAGGCCACTCGCCATAACTACCTGCCTTTTAGATTCGTAAGCGTATCACCGTTCTCGTCGTAAATGAATCTACCGCGTTTGTCAGGATCCGCATTGCCAATCTCGATCTCGTGACGACCACCGCCCAAGTCCCGCTCGTAAATCTCGTCGTCTTGAGCAGAATCAAGCAAATCCCTCAACTCGGCTGCCTCTCCCTGGCTCTCTCCAGACTCAAGTGCTGACGCTGTAGTCGGGAAAGTATCTATAAAACTCGAGGACATGCCTGCAGACAACGCACTATCGATCATGTCATTGTTGGACAACGCCTGATGAATGGAATCCTCTAAATCTTGCGTGCCCTGGTACCCAGACTGGTCCATAGGAATAGCGTCGTAGAAGTAGCGCGATTCCTCGTCCTTCCACTTTTGAAGGCGGGCTTGGAATCCAGCCCTCATTTTAGCTTCAGCAGATTCCGCGCCAAACGGCTCCATGGGACTCAAAAAGTCGCTCATACTGCCACCCATCATGCCGCCACCTACATCATGCATCCAGTCGAGGACACCCTCACCACTCGACTCATACTCAATGTCAGATTGCGGCGGCTGAGCATCAGCTGCACCGTAAAACTCGCGGATGAACCTCTCAGCACCACCCAACTGGTCCGATACACTCTGTTCACCCCGATACCCCAAAGCACCAGACCGACGAGACCGCCAAGCATCATAAGCACTGCGTACCTCACGGTTTACCCAGTCAGAACGCTCCGCATCAGGAAGCACACGACGCGCCGCACGCAAAGAACTACGAGAACCCTTCGGTAAAACACTCTCTTCCACCCGTGGAGACTTCTCGAGCATCCGTGAAAAACTGTACTCAGGATTCTCACGCAAAAATGTCTCGAAACTTACATCAACAGGCTTACGTGCCATATCTATACCGGCTTAATCGATGAAACAGCAGGATTTACCAAATCTCCCTGCGTCGGTGACGAAGCAGCACCACCGTAACTAGAAGCACCCTGCGGCGGTGGAACCGGTGAAGCACCAGAAACTCCAAAATATCGAGACAACTGAGACTTCGCACGCTGCATACTCGCTGGATCTACCCCCTGTGCCTCCCAACGATTCACCTGGCCACCCAAAACACCCTGCTGCCGCAACATCTCCTCCTGCTCAGACAACCTCTGTGTCTCAAATGCCGCAATCTCAAACTCGTGACGACGACCCATATCGTACGCATCTTCCGAATCCGGTGACTCGTCGTTTACACGCTGTGCAGTCTCTAATAACTGCTCGTCTGTCAGTCCATAAGCCATGTCAAACCCCTAATCATACTTCGTCAAATATGGATTCGCCTCTTCCATCGCTAAACGCCGATCGGCAAGCCTGCTCTGACGTGCATCCAAACGTATCTGACGCTTACCCAACACGTCCTGACGATTACCAAAGAAGCCCTTGCCGCCAGCCTCAATCTTACCAGCTACATTCGCCTGCTTCGCACCAACACCAGCCTGCTGACCTACCACCGTACTATGCTGAGCCTTCGGACCAGCCGCACCCAAACCCATCGTAAATGCCTGTGCCATATTAGTCGCTGAATCTAAGTACACCTTAGACATGATATCCTTCTGCTGCCCCAATGCCGCAGCCTTACCGGACTTGTCACGCTTTACAGCACGACGACGCTGAGACTTATCCCATGCATCCAAATCAGCACGATCCATTGCCGTGTCTTTAGATTCCATATCCTTGCCACTAGCATCCATGCCAAGTGACAACGTGTCATCGTCTGCGCCCCAACGAAGAGACATAACTCACCCCCTACGAAAAACGACCAACGCCGCTGCGTACGTCATAACCATAAGCAGCCTCACCATGCGGTGTAGCTACCATCAATACAACCACACCGTCAGATACATCCTTCAACTCAGCCGCCGCAGACTCACCCAACTCCTCGCGCATCGCTGCCAACGCTTCCTCTACATCTGACATCTCCTCGTAAGAACGACCCGTGTTCGACATCACTGACAACAAACTATCGTCGTCTATTGTCAAATCTCCACGCTCCTCACGATCCAACTCCATCGCCACAACATCACCGTTGAAACGCGCATAATCATCCATGTCGCGCTGAGCACCGTCCAGCTTCCCAGATAAACCATCCCGCAATGAATCAGCATCTCCGCCAAGCATTAACTGCAACTGAGAAAGCTCTGCCAAACCCTTCTCATGACCAAAGCCCGCCTCGTAACGCTTCTGCTCTGCGTACCGATTGAACTCGCCCATCGCCGCTTCCTCATTGTCCATATGATCAGACAAGACCAAGTCTGGACAACGACCCCGTGTGTTCTGTACATGACCAGCTGCACCAGCACTACGAGCTATCTCGCGCAATCGCTCGTTCTCATCGTCAGACTCAACGCCCTCTACCGATATCACCAGCATGCCGCCACCTACATCATGCATCGAGACCCCCTGAAGAACATCATACACCAATCAACTAACACCAAAAGAAAACCCCCGGTCATTATCACAACAACCGGAGGCCAGAGAAACAACACTTGCGTGTTCACTAGCTCGCCCTTTCACGATCGCACTACGACACCACTCGCCATACGACCAGACTTACCAGCACAAACAAACTACCCAGCCACAAGCACACCGTCAATCGAACTAAGCCTTATCTCTACACACGGACCCTCCTCCTTCGATACATACACACTGCGGACAAACAACTCAACTACCTGCTTGTCGTCACGAATCACACCAGCCATTACCAAAGAATCCAATACACTCTTCGCTACATTATCTATGTCCGGTTTACCACCATGCCAAAAGCGTTCGAATGGATCCTTCTTGCGCAACAAACGCTGTGGCCTGGAAAACACCGCAACTATATCTGCCCTGCATAAGTCATCACTCGGACCACGCATCCAAGCGTTCCTTGCCAATAACGCTGCACTGCGCTCCCAATCTGCAGTCTTCTTCGGTGTGTACAACCTCACATGTCCACTCACAGCCGTTGCCCTCGGACGACCCTTGCCTATCGGCGGACCCGGTATCAAACACTCAAACTCCCACGACATCACTGCCCCCTACTTCCAATGACAACTCAGATAATGCATCCCGCAATACCAACATCTCTGGTGCGTTCTCCAACAACTCCGACTCCCGCTCTAATGACAGCGCAATCTCGTCTATCGTTGTGACCAAACCATCCAACATCCCCGGTACAACACAGAACTTCCGAAGCTCGTACAACGCCCAGTCAAAATCTAAACGACCCGGTATACGCTTCACCCACCACGGTACACCATAACGCCACGTATCTACCGTCAATGACTCACGACTTAAATACCCGTACCAATCACTCAAAGCTAAACGAAGCAATCGCTCAACCCTCGAACAAAGCATCACTAACCGACGCTCTGCTACATCACTTCCAGTTGACATGATTATCCCCAGACTTAAACTTATCAAACCTCACCGGACCCCTGCCTTTCCATTCCGGCCACCAAGAACAACTCAACAACCACTCAGCATCATCAACGCTTATCCCCACCCACCGTGTGCATGGATGCTTATACACATGCTTCAAAGCAAACGGAACACTCTCGCCTGACTCCACCATGTCAGAACATCTACGCCAGAATGGACGATGAGCAACACCGCGAAACTTGCGCATCTTCACTACCCTCGCTGCACCAACATATCGACCTATACCAACACGACTATCGTATACGCCCCACACCAAATGCTCGGACATCCTCAAGTCCTTTTGCTCTACTGCACCCTCATGCTCACGAAAGAACCAATCGTGTAAAGCCTTCAATGCACACCACGCAGCCGATACCCGATACGCTGGTGTCTTCACTGCCCGACTCGTGTTCCTCCGTGGAGTCAACTGCTCCATCACCTTCCGCCACTGTTTATACGCATCATTGCATGCAACCACCAAAGCTCTACCTTGCGCATCAATGACCGCAGACCAAGTCTCAGAACGATGGACCTTCCATGCGTGACGCTCAATAGCTTCCCTTCGCAACTCCTCAAGACCATCCTCAAATACCGATGCATCCGACGAGCTCGAGATGAACACCTTGTCCTGTATCTGTCGCAACACATCACAACGCCCTTCGTCTAAACCAATGCGACGACAAACAACATCGCCAACCAAAAACCAATCAGATGCCTTGCCCTTCAAAGATGTCAGACGATGAAACAAACACTCTTCGTTAAATGCCAACCCAAGCGCATCTCGCAGTATCTGTATGTCATCTCCATATACTGGCTCTTCACCTACACCTGCAATCCCACCTGATGGAAAGAACTCAGCCAGTACCATCCACTCCATCAATGGTACTCCGCATCAGACCATACCCAGTGAAACGATGTGAATGTCATGATTTTCAACCACAACGCAGAAATGCCACAATCGAATCTGACCCAAACACCCAAGCCTCCGTCTTCATCTTCCATGCACATCGGATCACCAATGACAATAGATGGAAACGTGTGATCCACCAACTGCAACAGCGATAACCATGCACCCTCGAAGAACCACTCTGTATCCGTAGACAAATCGATACTGTCTATTGGATAGAAGTCCAAATCACCTTCTTCTTCTGAATCGATAATCATGTACCCATCTCCTTCATTACACATTTCACAAGTACCTCCGATGCTACCGGACATACCGCGTTTGAATGCTTTCTGAAGTTTGATGTTGTTTCTACTCATTGATGCGAGTGTAGCCGAGAGCCACATGTTGTGCAATGGAGTGTGTCACATATCGGGCTTACACAAAGCGTTAAGTGGGGAAGTTCATTGGGAATCAGCGTGGCTTTAGCCACTCCGCTATGTGGTTCATCTGGGGGTTCAGGGTTTACCAGAGCTGTAGCTGTTCTGGACATTCGGCAGCGGGTGCAGAGTGAACGGAGTGAACGGCGAAATTTTTTTTGGGCGATGATAGGGCGATAAGTGATGGCGGTGGTGGTGTCCGTCCGTGGTTTGGGTCGGTGTTCGGGGTCCGTCCGTGGTTCCGTAGGATCACAAAAAAACAGGTTTAAACGTTAAAATGGGCATTTAATCGGCTTTAATCGACTTTAATTAGCCTTGACCGTGTCAAAGTCGTTGACTTTTGGGGATACAGCGTGTAAATTGGGGGTAGTTGATGGATAACTATCAACGTCACCACAACGGAGAAACAACCATGTCAACCAACTCAATCAACTTTGAAGCAATCCAAGAAACAGCCGGCGGCGAGTTCTTTTCAATCCTAGGCCATGTGTCCAAAAAAGACGCAAGCGTCAAAAACCGCTTGCTACATGCTACAACCGGCGCGATACCTCGCAACATTGATCTGGAAGCTACGCGCCTCGAAAAGGAAACCGCGCTAACTGCTGCCAAGCTACTCGCACCACATGGTATCGGTGTAGACTTCGCAGGGATGGCACTGCAGGTGCTTGTCGATCGGGTCACAAAGCGGCAAGAGGGCAATGGGGGCGGTGGTCCGTCAATCTCTCATACCGTCGTACGCGGTGCTAACGGTGGCACCATCCTGCGGATCGTTTCGGTTCGTGGGTCGTGGGCGTTACAGGCAATGGGTGAGCAATGTAAAGCCTGGACGTTAGTACCGGGTACCGTTGACCACAAAGCTGAAGCCGATCGCAAGTTCGACAAGTGCATAACCTCCGCACATAAGCAATGCGTCAAGTGGGTCGCTACCGAAGTAAAGCGCAAGATCGACCCAACGATCAAAGAGCAATCGCTTAGCAACGTCGTTGCACTACTCAACAAGTGCCTGGACAAAGCTGATCCGATCGTCAATAACTTTAGAACCCTCAACCTTATGGGTCCGGGTGCTATCACATGCAAAGGCATCGCCATTCACGGTGAACACTTCATCAATATGCTTTCCGTTGTGGCTTACTTCCGTCCTGACTTGGTTGGACTACTGCAGTCCGAAGCGGTCAGCGTCTAAAGTAACCACATGGGTCGGGGGGTGGTTCCCCCGACCCTTTTCCTTTGGAGGAAACACAATGATACCGAAACACCTTATGAGCCTATGGTGGCCAGTGCCGCCAGTTCCCACAACCATGTGGGGTCAAAACGAATGGACACGATATGTCCTATCCGTGTGCGCATGCCCTGAATGCCCAACACTGAATGAAGATGGACCATCAATCGTTTGGACTAGGGGCAATCGATGCGCGCGCCCTAGCTACATCGATAAGCGTCCAATCACCGAAGTAGCCCCTAACGTGTATGAGGTCCGCTGTGTGACCTGCGATCATGTTTGGGGCCAGGACAGATAAATGGACACGATTAACATTATCTATGCTGCGATGGTTATCGCATCTATCCCGGTGCTTTGGTACTTCATCAAGGATACCTATCTACTGCTCTAACGAGCTCCCACCAGCTGCCGCCCCTTCGGGGGCGGTGGCCAGGGTTCGCCCTATCACAATAGCGGGCGCACACGAACACGCGCGGCGACTGCTGGGGTCATACGGGCATGCGATTAATCAAAATAACACAGCGGACCACCACATAATCGGTTATATTAATAATGTACCATCAAGGTACAGCACCACAACAAAAGAGGAACACCACAATGTACAACTTCCAAATAAACAAAGAGATCGGCAAAGTGTTTCACGGTCCTGCGCGCGGCGATGGGCTACCGCAATGGGTTCGATGGAACGGCGAGCAATACAACACACCATCATTCGACGATCTAGAAAGCTTTGTGATGGACCGATGTGAGACCCTGGACGGCGACTACATCGAAGCCGATGGTTGGGCCTATGATGGCTGCCCTTCGTGGCTTCTTGCCCTCAACTTGGTTTAGGGGGCTATCATGGGCTGGCTCTATTCACATAGCGCGCACCAAAGACAACACATCGTTGACGAGATAATCAGCATGTATCCATCGGATAAGGGATGGGCGATATTAGAAAACCGTTCCACATCGTACGGTCGACGGCTATGGCTCACAATACAGCCACCAGTTGGTGAGGCGTTCGTTGCATTGTACCTGTTGGGTACTTGTAAAGGCTATTGGGGATACAAGGACGTTGACGAATCAATGGGTCCGGTAGCCGTCGACTGTCCGTTGTCGGTTATCGATGCTGCAGGGCTGCCGATGAACGAACACGCAAAGCAATGGCGCGAACGGGTGAGGGTATACCACACCAAAAGGATCACAGCATGAGCACAGCCATTCGAACCGAGGACGGATATACCTTCTACCGGGTTAAACAAGGGGATACATATGTGTGGGTCGATAACCTGGACCCTGATCGCGTAGATATGACATGCGAGGACAAGGACGGTCACATTGTGCTTGACGACGACGATAGTGAACCGTGGAACGTTACTCCCATGGAGTGGCATG
>TARA_R110002110_G_scaffold114048_3_pt1 | contig 10379 bp, 10 predicted proteins | sample TARA_R110002110 | Tara Oceans TARA_R110002110 (sample SAMEA4397330) | marine metagenome | biome: Polar Biome; feature: [SRF] surface water layer (ENVO:00010504); material: water (ENVO:00002006), including particulate matter (ENVO:01000060) such as... | depth 5 m
TAAAAAATTAACAGAACAGCTTACTTAATTATCTAGCCAGTATTCCTTTTTTCAATAACACTGGAAGGTCTACAGCATTATCTGCTACAATGGAATATCGTGGAAGTTCATAACGTTTATCATACATAGTTTCATCGATGAAATATGTAATACTAAAAAAATTATCTAGCTTAAAAACGCTTTCATCGATAAACTCAATTTTAGCGTAGCCATTAGCTGGAACCATTTTTATCGTTTTCCGCATCGGTGAAGTCATATCCAGTTCATCATACCCCTGAGCTACGATCAATACAGTTTCAATCGCTTCCCTACCATCGTTAATAAGATACACATTCCAATCATGTGTATTAAAGTCTTCGTTAAGCTCTAATACAGCTGCCACGTACACATCTTTAACTTTCGGAATTTTTATGTCTTTTCTCATTGAAAATACAGCTTAGAATGAACTTTTAAACTGCTCTAAAAAACGAACATCATTTTCACTAAACAGACGGATGTCAGGGATTTGATGCAGCAGTAATGCTATGCGGTCAATACCCATTCCAAATGCGAAACCGGAATATTCTTCAGCATTTATACCACAGTTCGTAAGGACATTCGGATCTACCATACCACAACCCATTATCTCTAACCACCCCGTACCTTTAGTCATTTTGTAATCGGTCTCTGTCTCTAAGCCCCAATAAACATCCACTTCAGCACTTGGCTCTGTAAAGGGGAAATAAGAAGGCCGTAACCTAATCTTAGATTTACCAAACATCTCGGTTGTAAAATACTGAAGCGTTTGCTTTAGATCAGCAAAACTAACTCCCTTGTCCACGTATAAGCCTTCAACTTGATGAAAAAAGCAATGAGAACGAGCAGAAATAGCCTCGTTGCGGTAAACCCGTCCAGGTGAAATGGTTCGAATTGGCGGTTTATTATTCTCCATATATCGCACTTGCACAGATGAAGTATGTGTGCGCAATAAAACATCTGGATTGGTTTGTATGAAAAATGTATCCTGCATGTCGCGCGCGGGGTGATGCGCGGGAAGGTTTAGTGCAGTAAAGTTATGCCAATCATCTTCAATTTCAGGTCCTTCTGAAACATTAAATCCAATTCTAGAAAAAATCTCAATTATCCTGTTTTTTACAATTGAAATCGGATGTCTAGATCCCAATGACAATGGATCTCCAGGACGTGATAAATCACCGTACATTCCTTGAGAATCTTCTGCATTACTCAGAACATCCTTTAATGAATTTACCTTTCCTTCTGCCGTAGTTTTCAATTTATTCACTGCTTGACCAAACTCTTTTTTCTGGTCATTGGCAACATTCTTAAATTCCGCGAAAAAGTCATTCAGCAAACCTTTTTTTCCAAGGTATTTAATCCGAAACTGTTCTACCTCCTCTTTGGTTTTTCCATTAAAAGACTCAACCTCAGCAATTTGTTTTTTAATATTCTCTAACATTGTACTTTTTTTCAATGTGCAAAATTACACTTTTAATCTTGAACATAACTTGCCTTTCTATTTTTGATCGAAATAATTAGACTCTAATGAAATGTCAAAATGTTTATGTATTGATTTAAGGTTAAAGGTTTTTTTAAGTCCCCTATTTAATAACCTCTTTTTCTACAAAATATTGAACGATAGCTTCTTTCATTAAAACACTTTGTTCTCCAGCTTTCAAGGAAGGTAACTGCTCCAACACTTTATAATGTGGCCATCCTGCCTCATCAAAGTATTCAAACTCATAATACCCAAATGGTTCCAACAATCGACAAATAGCAATATGCATTAGATTTATCTTTTCATCTTTTTTAAACTGTCGATGTAGTTGCCCCAATTCCTGAACTCCTATGAGGTAAATGATTGCATCCAAATCTAATTTTTCTCCATCAGCAAAACGATTTCCTAGGGTTTTCACTAGCTCTTCCCATCGCTTCTTTAATTCTTCATCTCTTGCCATTATTTTCGTTTCTTTGGCAAAGATAGCTGTATAAATTTTATGACTTTCTTTTAAACAATTAAAATTGTTCTCTAGAATTCACGTTTTACAAGAATTGTTATCTTTACTAAAACATACTTTCAATGAGCACCATCGATATTATTTTGGGCGTTATCCTTTTATTTGCCTTTTACACAGGTCTGAAAAAAGGACTATTTGTCACTTTAGCATCCTTAATCGGACTGATAGCTGGGGTTTATAGCGCGATATACTTTTCTCATTATGCTGGAGCCTACCTCTCAAACGTATTTAATTGGAGTGAGCAAGTAACGAACATAGCAGCCTTTGCAGTGACCTTTTTGGCAATTGTATTTGTAATATCATTGGTAGGAAAACTTCTAACTAAAGTAGCAGATTTTGCAGCATTGGGATTCATTAATAAACTTGCGGGGGGCGTTTTTAATGCGCTTAAATTCGCATTCATTATTAGTGTTATTTTTATGTTTATTAGCTCATCAACAAGTATAAGCGGCTTGCTTATTTCAAAAGAAAAAAGAGCGTCCTCCAAACTATATGAACCTATAGCATCAATAGCACCAATTTTATTACCTAATCTTTTAGCTGAAGTTGAGAATTACGGAATTGTTGATGAAATTTTGGATGTAAACAACTCTGAAGACGAGAAATAAAAAATCTTATCTTCCCAATTTTAATTATGTTTTTTCCTATTCCTAATTTGAACTATAAAGGCTTTAAATCTCTTATGGGTAACCATCCGTCTTTTCCATTAACTAACTTCACCAGCACCCAATTATCGTCTTGTTCAATAATTTGCACTTTGGTACCCTCGTGAAGAATAAAAGCAACAGCACTTCCCATTTTAGGCTCACTTTTAACTTCAATACTTTCAGCAAAAATTATAGCTGGATTATCGTTTAATGATTCTCCTTTTACTTGAAAAGCCATTGCCAAAGAAGCTAAGAATAGTAAAAATGAAACCGATGAACTCACGAATAATACTCGCTTTCTAGTTTCAAAATTCGAGAAATAATAAAGTAAAAACAGCAAGGCAAAAAGAGAGGAAAATGAAACCGCTACCCAAGCCCATCCGTTAAAACTTAGTAGGCTAGAAATAACTTTATGCCATTTAGAAAAAATCGTTTTTGGCAAAGGCTCTATTGCGTCAATCCTTGCATTTTCAGCAAACGCCAGATTCGTTTTAATATCGCTATCCAAAGGCGCCAATTGGGCTGCCTTTTCATAATAATAAATACTAGGCCCAACATTATTCAATTTATAATGTGCATTTCCAAGATTGAAATAAAGATTTGCAGAATGTTCTCCGCCCGCTACTATTTTCATCCAACTGTTAATCGCTTCTTGGTATTTCTCCTGCTTGTAGCGCTCCTTTCCTTGCTCAAACAACGAAACATTCTGAGCAATGTTTGAGAGAGAAAAGAGAAAAACCGATATGTATAATAATCGTTTCATTGAACTTCCAAAGAGTTAGCGTATTTGTTTATCCATCGCAGAAATTACCTCTACGGCCTTATTATAATCTTTCTTAATTGTTACATTTGATGTTGGCGTATACCTCGCAAATTCACAACTTTTAAGCAGCCCCACAAACTCATCAACCTTTAGGCGATCCACCTCGCGTTCAGACAACAGATCTGCAATTTTTTCCTTTGAAAAGTCGGAAGTCTCAATGATCAATTTTGCCTTCAAGTAATTGTGCAACGCACGCTCAAGAGCGTCGTAAAAAACAACTTGATTCCCCATGTTCTTCTTTGCTTCCGAAAGATATTTTCTAGCAAGTTTATTTGCCTTGCGAAGTCTATTTCCTGTCACATCGGACAATCGCTGTTCGCGCTTTTTTCCGGCAATAATAAACAACGGAATAAGAAGGATTGGCCCTCCTAGTAACGACCAAAATAAAGTGGACTTAAAAAAAGAAACTTGCACAATTGGTTCTAAATCTGAATTCAATTTAATGTAACGAAACTGCTCTTTTGAAATTACATCCACCTGTTTTCCGTTTACATCTTCAGTTAATTGAATTTGTTGTGCAGTTACTGGGCCATTCTCTACATTGATAATTATCTCCTTAGAGGAAATCGTTTTATAAGTTTCAGTCTTAGGGTCAAAATAAGAAAAAGTTAAAGGTCTTATTGGGTAGTTCCCTTTAAACTGGGGCACAACGGTATAAGTTTCCGTTACCGAACCCGTCATTCCTGTTCTTACAGTTCGTATATTCTCATTTCGTACCGGCTCATAGACCTCCAGTGAACTCGGTAATTTAGCGGTTGGTAATTGGAAAAGTTTTAAATTACCATTACCAGTTACCTTTGTCAATAACTCTAACGATTCGTTCGCATCTAGCTTCTTTTTATTTGATGTAACATCAAAGGTAAACTTACCCACCGCTCCTGTAAAATTATCAGGTTTTCCTTCAATAGGCAAAGGTCTCACATTAATCGATCTATTTCCTGCGGAAATTGTTTTATTCACCCTAGTGATTAGTCGTCTTCCAAACAAATCTCGACGCGACCCGGGAACATCAATAGGAATATCCAATGTAAGTGGTTCAATATTTAATTTTCCTGTTTTCTGAGGATATAATACCGTAGTTCTCAAAATAACATATCTATAATCCTCTCCGTTGTATGTACCGTCATAAATTTTATAATTCCCCTTGCTATCAATATTCTGACTCCAGAAATCGGCATATTTCGGTATATCTAATTCACGCCAATTACTTGTAATACTTACATCATGAGAAACATACATTTTATAAACAACAGTGATAGCTTCATTTAAGTACGGATTAGAATCAGAAATTTCTGCGACTAAATGAACATTTTCACTAGCTACGTAATCTGCATCATTACCATCCTTAGGGATTCGCACTGCCCCGATAACTCGCACCTCAATTGGAGATGTTTTAAATATCTGACCTTCTATTTCAATGGTAGCTTGCCCTATTTTATGTACCCCTTGTGACTGGGGAGTTAAAAAATACGAGAACGTTTTTGTATAACTTCTCTTTCCGTTTATCCAACTATTACTAACCGCCTGATTGGGACCAACTGCACGAAAACCTTCGAAGGATGGGGGATTAAAATTATCTCCATCCCTATTCATATCAAAGTCGACTCTCAAGCGCTCATTAATACCCAACTGCCTTTTACTGACTTTGGCATTAAATTTTACCTGAGCCTGTGTAAATCCACAACCAAAAATAAAAATAAAAATGTAAACAAATTGTTTCGGGTTCATGACCTTACCAGTCTTTATTTGATTTTACTTTTGCTCCTTTTTGTTTTTGAGCATTCACCTTCTCCTGTACTTTTTCCTCTTCGTTATTCATTGCATCCAACAGACTCTTTACCTGCTGAGGAGACAATTGCCCGGGCTTAGGCTGTTGTTCTTGAGGTTTTTTATCTTGATCTTTAGGCTCATCTGGCTTTCCTTTATCTTTTTCATCTTCGCCATCTTTCTTATCCTCTTTTTCATCACCTTTATCTTGATCCTCCTTTTGATCACCGTCATCGCCTTCCTTATTTTCACTATCGTCCTCTTTCTTATCATCCTTGTCTTTATTTTCGTCATCGCTTTCATCATCTTGAGGAGGATTTTTCTCGAGCATATCTTTTGCCAAGGCCAAGTTATACCTACTTTCGTCATCAATAGGGTTATTTCGAAGTGCATTTTTATATGCTTCTACAGCTTCGCCATAGTTTTTTTCATTCATAAGAGTATTCCCCAAATTGTGAAATGCTCTGTGTTTGTCTGGTTTGGCTATAGCCACAGAAGCTGCTTGTTTAAATCGATTCAAGGCTTCTGTGTTTTTGCTTTTTCCGTAGTATGCAGTTCCTAAATTATACTTTCCTGTCTCATTTGCAGGGTTCAATGCAATTGCTTTCCTAAAATCTGCTTCGGCAATTGGAAACTCATCCTCTTGCAGAGCGAGACTTGCATCACTCAAAAACTCTTGAGAATCCTTTAGTTCTTGCAGTTTCCCCTTATTATCCTGAGCACTAAGCACAGAGGAAATCAATCCAAAAAACAAACAAAGTAGGAACATTTTCAGTAAATAACCTACTTCAATTATCGATATGTTATGTGTTATTTTCATTAAATAAATTCAGTTTTTTTATCCATTTGGTCTTTCTTTCCAATAGTAATATATCAAGTATCAGCAAAAATAATGCCCCTGCAAGAAACCATTGAAACCGATCTTTAAAATCTGTAAATTGTTTGGAATCAAATTCTTTTTTGTTCATCCCGTTTAATATCGTCGTAACTTTCCCTATTACTTCTTTAGTATTGGTACCGTCAATATATTCTCCGTTAGCTGTTTCGGCAATATCCATGAGGTTTTCTTGACCAAGTCTTGTAATAACTTGCTCCCCATTTGAATCCCGTTTATATGATTGAATAATGCCATTTCGCTTTATAGGTATGGGACCTCCTTGCAATGTTCCAACCCCTATAGTAAAAATGCGAATTCCCATTTTACTAGCTTCCGCAGCTGTTTCCAAAAAGTTTCCTTCGTGATCCTCCCCATCCGACACGATAAACAACACTCTATTTGTCTGGTCCTCGTCATTATAGTAGGTTTCTGCCATTCGTATTGTCTCATTAATTGCAGTTCCCTGGGACGAAACCATACTGGTATTCATACCTGATAGAAAGAGTTTAGTAGAAGAGAAGTCGGTAGTAATAGGCACCTGAGGAAAAGCACTACCAGCATAACCAATAATTCCAATTCTATCGCCCCCTAGATTATTAATTATTTGAGTAATTATCTGTTTTGATTTTTCAATTCTGTTTGGCGCAATATCTTCAGAAAGCATACTCTTTGAAACATCCAAAGCAAAAACTACATCGACTCCTTCCCTTTTAATGTTTTCTAATTTAGTTCCAATCTTTGGGTTAACCAAGGCAACGCTCATACACGCAATCGCCAAGCACAAAACAAGAACCTTCATAACCGATTTAAAAACAGACTGGTTAGGGCTTAATTTTTTTATTAACTTAGAATCAGCGAATTTTTTCTGTGTGCGTTTTTTCCAAATCACAACGAACAGAAAAAGCACAACTACCGCCGGTATAGCAAATAGCAAATAAAAATATATGGGTGTTTCTAATTGATACATAACGCGCCCGCTAAAACAGGTAACTTATTAATTCTAGTTATAACTCTAAACAAAACTCCTAAATATGGTAAATCGCAACAAAATCTCGAACCCCAACATGCCTAGTGCAAATAGTACCCAAGGACGAAACATTTCATCGTAATTTGTATATTTAAGTTCTTCGATATCCGTTTTTTCTAATTTGTTGATTTCATCATAAATCTCGCTCAGTTTTGTTACACTAGTAGCTCTAAAATACTGACCTCCTGTAGTTTTTGAGATATCCTTCAATAGCACTTCATCAATTTCCACTTGTACACTTCCGTATTGAAAACCTCCATCCGGCCGCACACCAATAGGTGACATCGCCATTCCATTTGACCCTAGACCAATTGTATACACTTTTATTCCAAACTCAACCGCCAATTCACTTGCGATTTTTGGATCTATATATCCAGTATTATTAACCCCATCCGTAAGTAAAATGATAACTTTACTTTTTGCTCGACTTTCCTTTAATCGATTCACAGAGGTTGCTAATCCTGAACCAATAGCAGTACCACCTTCAATTATAGTGTTATATACTATTGATTTTAATGATGATAAAACAATACTTTTATCGCTGGTTAATGGAGTTTTAGTATAACTCTCTCCTGCGTATTCAACCAAACCAATTCGGTCATTAGGACGGGCATTAATAAAACGTGCAGCCACTGTTTTTAATGCTTCAAGTCGGTTAGGTTTCAAGTCTCTAGCTAACATACTTGCCGAAACATCTATCGCCATAACAATATCTATCCCTTGAGAAGTTTTAACCTTTGTAGATTCATTGACCGTTCTTGGTCTCGTCATTGCCACAATGATTGCAGACAGTGCCAATAAACGAAATATAAATAACATCGGTCGTAATCTGGCAAGCCAGTTTTTACCTGTTTTAAACCCCTTAATACTTGAAATCTTCAAGGAGGCTGTCTGTTGCTTGCGCTTCCAAAAATACCATAGCATTAACCCAGGCAGTATAAGGAACAACCAGAAAAGCTGTGGATTTACGAATTCAAAGTTTTCAAACATTATTTTTTACTTTCTGAAATTTCAAGTTCAATTGAATCGGTGATTCGTTTTTTTATTCCCTCTGAGAAACGACCGTCATCCTGATAAACAATTAAAACTTGCTGCAAACCATCTTGCTGTGCAAATAACAATAATTCATATTGGCTAGGCTCTTTGAGAACCTTCTTATCTGAAACTTGCACATTAAACTCCCCATAAGCCCTCATTCCTTTTATGCCCTTATCGGTTTCAAAATCTTCCCGTTTTACCAGCATGTTTTTGGCACCACCTCTCTCTAAGTCGGCTAAAGCACCTTCTAAAGCATCATCTAAATTTATTTCCTTAGGTTCAGCTAATTTTGAAGTAGTTAAAACAATATAAAAAGGGTCTTGTTTTTGGCCATAACTAAAAGTGCTCATTTCTTTAATAACAGTCTCCAAGCCTTCAGGCACTCCAACATTGGCACGTATCAAAACCTCCGGAGTTTCTATGATCACCGAAGGGTTGCCATATTCACTTCTAATCCAGCGTCCTTCAGATAAATCACGGATTTCATTCCCTATCACGACGTCTTTTAAATTATCAAACCCTTTAATACTTCCGTAAATAACACCTGAAAGCAATAAGAACCCTAGTACACTTGAAACTCCAACAACCCACTTTTTACGTTCACGTTTTTTCCGAAGTGCTTCTAAATATTGTTCATTTTCTAACAACTCTTCTTCCGTTGGTTCAGGAATTACTTCGTGTGTCTCGTTTATTATATTTTCGATAGTATTTCGATCAGCCTCTGCTTGCCCAATTCCATGCTGCATTTTAGCAAATTTTACTAAATCTGCACGTTTCAAAATTTGATCAAGGTGCCTAATAGTTTCTCTATCGAAATCGAAATGTCCTGCATCCTTATGCAATTGAAGTCTCTCAATGAGCTCGTCACTTGTACTTTCCAAAGCAGCACTATCCACTTCCCTATCGAGATAACGTTTTACAATTTCAGTTAGGTTAGAGTAATAATCTTTTGATTTATTCTCATTAATCAAATGTGACTCGTCAAGTTTTTTCAACGCAAAGATTGCCTCTTCATAGGGTGGTAAAACTTCCTCTTTCCCATCTTTTCTCTTTTTTCTTCGGAAAAGAATATAGGCCAGCAAACCTACTGCGAGTAGTATTGGAATTAACCACGTGAATAGCTTCTCAAAATCAAACGGCGGTCGTTCCACTTCAATCGCAGGTTTGATGTCAAACATCTTCTGCTTTGTTGTATCTACAACCACGTCTCTAACCTCTACTTTTACTGAATCAGTGGCAAAAGGTTTATTATTAATTAAGACCTGTTGTTGAGGTATCGTATATTTCCCCGAATCGAACTGAGTCAATCCGTATTTTTTTATTAAGCGATATTTCGCTTGTTCGAAAGTAGTATCGGTTTTGTAGGAATCAACCATCTCTAGTGGCGAAAACGTTTGCCCTTCTGGAAAAATCACAACATCAGTAGAATCTACCTGAACCTCTATGGTGTATCGAATCTCTTCGCCAATTTTTATATTCGTAGAATCTATAGATGAGGTTACTTGGGAAAAAGAGAACAACGAAAAGAGTAAAAAGAAAATAGACAACGTACTTCTTAGTAAAAACATTTTTGTGGTTTTCACTAAGAGTCTATCTTTTTTCGTATCAAATCTAAAATCTAACATCTAATATCTCATATCTTTTTAAATTATCTTCTTTTAAAATACCCTAATAACTTCTTTACGTAGCTCTCATCAACTCGACAGCTCAATGCACCTGCTCCGCTCTTTAAGAATGCATCTTGAAAATAATCAACTCGCCCTCTATAATATTCATTGTAACTAGTACGTACCGCTTTTGAACCTGTATTCACTAGCATAAGTTCCCCCGTTTCTTCATCTTCCATTTCCACCATCCCTAAATTTGGAATAGTCTCTTCATGTCTATCGTATATTCTAATCCCAGTAACATCATGCTTTCTAGATGCAATTTTCAGTGTATTTTTATAACCGTCTGTAATAAAATCGGAAAGCACAAAAACAATAGCTTTCTTCTTCATTATATTACTTAAAAACTTAAGCGCTAATTCCACGTCGGTCTTTTTACTCTTAGGCTGAAATTCTATCAGTTCCCGAATAATTCTAAGAACATGCGACTTTCCTTTCTTTGGAGGAATATAAAGTTCGATCTCGTCTGTAAATAAAATAAGACCAATCTTATCATTATTTTGGGTGGCTGAAAATGC
>TARA_R110002110_G_scaffold356885_1_pt1 | contig 10374 bp, 10 predicted proteins | sample TARA_R110002110 | Tara Oceans TARA_R110002110 (sample SAMEA4397330) | marine metagenome | biome: Polar Biome; feature: [SRF] surface water layer (ENVO:00010504); material: water (ENVO:00002006), including particulate matter (ENVO:01000060) such as... | depth 5 m
GAGGCACAGACGCTTGGCGGTGTTGCAGACCTCATCAAAGAAAAGCACTCCACTGGTCTCTATGCATTCTGTATGAATCCGAAATGTACGCGCCGCCCTCGCGCAGTGATGCTTGATCACTTTGGGTTGCTCAGGCGGTTCGGCTCTGATCGTCTCCTGCGGGATGTTTTGATTACGTGCAGCAAATGTGCGCTTGATGGACGTGACCGAACGCTGACTAACATCGCTGTGGGAATGCGTGTCGACTAATGCTGATGAGCTAAATTGACATTGTGCTATCGCCGGAGTTTTCAAGTCGGCGATTTCTATGGGGCGGTTCAAACATAGCGCCATGGTCTTCGTTCAAATTTCGTCACCAAAGTGCCTGCTCGATCAACGATTGTGCGCCCTTTAACTTGTTTCTCGATTGTTATTGCTTGGTCCCCGCTACCCCATCGACATCTGGTTGCCCTTCCATTGGCTTCAAGTACTACCATAGACTCGCTCTTAACATTATAGGCGCATCTTGCGACCGTTTTGTAGCAACCAACAATGAGTTTGACCTCCCTTGCGCGATTGGCCCCTATTGTCCAATCCCCAATGGTTCGGCGCTTCAGCTCCTCAGGGTCCTCTGCTATTTCTGGGTACGGCGGCAAATTATTTGGCCTACTTCCATTTAGACTAACAAAAAGTGCTGGCAGCCAACTGTCTTTAACCTCGATGGGTTCGTCGTGGCGTTCGCTAACTTCTAGAGCGGATAGCCAGTAGTCTTGAGCATGATGACCGCCGACCAGGTTTGTCAGACCGTCAACTACGCAAATAAGTTGGGCTTCAAGTCGATGCGCTTCCTTCTCGTTTAGCCCATGCTGAATTATGAGAATTTCAGGTTGCAAACCAGCCGTTTGAATAGCTTTGATCATGTCAAGTTTCAGCGACATATTTGACGGAGCATTTATACATGCAAGATGGTCAAAAGCACGATTGTCCTTCCCCTTGCCTATGTAGAATAGCTTCTGGATTGGGTCTGATATGCGGGGATCCGCTAATCCATAAACATAATGCCGAAGCGCATCGATAGCTCCTTGACCGAACTTTTCTGTCATTTGTTCTCTCCACTGGATCATTTCTATAGGTCACCACACACGGTGGGCTGTGTCTGCCTGCCTCTTTCCACGGGGAATACAATGAGTGTCAGCACAAAAAATCGAGTGCGCACAACTCCCTTCTGACAAGGGTGAAGGGGCCCGGCGATGGACCGCCCTTTCAGATCGGGTTTGTCTCAGGTTTTCAGCGACCCAGATAGTCAACCTGGACACGGTGTTGAGTGCGTTGAGTTTTCTGCCATCAAGGATCTGTTCCTGGTCTTCCGATGTCCCAGGGCCCGCGCCTGCCCGTAGACCTTCCTTCATGTACTGGGCCTTTGCTCAAGTCTCTCCTAAAGGGTCTGTCCGTCTCAACTATGCCTGTTTAGGTGTCCCCTCTCAGCGATCAACCCCTAAATGGCGCCCCGTGTTGCGTCTAAGAGGACGCTGCCCGCACCAGGCTTATTTAGCGGTCGTTTGGCTCCGCCTCACTTGATCCCTGCTCGTTGGTCCACCTTCTCCAACAGTCATCGACGGACAAACTCTAAGGAGATGACAAATGAGCAAGAAACCAACATACACAGTTTTTCAGGTAACGAAATCAGGCGAGAAGTCATACTGGAACAAGGTCGGCGCTGCCTGGGAACATAATGATGGCGAAGGTTTCAACATCAAGCTTTCTGCACTGCCGCTCGAAGGTGAGATTGTCATGCGGGTCGCGAAGGAAAAGCCTGAAGAAGAACAATCCTGACAAGACTGGGGGCCTGGTTCATAGCCGGGCCTCCTGACCCTTCTCGGACGAGCCGCAGGCAGGCCGCTTTCGGGGCTCGCGGTTGTAGACGAGGTTCCAGCCACCATTGCTTCTATCCTCGAAGAGAAGGCAGTTGAGTGGCTTCTCCCAAAATGGGTCATCGAGGCGCACTGAGTAGAAGGTCTTCCCAGTTTCGTTAGAGCTTTTCTCAAACGCCTGGCCTACTTCACACATGCCTTTGTAAATTCGAAAGGCCACCTTGGTTCCCTGCTCGGGCTGCATCAGCAGATCGAACCTCTGGGACAGGGTTTCAATCCAGCCTTCAAAGTCCCCGTCTTCTTTGGCGATGAAGCGTCCGATGATCATGCTGATTTCCGATCATTGTTGAGCAGTGAATCCAGAAAACTCAGGGCTGCTTGTTGAAGACCTGGAGAGAGACGACGGTATGTTTTTAGAAGCCTGCGTTCAGATTTCGTGAGCTTGTTCATTTTCACTCCCAGTAGAGGGCAAAGGGTTGATGCGTTCGCGCATAACCCTTCTGCCCTTCCGGCGAGGAATGGGGGGGCAAACGTCAAGGCCGTCCTGGTGGGAGGGGGATCACCCGGCCTGCAACGAGCGGAGCGACGTGAAGGCTGGGGAGACCTACCAGGACGCGCAAAGCGCTTGGCCTTGTACGTGCGCCGGGGCGAAGCCCTAGAGCCCTGTTTGCTTCTGTGATGCTGGGAACCCAAAACATTTGGGTGTTAGTCAATCCATTTAGCTAGGTCAGGACGGCGAAAGTAGATGGCACGCCCTGCGAGAATGGGTGGCATTCCCTGAACGAATATGAATTGAGCGTCTGCGGGAACTTCTGAAAGGATTTCATCTGGGTTGATCAGTCGGCGTCTCTGTTCACTGGCTGATTGGCCTTGGTTGCTCGACGATGTGCCGAAGATCTCCATTTTGCGGGAGGAAGAACCAGCAGACCTACTTTGTCCCTCTGACAGGACTGTTTGATCGCCAATAGACCTGGAGATGATCTCAGCGGTTGTTTGATCGCTCACCGCCCCATATGCGCGCCAGGCGACGTTTTCAAACCACTTGTTGGTGCCTTCCCTGCCCCATTGGTCGGAGAACTGGCCATGGCTTTGATACATGAGGATAAGGGTTATACCAGCGGACCGGCCGACATCACGGGCAGTTTCCAGGATGGACATGAACCCCAATCTTGCAACCTCATCGAGCAGAAAGACAACTCGGGAACCTTCGGGAATGCCGCCTCGAAACATTGGAAGCAGAAGAGACCCAAGAACGACCCGTGCGAGGCCTGGATGAGTGGTTAGGGTCAGCAAGTCAGGTTGGATAAATAGGTCGGCACGTTGTTCAACGATGTCGGCCGTTGTGAAATTATCAGCAGAAACGACACCCACCAGGTTCTCAAAGAGTAGCCATTTCGCGGAAGCGGCTACCGAGGAATGGATCTGCGAGAAAGTCCTGTGATCGAGTTTGTAAAGTGAACTCGCCATCTGTCTGGCGGTTGAATGGGCGGAGTATTTCGCGATCTCCTCCAGAGTGACCTTCATGTCATCTTCGTCAAGACCGACCCGTTGCCCCAAGGTTGCGAGTGTTTTGTCTTCAGCGTCGATGTCCGGGCTTGTTAGAATGTCTAGGAGAAGTGCGTGGACAAGGTTCTTAGCCAGACTTTGAAAGTGCGCCCCTGCATTTTCTGTCGTTTGGCTGATGGATTCCCCGATGATCCAATTTGCGACTTCATAAACATCTGCGGTCGCAGATGGGGCTTCCATATTGATCCAATCCAGGGCGTTAAATCCATAGATTGTGGCGGCGTTTGGATCGAGCCGGTGTACCACTTTGCCATGACCGCGCCGGATGCGTTCAGTTTGATCAGCGAGTTCTCGTTTGGGATCAAATACGACACAGGAGTGGTCGGAAGCGCACAGAGTTGGGAGGATTACTGAGGTTGTTTTGTAACCACCAGACCCTGCTATGAGCAGGCCGTGAGTAGATCCACTCTTTAGAGTGTCTGTTAACATCGGTGCCTTCCCAGCGGGTTTAGCACCGACCTCACCGCCCAATTTTGGGATATAGGCTTCGCCGATAATGACGTCACCATTGTTCGGAAAGCGCCGGGTCATTTCAGCTACTGTTGCGAAGGCTGCGTCCCCAAAGACACCACCTTTGACCCGCCGTTCGTCATCATTTGATGCAAACCCACCGGATCTGATGAGGGTGCGGAGACCCCCAGCGGTAAACAGGATGCCTACGAGAAGATGAATCCCTGGCTTGAGTAAATAGGGCCAACTCGTGAAATAGGATTGGTAGTTCCAGATCTGATATCCGCTGAGGATGACAAGAGCGGCAATTGCAGCCATGTGGGCAAAACGACAGTCTTCGTTCATTCCAATGGCGATTGATGTTGCAAGCAGCGTGACGGCCGCCGCGATAACTGTGGGATGAAGAATGGCGAGATAGACCCAAGCCTGGGAGGGCTGGATGTTGCCTGAGAATGAATCAATGAACATATCTGAGACGAAGAAGGCCACCAAAAACAGCAGTGAAAATCCCGCAAAGTAAGCGGCTCTCTTGATCCAAACAGGGTTCATTTGAGGTGGGTTTCCTTACGCAACGTCTGTTGACTTGCCAGCCGGAGAGACCGGATTGATTTGTGCTGTTCTCAGAAAAAACCAAGCTCCGATGAGCAACATTGTCATACCCGTAGTTGGCCGCATCCATGTGGTTGGTTCAGCTGCCACAATCGGGAAAACGTAGAAGGAGAGCATTACAGTTGCCATGAAGCTGAGAAAGGTTGTCATTGCCACCCACTTCAGTTCCGGGATTTTAGAGTAGGTGAAAATACTCAGGAACATCAGCAGTCCGCCAAATCCGACACCGACAGGAACCGCGTAAAGAAGTTCTGAATCAACCTTTGAGACGTGAATGGCTGAGACCTGTGTTACCAAAAAATAGTAGGTAGCGACCGTCAAAACCACTTGTCCAGATGCAAGAAGAAGCCGTTGTGTTGGGTGTGTCATCGTATTCTTTTTCACTCGAAATCGCCTTTAACTGGCTGTTTCGGTTCACGGCGTTTCTCGTCTTCCTCGAAGACAGACCGCCCTCTTCTCATGAACCGACGAAGGTTCTGATCGGCGTCAGGACTATCAATGATGTCCCTGATTTCGAGAAGTGCACCTAGCAGCTCATTGCTTGCCAGATCATCCAAACCGGCCTTGATCACAAGGCCGCCTAACTGGATCTTGTGTCTGGTGTCTGCCGCTCTTTCCATCTTCTTGGCTCTTGATATGGCGCGTTCTATGCGAACGGCTTTGGCGGAAAGGCGGTTAGATTTAGTTCGTTTCTTTGGAAAATCGCGCCGCGATCTCAGCGAATGCTGCTTGCAAGTCTTTGGTTGAAATGTCGATTGAGTGGAGGCCTGCCTTGACGGCTATGTCGCCAATCTCCTTTGCTGCCTCAGTCTGAACAGCTAGAACTTGCTTAGCGATTTCTTCTTGCTGAGCTAAGAGGCTAGCAAGTTTTTTAGTTGATTTAGCCATGAATTGAAGACTCCGTTTTGTCCTTCTGAAGTTATGAAGATCGTTCGAACTAGTCAACTAGTCCGTCCAGTCTTTTCGAAGAAAAGTTGAAAGGCGCACTTAGCTGTTTTTGCAAAACAGATTTGGTGATATGGATCATTCCATGGCGATATATCACCTGAGTGCTAAAGCAATATCCAGGGGTGACGGACGAAGTGCGGTGGCCGCTGCGGCGTATCGTCGTGGTGCGCGAATGGAAGACCGAGCCGAAGAACGCGTTTCAGATTATTCGAGGAAAAAGCACGTTGCTCATTCGGACCTTGGACTTCCTAAAGATAGTCCAGAGTGGCTACGATCTATCGCGAATGCTCCAGGGAATGAGGCATCGGAAGAACTTTGGAATGTCTATTCGGAATTTGAGACGCGGAAGAATGCTCTTCTTGCCCGAGAAATGGTTCTCGCCCTCCCTGTCGAACTTTCTGTTGAGCAGAATGTAGAGTTGGTCGGGGACTTTATTGGGTCAGAGTTTTCAGCGCATGGAGTTGTGACGGATTGGTCCATTCATGATGAGGAAGGGAACCCACACGCTCATGTAATGATCCTACCAAGACGGCCTACTCTTGAGGGGTTTGGACCGAAATCCATGCCAATCACAAATGGGGATGGGGAGGTTGTTTTTCGAGAAAATGGTCAGCCCATGTATCAGCCGGTGGTGGGGAGCCGATCAGATTTATCTAGATGGCGAGAGCAGTGGGCGCATGTGCAGAACGAGCATTTGGAGCGCCGTGGTCATAATGTTCGTGTTGATCACCGGTCGAACAAAGACCGGGGAATAGAGCTTGTGCCGACGCGGCATATTGGTGCTGCTGGTGTGGGGATGTGGGAGCAAGGAAGGCCAAGTGATCGATACGATCAATACCGGCAGACGCTTGCAGAGAATGGCCGCCGGATACTCGACAACCCAGATGAGATTATTCGGAAGGTCGCGCAAGGGCGGTCGGTTTTTGGTGAACATGATTTGATCAAGGAGGCAGGGAAGTACCTCAATACTGCTCAGGAGATTGAGGTATTTCGGGTTCGGGTGATGCAATCTCCGGAGCTCGTGCAGTTGGCAGATGAGGTTCGACATGAGACCCAAGATTGGGTGTTGTCGGCTGCGAAGTACACGTCCCAGGAGATGCTTTCCATTGAGACAGAGATGGCGGGCCTGGCGTCAAAGATGGGGTCGTTAGAAAGCCATGGAATTACGATAAATCAGGGCAAGGCGTCGCTGAAAGAGTTCTCGTTCCTCGGGCATGAACAGCAGGTCGCGGTTGAGCATGTGCTCATCGATAAGCAGCTTGCTTCTGTGGTCGGGTTTGCGGGTTCTGGCAAGACCACGATGGTGGAAGCAGCCAAACATGGGTGGGAGGCAGCTGGCTATACCGTCAAGGGCGGTGCCTTGTCTGGTATTGCCGCTCAAGGCTTGGGAGATGGTGCCGGGATTGAATCGCGCACCCTCGCCTCCTGGGAATATGCTTGGAAAGATGGTCGTGAGCTTCTGACTTCCAAAGACGTTTTGGTCATTGACGAGGCAGCTATGATTGGCTCGCGCCAGATGCGTGATGTCCTCTCTCGCGCAAATGATGCCGGGGCGAAAGTCGTTCTGATCGGGGATGCGGAGCAGCTTCAGCCAATAGAAGCTGGTGCGGCCTTTAGGGCGATTTCTGAGCAAACCGGAACAGCCGTCATTGGGGAGATCCGTCGCCAGCATGAAGACTGGATGCGCGAAGCTTCGAAGAGCTTCGCCACTCACAAGACCGAGGAAGCATTTGCGGCCTATCAGTCACGGGGCCATGTGGTTCATGAGCTAACAGCCGATCATGCCAAGGACCGATTGGTTGCAGATTGGATGGACAGTAGCTCTTCTGAGGGTAATCAAATCATCCTGGCTCATCGCCGCATTGATGTAGCAGATCTCAATCTGAGGGTTCGCGAAGCGCTTGTTGAGGAGGGTTCTCTAAAGGGTGGCTTGGCAGTAGAGGTTGCGGGAGGGCTTCGAGATTTTGCTCCTGGTGAACAGGTGATCTTCCAGTCGAATGACCGTGCCCTTGGTGTGAAGAACGGCATGTTGGGTCGTGTCGAACGTATGGGTTCCGCTAGTCTGGATGTGAGGTTGGGGACGGCTGGCGAACCTGGGCAGCTCATTAAGCTCGACCTCAAGTCCTACAATCATGTGGATTATGGCTATGCCGCCACGATCCATAAGTCGCAGGGTGTGACGGTAGATCGATCCTTTGTCTATGGCTCCGGTTCCATGGACCGTCACTTGACCTATGTCTCGATGACGCGCCATAGGGATGACGTGAAGTTCTACTCGTCAGCAGATGAGTTTAAAGATCCAAAAAAGATCGGTGCCAAGCTGTCTCGTGCGCGCCTTCAGTCCACAACACTCGACTATCTGGAACGTAGACAGTCCGCTCCTGAGAAGGACCGTGTAGCCTATCTACGGCAAGTTTATGAGCGTCAGGTGGCGCGCCTCAAATCTGTTGCAGAGCGGCTAGCGGAGATCCCTGCCCAGCTCAAGCAGCGGTTCGGTGTGGAGGTAGAGAAGCCTGCTCCTGTGGCAATACAGCCTTTGCCCGAGGGGGCGCGGAAGGGCGTCTCAATCCATGCCGGTTCTAAAGACGTGCGGCAGGAGGTATCCAGTACGATGCGATCTGTGGGGCAAGGTTCAGCACCTAAGCCTCTTATATCCGCCATATCCGCTAACGAAGCCCGCAGTGTAAAAGCTGAGCTACTGGCTGCAAGTGTGATTGAGAAAGAAGTTGGTAGTCAGCGAGCGGTTATTGGAGCGCTCAACAACTTGCATCGGGTCTCAAAGTTCGTATCGCCGGAATTCCAGCGGGAGGTGTCTGCTCTCACGCCTCATCAGGTGGAGAGCGGCGCAGTATCAAAAGTTATGGATAAGATGGGTGTGGATGATCGAGACCAAGCGCAGATTACGCGTGATGTCTCCGCCCTGAAGCAAAAAATGGAGACTGGCAGGAGACAATACGTTCAGACCGTGGAACGCGCGATCAAACGCGCTTCGATAGAAGTACCTGCCCTCTCAGGTGAAGCGCAGCAATACGCGCAGCGTCTCTCGGAGATCAAAGAGCCAGCTGCCGCGAAGCAGTTTATCGAGAACACCCCTAGGGCCGAGGTGTTGGCCGAAGAGATCAAACAGTTTGGTCGCACGTTGAATAAGCGCTTCGGGGTTAGCTCGCTCAAAGAGATTGAGGGCACGCGGCAACTTGATCTGAAGATTTCTGGGCTGACACCTCAGCAAGTCACGCAGAAAGCCAAACCGATCTTGCAATTGAGGGAGGGGCTTAGTCGGGTCCAAGCGTTTACCCGAAGCTTCGGTCTAGGAATATCAAGGTGAGCCAGGTGGTTCCCTGGGTAGAAAAGGACTAATTTAAACTACATTAAATAGGGATTATAGGATTCATATAATGGAAAAAACACGAAGTCAATAGATGTAAAAATAAAGATAGAGATTGACGGAGATGTTTGCGAACTATTAACTCGCTCGAAATTGCTGTTTCAAAGCGAGCGCAGATGTTTACCGACACTCAGGGTTCTATCAAAAAACGAGGTCTTCAGGCGATCTACACGTCTTTAGGTGTGGATTTCGTCGAGGCCCTTGAGGCCCGTGGTGTCACCGATATACACGCCAATCCAGACGGGTCGGTTTGGATTGATCGGGTCGGCACTGGGATCATAAAAGCAGATTTTAGTCTGACACCGGCGAATGTGCGGGTTGCCATCAATGCCATTGCTGCGATGGCAGGTCTCAAAATAGATGAAGCCCAGCCCCAGCTCTCTGCGATCGTGCCGGTAACAGGTGAGCGGTTTCAGGCGTTGATCCCGCCGGTTGTGGACGCGCCCTGCTTTTCCATCCGTAAACCCCCGACCAAGATCTTCCGCCTTGATGACTATGTGTCGTCGGGGATCATGTCAGCTCCTCATTCTGACTATCTCAAACAGGCGGTTATTGATCGCAAGAACATTATCGTCGCTGGCAGCACGGGGTCGGGCAAGACAACTTTGTTGAACGCGCTCCTGGCAGAGCCTGCCTTTTCCAATGACCGCATTTACACCATTGAAGACGTTAAAGAGCTTCAAGCGAATGCAGCGAACCTGGTTTCAACCTTCACAAAAACAGCGTCCCCCGCTGTCACGATGAATGATCTTGTGCGCAATGCTCTGCGGCAGTGCCCCGATCGCATCATTATCGGGGAGGTGCGCGGCGGTGAGGCTTATGAGCTTCTGAAAGCCTGGAACACCGGCCATGAAGGCGGCATCGCATCGGTTCACGCAAATGGCGCAATGGAAGCGCTCTATCGCTTTGAGGACCTGGTCGGTGAAGTGGTCGCATCCATTCCAAAACAGATGATCGGTCGCACCATTGATGTGATCGTCTTTATTCAGCGCTTCGGGACAGAGCGCAAGGTCGTTGAGCTAATGGAAGTCGAGGCCTTTGGCCAAGACATGTATGTAACAAAAAAAGTGATGAGCTAATTGGAGATGTTGAACGTGAAATTTGAATCGCTTGTGCGTGTTGTGGCGGGACTTAGCCTTTGCTTTTGGACAACACCCCTTCTTGCCGCCAGTGGTACTGGGTTGCCATGGGAGTCTTCGCTCACAACGATTGTGAATTCTCTCACGGGTCCCGTGGCTCTGCTGATCTCAACAGCAGCCATCATCATAACCGGGTTCACGGTCATGTTTTCTGAAGGGGGATCCATGATGCGCCGTGCGGCTGGTGTTGGGCTTGGCATCAGCATCGTTGCGGGATCCACAACCATATTGGCAAACGTCTTCGGTTTGACGACGGGGGCCACGTTCTAATGATCCCCATGCAGACACTTCTCTTGCCCGCACAGGTCTTTAGGGCTCATGGGCAGACTGGGAGAGCTGTTTGGTGTTTGCTTCTACAACTCTCAATTATTGGTTGGGGGTTTCGCAATGGTCTGTGTTGTTGCGCGGACGTAGCGCGTGGCTTTCG
>TARA_R110002110_G_scaffold13619_2_pt1 | contig 10372 bp, 15 predicted proteins | sample TARA_R110002110 | Tara Oceans TARA_R110002110 (sample SAMEA4397330) | marine metagenome | biome: Polar Biome; feature: [SRF] surface water layer (ENVO:00010504); material: water (ENVO:00002006), including particulate matter (ENVO:01000060) such as... | depth 5 m
GGGTTTCAGGACTTAGATAATGACGAAACTAATACTGATTATAATACAAACGCTGGAACCTTAAAGAAAAATAAGAAAGTCCAGAAATCATACCTCAACTCTTTAATATCTAAGTTCCAAGTCCAACCCAATCGCTCAATCTCTCAGTATGACCTCCGTTTCGTTCCCCACACCTGCTCAAACGACACCTTGAGAACTGATTGGGGTAAAGAGTGGTTGGCGGAAGTTCCGCTTAATACTAAAACTCTACTTAGAATTTATGGCGGTGTAAGACCGACTTATGAAGATAGTGTTAAGAAAAGTTTAAAAAGTTGTAAGAAATATAAGGTCAAGAAATCACTACCCCAACAAACGAGTTAGACCACATTTCATACTCTTCCTTAAACATAATCGCTATATCGTTATACTGACCTTCGGTATAGAAATCGCTACCATACTGAACCATAACCTCTACCCCTTCTACAACTTTATGAATATTGTCTTTCACTTCTTTGAGAGTATTTTTTATGATTTCTTCACCAACTTCTACGTTAGAAGCGATCTTATCATTCATAACACTACCCTTAACGAAACAATTAAACAACTTAACCATTAACTCGCTGTGTCTCTTCCAGTTGTTGAGGTCATTAAGTTTATCATTACCAAGTTTGTCTTGTTTCTTAAAGTTCTCTAATTCTTCAGGATCGTCCAGAAACCTTATCTTAGCGAACATACACAATAACAAACCTTTTTGACACGCCTCAATCTGTTTATCTTTACCTTTGATAAGGTTCTTATGTTTAACGATTTGGAACTCAACTCCCATAGGAGAATTTTCCTCAAATATCTTTCTGGTTTCTTTCACCCCACCACCTTCACGAGCGAGAACGTGAATACGTTGGTATTCTTGTTCTAACTCTTCGGTAGTTGGACTTACCCTCGCCCCACCGCCAGTTTGGCGACGACGGCGGTTGGACTTATTCTTCTTGTTGTTAGGCATTATCTTATTCAGTCTATTATCTTGTAATTATGAAACAATCAAATTTTTAAAAACTATCAAATTTTTAAAAAGGTTGGTAAAAAAGTTAGAAGGTTAGAAAGTTAGTAGAACCACTTAGCGTTGTCCCGTTCTTGTTTTAACTTTATGTATTGAGTTATGAACTCTAAGTTTTGTTTAAGGTCTTTTATTTCTTTCGTCAAAGTAGCAACGTCGCTCTCCAACCTTCGCAGTATAGCGGTATTCCTTTCGGCAGTTTGATAAGTTATCGTTCTTCTTTCCATTCTATAAAGTTATAATATTTTTTTTTGTTGAGTGCGGTTGATTAGAGTTTTATACAGAGACAGACATAGACCCGTCGCCGTTGATATAGAAGAGTGCGTCAGCGAGAACATACACGTCAATATTCTGTGCTAAAGTTGGGGCGTTTGCGAAATTGAGAACCAGAGAGATAGGGAGTGAGCGGTCAGCAGTATTAACACCACTCTCAATCGCAACACGCTGGAACGCCTCCAAGTCTAAACCAAACGGAGCAAAGGTTTTAAGACCATTCGTTAGCGAACGGATTTGCTCTGTCGTAGCATAGTTGAGTGCCGACAACTGACCAAGACCTTTTGTGGAACCAACATTACCCCACGCCTTAGCGAGTTCTAATAGTGCTTCACCACGGACGTGTCCAGTCCCGTTTGTTCCAGCAACACCCGTCCCGAAACCACAGCGGACTGGGGTTGGCGGATAGACGACCGAACCAATCTTTAACTGGAATTCATTAAGTTTCATATTACCACCAGTTCCAATATCATAAGACTGAGCGTCAGCACCCGAAGTTCCAGCACTTCCAGTTCCCTGTGTCGCAAAGAAAAGTGATTTCATACTCTTGACCCGAGCGGGGACATTAACAATCTGGTCGCCAGACCCAGCAGAAACCAGACCAGTAAAGTGGCGGTAAGTTTGACCAGCGAGAGTTAGAACACCACCCGACATCTCCTGAACCATTCGCAACTGACCCGAAACGTCCTGACCAACCTCAATAAGGTTAGCGATATAGCGGACATTATCAATATCATAAGTTCCAGTAGCGTCAGTTGCCCAGCAACAGGCACGAACACTATCTTCTAACTCAATCTCAATAGTTAGAGGGGCGGACATAAGCATAAGCGGGATAAGTTTTTCATTATTTAGAATACCAGAGTTGAGGGGGATAGTAAATACATAAGTTCCACCAACGGCAATCTGGGTTGAGGTGTTATTCCTCGCACCACCAACGTCCATAGCGGAACCAGCAGAAACGGCAACAGCGTCAAACTGACCTGCCTGAGTTAGAGTAGCGGTGTAAGCACCAAGTTGGGAAGCAACACGCTGACCTTCGGTGATTGAGCGTTCGTTATGGTGGTCTTCGCCAGACTGACAAGGCAATACAACGGCACCCATAAGGCGATTGTAGGAATTAATATCTTCTAATACAACTCCCGACTGCTCAACGCGAAGTCGGCGGATAAAACTATGACCACCCGCGAAATCAATACCAGCAGTGCGAACACGGGGGGTAAAGTTAAAGCGGAGGTAAGAGTGCTGGGTGTCTAAAAGAGCGTCAGCGGATAGGTCAATACGAATAATATTCGCACCGCCAGAGGAGAACGTCTGTCCATTAATAGGAAAGAAAGTTCGGCGACGAGAGCGACTTTCTACGGCAAGGGGTAATACATCAGTATAATCAAGGGTTTTCGGTAATACACGGGGTTCCATCTTCACAAATTATACTAATTCTTATAAAATAATCTTAAACTTCTAATTAAAAATTTTAACTTTAACTTAACTTAACTTAAACTTACTAACTTATTGCTGGTCCAATATAAATATTTCCAACCTAATTCCCATCCAACCAGTTATATTCGTTGGGAAAACACCTCCGCCAGTGACGGGAGCAATCTTATTTCCTGTGTCTAACTTATTCTTAACACCTTCCTTAAACTCAAATCTAACTATCTGTCCAAACGGCATAGCACAAATTAACCCGTCAGCAAAGATTGAGTTTTGGTCGTCATAACTTATATATTTTATAGCGTCGGCAGTTTCACTAAAAATTGGAATAGAAACTCTTTGGGATAGAGCATTAAAAGTAGAACTACTTTGATTTTGACCAGTTCCCGAAGTTGCGTCGTCTCCTCGTTCGTTGCTAATGTGGGCGTAGTTCCTACTTACCAAATTACTCTCAACCATAATACCTTCTGGATATATATTCTTAGAACCTGCGACGGCGGTGTATGCCCAATCAATCGCCGAGAGGGGCGAACTTTGACCCAATTGGACTTTACTTAACTTAATTAAACACGCTCTGGAAGTTCCAAATTGGTTTTCATTAACTGCTGGTATTCCAAAACTCATACCTCCATTACTATCAACGGCACTCGTCAAGTCATAGACAAAGTATCGGTTTGCTTCATTCGTAGAACTTAAACTCATTATATAGTTTATTGAGATATTTTATTTTTCCTTCTCTAATTCTTCTTTAACTTTATCAAGTGCCTTTATGGTTTCTTCTCTAACTATATCTGCTTCTACTTCCTCAACTTTCTTTTTTGCTCCTTCTTCACACTTATCAATTGCTTTACTTAGAGTAATCCCAAGAAAAATACCAAATCCAATCCAACCAAATTCCATTATATCTTATACTTATAAAAAAGTTTTAAGTTTTTAAAGCATTCGGTTCGCCATAGCATTCGCATCTATTCCAAATCTCTTAGCAGTTTTCTTTGCGTCCGTAACTTTATTAGCAACTCCTTTAACTGCTCCTGCTCCTTTTCCAACTCCTGTCGCCACTCCCGCAACTCCCGCCGCCAAACCAGCAATCGGTTCTAATCCCATAGCACCCGCACCAACCGCCACAGCACCAGCAACTTCACCAACCTTATCTGCTATACCTTCTACTTTACCCGCAACTTGTGCGATCTTTTCGCTGTGAGTAATACCATACTTAATTCCCGCCCGAGCACCAGACGCAACTTTTTGACCGAGTGTGCTTACCGCACCACTAACTTTTTTAGCAAGAGAACCAAAGAAACCCATTATTATATTATTATAATGAGATTTAAAAAAATATATTAGTTTGTAAGTTGTTTTAGGACTTAGACATTAGGTAATTGTTCTTGCTCTTTTAATCTTAGAAACTCGTCCAACTCTTTCTTTTTACCAGTTGTTCTTAATTGTTTCTCTTTGGTGTTATCCCTACTTTGTTTTCTTAAATCTGGTGTTATGTGTTTAACTTTGGGTAATTCTATAAAATCAAACTGGAGACTTAAATTCCAATCCAAACCATTAAGATTTAATAATCTGTTATTGAGATCCGTCAGTCTTATAAATATTTTATCTATCTCTCTAACCTTTAAAAATAACTTGTGTTGTATTCCGTCTCTTGGGAATACTTCCAGAGTTTCTCCCGACGCTACGTCATTCGGTAATCTCGCTAAGATACTACTAAATCTTCCGCCGTGCTTTGAGTTTAATACAGAGTGTTGGGTTAAGTTTGTTTTGATATATAAACTTCGTATGTGGAAATTTACATCAACGGCACTAAATACTGGTTTTGGAGTTGCCCCAGTATTCCCCCCACTTGGTAAATCAGTATTTACTGGGACATTACCACTCCAAGTTAAATCTTTAAAAGTTTTGTTTGGGAAGGAGGTGCTTAACTTTTCTTTTAAAACCAGAAAATCACCTAATCCATTATCACCTTCTAAAACTCCCCAAAGATAATTTTCTACACCCGCACCAGTCCTATCATAACCGCAAAAAAAATCATAAGTTATTCCGTCAATCCAAATATTATTTACAAAACCAACTTCGTCTTTAATACTTGTGCTGGTTCCGTCGGTTCCGCTCGCACCTGTCTTCCACTTAAATATCAAATAAGCAGTATTGTCGGTAGTAGCATAAGAACCTCTACTCAAAATCCATTCATACTTTAATTCACTTCTGTTATATCTCATAAAGAAGTTAAGACCTATATTTGGAGCAGATAGTTTATTGGTTATTGTTCCAAGTTGTGTATTGGTTTCCCCACCCAACCAAGAGTTTATCTCGCTGGTTAATATACTAACAACGTCCAAAGCATTATAATTCCCTTCCTCAAAGTGAATATCAAGATTACTTAAATCCTTCGTCAAGTTGTTGTAATTCTCGGTTCTTAAACTTATATTGACGGCACAATTGCGAAACCGCTGAAAGTTATAGAAGGTGTGTGGTATAGAAGTTCTGTGTAGAGACATAAGTATAGCGTGGTGGTGTGGGACTACTATTGGTTGGTCTAACTGGAAAGAAAAGTCCGTAGTTAGGTTTGGGTTCCCACTTAAATTCACGCCGTCAGCACTACTTAGAAAAAGAATTCGGGAAGCACCTGTGGAAGTTTCGTGATTGTTATGCGACATTATATTCTTGATTAGATAATTATTTCCCAATACTATGAACTGAATTTATTATTCCAGAAGAAACTCTCGCCCGTCGGTCAAAAGCACTTTCAGCACCAACAAATCTACGCTTGATCTGGTTTGGTTCTGTTGGGATATTCATACCTAAACCACCAGTAGAACTTAGCATTCTATTCCTAACTGGGACAATCGGTCTATTCGCAACTCCTCGTGTCATAGTTGAGGCATCGTTGGCGTGAATAACTTGGTGTTTAGATAAACTCTTACCTCTACTCTCACTTAATGAACTATCTCTTGGGGCGTCGCTTCGCATTCGGTTTTCCATTCGCATTACCATTATTATACTAACTCTCAATATATTAATTCTTCTTGACTTTCTTTTTCTTTTTAGGTTTTGGCGGTTTAGTTCTCTCTATCTTATTATCAACTTTCTTAGAAGTTAAAAATTCTGGCGGACTATCTTTAAAATTACCACCAAAACCAGTCGGTCTTAGTGCTGGTTGCTGTTGGACTTGACCAGAAGCGAGAGTTCGGGCAATTGGATTAGCAGTTGGGATTAAAGTAGAACCGAGAGAGTGGTTCGCTAAACCCTTTTGCTGTAATAGTTGGGTATATCTTTGATTAAACATTATATAATATCTTAGATATTAATTTACTTAAAAAAATTCTTTGTATATTATACAAATAATGTTATATACTTATTGGAAGGGAACTCTTATAAGTAGGTGGTTAGAGATTACGGATAAAGAGTGTTTAGAGTTTGGTAAAAAACTTATAGAAAAATCTATTAGAAAAAATATAAATATAAAAGACCAAATTCATAGTTATACTAATTTTATGAACTTGATTAAGAAAAGAAAAGATAATAAACAATCAATCTATCAAAGCGACCACCAACTCGCATTCCATAGTCTTATGGCGTTGTGTTATTTACAGATTACCGAACTTGACGACGACAATAATGGAATATTTAGACAGAAGTCCCACTTACTCAAACGAAAGAGAAAACTTCTTCTTAATACAACTTAAACCTTGGGGGATTGGTTTCCTTGGATTTTTCTTAACCTTTTTCGTTTCCTGTTTAATACTTTTCTTTGTTTGGGGTTGTCCCCAAGTATATCTCGCAATAATACCATAAAAATCTTCTGGTAAATTTGGGAACTTAATTCTATACCACATCTCACCTTCTTCTGGTGTTTTACAACACGTATAACTTAATGGTTTCACTTCGTCTAATGAACCAACATACCCCTCCGTTTGTTCTTCTCCTTTTTTAACTACAACTCCGTAATCAATCATACTTCTATCTATAATTTCTGGGAGATTATTGTTTTCTATAATATCCTCTTCTTTACAGAAAGTATAATTAAATCTGCTGTCAGTAGCACAAATATAAGTTCTTGGAACAAGTTTATCTTGTATAGGTATAACTTCCTCTCTCTTAATGGGCGGTATCAACATTATATAGTAAAACTAATATAAAAAAAACAAAGTTCTAATTATTTCTTTTTCGTCCCTTTCTTTGCTTTCTTTGCTTTGGCGGTTGGCGTCCCACCACGAACTCTCGTCTTTTTTTTTATAATCCCGTCTAGCAAACCAGCACTTAGTTTATCGTGCTGTGCTTTGGTTATAACTCCGTCCTTAACTGCTTTTGTGAATTTCTTATGTTGTGCTGGTGTCATACGATCGGCGTGTGATTTATCTTTCGGCATCTTATACTTAACGTAAGATAATTTTTCCTTCTTTAATTAATTTATCCAATCTGGTTTTAGCAATAGAATTCCAACCATTAAGATCTTCATTCTCTACATCCACAATACTAAAAGTTTTGCCCTTGGACTTCATAACATAATAACTATAATCCTCTTCCTTTGCCCCTATAAGACCTTCCTTGTCATAAAGAACATACGGAGTTGGTGCCCACCCGTCCCTTACACTACCCGACGCAATTACTCCGTCTTCCTGTAATAGTTGTCCATAAGCACTCACCTCAAAAACTGGAGTTTCTGGTTCTGTTTCTTCACCTCCCCTCCTCACCCTGAAACCTTTTCCCTCTGGTTCTTTTGGTTTTTCTTTGGGTTTCTTAGGTTTTGGTGCTGGTGCTGGTTCTGGTTCTGGTTCTGTAATTTCCTCTATCCTTGGTGCTGGTGGTGCTACTGGTTCTGGTTCTGGTTCTGGTTTAGGTTTCTTGGGTTTTTTCTTAGGTTTCTTCTTCTTTTTCTCAACTGGTATTGACGGGGGAGCAACTGGTTGTGGTTCTGGTTCTGGTTCTGGTTCTGGTTGTGGTTGTGGTTCTGGTGCTGGTTGTGGTTCTGGTTCGGCAACAATCTTTCGCAAATCTTCTCTAACTTTATTGAGTGAGGTTTTTGGACTATCTTGTTTTGGGGCAGTTGGACCCTGTGGAACAGTGGCGGGCGAGGGGTCTTTTAAATCTGGTATATCTTCTTCTTTATCTTGTTCTGCCGATAAATCCAAACCACTTATTTGTTTCTGTAATCCAACTTGTGGTTGCTGGAACGGACTTGGTTTTGGTTCTGGTCTCAATATACTTTTACCTTTAATCTCGTCTCCAACGCTTTCTTGGCGTTGTAAAGCAAAGATAGACGGACTTGGATTGCTTGGACTTGGTCTTGGTCTTAATAACGCCGAACCTCCACCAGAAGTTCCAGAACCCACAAATCCCCTCCTTCTGTCTGCTGTCTTTTGAGCGTCTGCGTCTTTATCTGCTTGTGATACTTGTCTTGATATTCTATCTTCTGGAAGTCGTCCCTGCCTATAACCTCCTTTACCCTGTGAAACCTTTAATTTTTCTTCTCGGGTTTTTATCGCTAAGTCTTGTAATTCTTGTCCCGTTCTTTGTTTAGTTCCAGACGATAAAGGTTGGAAAGCAACAGGAGGAGTTTCAGTTGGTCTATTAAAACTTATTTGTTCGGGGATTTCTTCTATGGTTGTTTCTGGTCCAAAACGGCGTCTAACTTTATCTTTCTGTTTAATAGTTAGGGGTGGAGGTGTTGCTCCCGTTAGTGGTGTAGGTGTTCCCGCAACTGCGAACGTCGTGCCTTGGGATTGTAATAGAGTATCAAAATCTCCCTTACTCTGTCTCTCCTTGGGTTTAGTTCTATCAACAAGAGTTTCCAAAGCACCTACAAATCTGCTTTTACTTTCTGCTTCTTGTTTTTTAAATAATATATCTGCTTCCTGTGCTTCCTTAACTCTTTTTTCTTCACCGATACTTGTTCCAGTAAAAGTTCCTCCGCCTCTTTTTGCGTCTGCCGTATCTCTTGCTTGATTAAACTGGGCAGATTGGTGAAACCTTATAAGGGACGCTGGGTCATAAACACTTCTCCCACTTTGACCATACCTTCTTTCACCAAACTTAAACGCTTGTTCTGCTTTTCTTTCGCGAGAAAAAGGGTCTTTGGTTTTCTTACGCTTTTTAAGTTTTCCAACTTTCTTACGCTTGCCCGACTTTGGTTTTGCCCCGCCACCTTTGGGTGGGAAACCTCCTCTGGGATCAATTGATTGCCTAAACATTATATATTACTATCTACATAATATTCTCAATCGGTATTTTATTGATATTAATTTTCGGTTGGAAAGCGAAGTTGGGTGAAATAAATTTGGGAGTTATTCGTCCGCAGTTTATATCAGCAACTTGTTGGTATTTGAGACCCAACCCCTGAGCAACTTCATTAAGAGAGTTGTAAATCTTTTCGTGAATGACATTATCGTTAAAGGTAATTAGAACTTGGAATTTCATAATTGTATTATATACAATATATATATAATAATTTCTTTATATAATTTCTATAACGGCACACTCTGGTATAAGACACAATATTTTAAAACTCCTCTCGGTTTGATAAGTCCGTGGAAATAATTTGATATAACTTGACTATCAATCTCCAAAACATAACTACAATCTTTAATTGTTGTGAATTCCATAACTTTAATTAAATCTGTGTGTTCCGTATCTTGATATAGGTGTAATATCCAACTATTTCGTTTCATAATACTATTAATAAGATATTTTTTCCAAGGTTTTAATAATCGTCGTCGCTCGCGGGAATTGTATAAGGACTTCCGTTTGTTGGTTCGTTAATACTTACGTCTCCTCCTAATGGAGTTATAATCATAGTCAAACCTCTGGTTCCATTCACCCCACTGGACCCACCACCACCTCCATAATATATAACTGCTTGTAAGTTTGTTCCGTGCGAACCAACTGCTGGAAGACTGCTGTTTTGGGATTGTTGTATTATAACTGGGAATAGTTTTGGTAAAGGAGACAGCGAAGCAAAACCCGCCCCAAAATCAACAAGCATAATTGTAGAGGTATTCATAACTTGATTTCCATTAACGTGTGTTGTTATAATTGAGGTTGGGAAATCCCAAGAACCATTAGCACCAAAAGTATTATCTTTATCTAACCTTAACAAAACTGGTTCTAATGTCCCTGTTCCAAGTTTGACTGCTGAATTGATTATACTGAATTGTATCTCAACTTTATAATATCGTGCTTGGGGGGCGGAAGAAAAAGAATAATTAAATCCAGTATCAATTGGATACATTAATCCCCCGTTAGAGGTTCTGGAATTGGTTATGTATCTTCTATAAACCAAATAGGTCGCAATATTTACTGGATATACTGAGACTACGTCGGTCTCAGTTATGGTTGCGTCGCTACTGGATATAGTTATTGCCGAACTTCCGTCATAAGTTGTTCCAGAACTAAAACTTATACCAGTTCCAGCAGTTAGGGCGTTGGGAACTTTTATAACTCCTGCTTTACCCGACCCCACATTACTATTAAGAGTAGATTGATCCGCATTCATAGAAATCGTTCTATTTACTCCACCCGTATTCGTTATAGTTATTCCGTTTCCCTCGGTTATATTTAATTGAGTATTCGTATCTGTCCCAGTTATAGTTATTGCCGAACTTCCGTCATAAGTTGTTCCAGAACTAAAAC
>TARA_R110002110_G_scaffold368216_6_pt1 | contig 10368 bp, 8 predicted proteins | sample TARA_R110002110 | Tara Oceans TARA_R110002110 (sample SAMEA4397330) | marine metagenome | biome: Polar Biome; feature: [SRF] surface water layer (ENVO:00010504); material: water (ENVO:00002006), including particulate matter (ENVO:01000060) such as... | depth 5 m
TTCTTCATCATGTCGATATGGCCGACCACTTTTCTTTTCCTCGTCATAAGCCTTGGCTCTATTGAAGTAATTCACGTATAATTGTTCAACACCCATTCTAGTTTGAGGAAAACGATTGTAGCTTTCCCAATTGGACTGTTTTACGTTTTCGCCTAGTGCAAATTTTATAAACTTCGGGCTGTTACTATAGATTAATTGATCTGCACTTTCACCCCATTTTAGTTTGATTATTGCCGACTGTCCACCAATTGGATTTGCAGATCCGTGTAAAATTTGAATCGAAGTCACACCCCCAGCAAGATTTCGATAGATATCAACATCCTCAGGATCTACAACGTCTTCAATCGATACTTCCGCAGACGAATTATGACCGCCCTCATTAATTGATAAGGCCGCTATATGAGAATGTTCATCAACAATACCAGCTGTTAAATGTTTCCCAGTAGCATCGATTACAACAGTATTACCTGCCTTGAGGTTTTTACCGACTTTGTTTATTTTACCATCCTTTATCAATACATCGGTTTCCATTAGAACACCAGCCGATTCACCAGTCCAGACCGTTGCATTCTTAAATAGGAAATTCTGTGGCTCCGGTTTTTCTAAAAAGCCATAACCAACATTAGGGTAGGTGATTGCGACTATTTCTGGTTTTTCACCTTTCTTTTTTTCTTCGGAATCGTCCCCATCTTCGGAATCGTCCCCATCTTTAGTAGCATCTCCAGTTCTCATTGCTGTGAACGTAGTTTCTAGGCCATTCGGAAGCACTATTTTGCCAGAAAAATCACTTCCTTCTTTTAAAATAATTGATGAACTTCGATACGATCCTGAAGTTGCTTCATCTTTAAATGATAGCGTTAACCAGTTGTCTTCATATGCAAGCTTTGATGAATATTTGTTTTCTCCAATAGTAACCTTTGATTTAGGTTTTGAGGCTTTTCCGTTAATAGTTAAGTCATATGTTTTACCGCCAATAGTCATCGTATAATTACCCCGAATGTCTTTTTGATCCTTGTCGCTAATCACATTTTTATTTCCTTGTACCCAGTTCTCATAAATAACCGTTTCATCTTCGAATAATATTCCAGAGGTAATTAAAAAGTTGGCATATCGCCCCTCTTTTAAGGAGCCTATTTTGTCACTTTTTCCTAATAACTCGGCAGGAATTGTTGTTAGTGATTCTAATGCTTTGGTCTTGTCGAAGCCATATTCGAAGGCTTTTTTAAGGTTTGAACTAAAATCTGACGGTTTCTTCAATTTAAACGTAGTGAGCGAAAAAGTAATTCCATTATCAGCAAGTACTTTTGGATTCATAGGCGCTTGATTCCAAGTACGCATATCTTCTAGAGAAATGTGGCTTGTTAAATACGGGTTAGAAACATCATAGGCTTCGGGAAAATTTATTGGAATAATGTAGCGTGCATTGGTTGCTTTGATGCTCTCAACAGCTTCGTATTCATCACCGCCACCAACAATTACATAATTTATATTGAAAAGATCTCCAATTTTGTCAGCCCGTAAATCATTGCTTTTGTCATTTGCTTCAAAAAATGAAATCTTACCGCGATTTGCAATTAGTGCCTCAAGTGAGCGGTCTTTTGTAGGAACATTTCCCTTCGAATACCAATCAGCATCATAATGCATTTGACGTAAAAGTGCCATCGCACCCATTAAAGATCCCGGATATGATTGACGGCTAGCTAAACTTTTAGAAAAAGAGAAGTATTGTCCCGAGGCATCTTCAATAATTCGATCGGCATCACCAACGTCACTACTAAGGGCTACTAATAGTCCAGTTCCCCTTGCAATTCCATCCATTTTATGTGTTCCTACTACTCCAAAACCCTCTTTTCTATATGCTGCAGCGCTTTTTTCGTCATACTTAAATGAATCAATCCCATTTTGTTCTGGCATGATATGATCATTCCAATAAAATCCTTCTCGAGATGCTTCATACTGAGGGGAGCGCCCTTGACCAGATTTACGTTGGGGTTTCGCTATTCCAAATCCGGTGTACGCATCGATGAATGACGGGTAGATATATTTACCTTCTAAGTCGATGATTACTGAATTTTTAGGTATGCTAATGGATTTCCCCGTTCTAACTACCTTTCCGTTTTGGATAAGTAAAGTGCCATTTTTAATCACCTCGTTGGGTGTAATATAAATGGTTGCGTTAGTAAATGCTGTAAAATTATTGTTTTTCTCTTTTAGGCCATTATTTTTTGGAAAGTAGTCCTGCGAAATTCCATTATAGGCGCAAAGCAGGAGTAATAATAGGGTAATTCTTCTCATGGGTTAATTGTTAATTATACGAACCCCTAAAGATATTGAATGATATATTATTGAACCACAATTTAAGAGGTCTTTAACAACATTTAATAGGAAGGATTAAAATGGCTTATCCTCATAATGATTTACTACCAAGGCAACCATATAGCTATAGCTCATAATGCCTTTAGATTGATTATTTGCCTTAAGAAATTGATCCCAAAATAATTTAGATATAGTTTCAAAAGGATTTTGATATTGTTCCCAAAAATCGCGCATCTCCTTATAGCTAGCTAGAATTCCTGGATTTATAGTCTTAATAATTTCATGATATGTATCGATATCCCTACGGGCAATTTCATTTATGCAGTATCGCAGTGCGAAAATATATCCTGTATAGCGAATGTAGCTATCGTTATTGGCTAAGGTTGCCAGCGTAGCGATAAAATTAGCTTCATTTTCTGCCGCATACCCCAATTGATGTGCCTGCTCATGGCAACTCACAACAGGAAACTTATGAGTCTTTATTAGATTGTTAACTTGTGCCTCCCCCGAAAAAGGATTGTAATATCCACTGTATCCCATATAGGTAAGTCCCAAACTCCAGCCGCTTTTTTTAATGCTCTTTGGTGAATAGGTGAGGTTGGGATATTCACTTTCAAGATTTTTATATCCGTCTATTGATTTTTCGAATATCTCCTTCTGTGTGTAGGGGATATCAACTTTTATGCTGTCAGCAAACCCAAGGCTTCGGTGTATTTCGTTCGATTTTGACACAAGCCGTTCCGTTATAGAAATAAGCTGCTCTGTGGTGTAATCTATTTTAATATTCAATGTTTTGTGTAATGGAACACGATAATAGTTAAATCCCCAAAGGATGTTGAAAGCGAAATATACTATGGACAGCGTCGCTAGAATGTCCACAAAAAAGCGAACAGGTTCGAAGGTGATTCTTCTTCCGTTTTTATAAAGCCAACGAATAGCTAGAATACCAATTAATAGATAGAAAATATCACCTATGGAAAAAGGTATCCATCCAAATAAATAGCGAGATACTGTTGAAATAAGTGGGTATAGACCTAGGCTGTAATAGGTCTCTATGAAATCTGGAAATGATTTTAAAATGCGCAATACTAGTAACTGAATCGGAAGTAAAAGTGCTAAGATTAACCGGGTTCTTTTTCGCATGGATCAAACATACAAAAATCTTTCATCACATAATTTTTAAAGCAATTGTAAAACCGTAATTTTGTGGGAAGTGAATCAATTTTGATTTAAATCAATAAATTTTAACAATGAACGAAGCAATTAGAAACCTTGAACCGAATGAGTTATGGAATAAGTTTGCAGATTTAAATGCAGTTCCGCGTCCCTCGAAAAAAGAGGAAAGAGTAATCTCTTTTATGAAGAGTTTCGGTCACAAATTGGGACTGGAAACTATTGAAGATGAGGTTGGTAATGTGATTGTTAGGAAGCCAGCTACGAATGGGATGGAAGACCGAAAGTCAATAGTCTTGCAGTCACATTTAGATATGGTGCATCAAAAAAACAGTGATACCATCTTTGATTTTGAAGCTCAAGGGATCGAAATGCGAATAGATGGAGATTGGGTTCGAGCAAATGGAACGACCTTAGGGGCCGACAATGGACTTGGAGTCGCCACGATAATGGCCATTTTGGAGAGTAAAACTATTGCGCATCCTGCAATCGAAGCACTCTTTACAATAGATGAAGAAACGGGAATGACTGGAGCTATGGGGTTAAAAGGGGGGCTGCTTAAAGGTGAGATTCTGCTTAACCTTGATACCGAAGAAGATGATGAAATTGGTGTGGGCTGTGCTGGAGGTATAGATGTAACTGCAACCAAAAGTTACTCAGAAATTGAAACTCCTGTGAACAGCGAATCATTCCTAATTACTGTGAAGGGTTTGAATGGAGGACATAGTGGGATGGATATCATTAAAGGATTGGGGAATGCCAATAAGATAATGAACAGAGTGCTTTATGCGTCTAAAGAAATGATACACCTTTCAGAATTAAGAGGGGGAAGTCTTCGGAATGCGATCCCGAGAGAAAGTCATGCTACAGTTGTGGTTTCTAAAAATAACGTAGCGTCTTTTCTTTCAGAAATAGAAAAAATAGCGAAAGGTATTATATCTGAATATAAAACCTTAGATCCAGATTTATCCATTGGTGCAGAGAAAGCTGCGAATATGCCTGAAAAAGTAATGGGATCTGATGATCAGTTCGCTTTTTTAAACGCAATTTATGCCGCTCACAACGGTGTGTTTAGAATGAGCCCAGCGATCGATGACTTGGTTGAAACTTCAAATAATATTGCCAAAGTAACTGTGATAAATGGAGAAGTTAAGGTAGCATGTTTATCACGATCTTCTGTAAAATCTTCAATTGATGATTTAGTGCATACTTTAAAATCCGTTTTTGAATTGGCCGATTTTGAAGTTACAGCAACGGGTGAATACCCTGGTTGGGCACCAAACATGGATAGTGCAATTTTAAAAGTGTTGGATGCGTTATACGAAAAAATAAATGGTAAAAAAGCATTCGTTGCTGCTTGTCACGCCGGATTAGAATGTGGTATTCTAGGGCAAAATTATCCGGAGATGGATATGATTTCTTTTGGGCCCACTATTAAAGGAGCTCACTCACCAGATGAACGTGCAAGTATTTCATCAGCTAAAAAATATTGGGAGTTTGTATTAGAAATATTAAAGAATATTCCAAAGAAAAGTATAGCGAAGGCTAGTTAAAATAGAAGCATCAGAATTAGAAAACATTAACAAGAGTAATTAATAAAAAACAACATGGGATTATTTTCATTTATTAAAGATACAGGTGCGAAGGTGTTTGGTATTGGTAAAACAACAGCTGAGGAGAAAGCTGATGCTTCTTTAGAAGAATCTGCTAGAGTAGTTGCACAAAACGAAAGAGCAGCACTTCGATTAAGTAAGGTTATTAGTGATCTTGGATTAGAGGTTGAAGGATTATGTTTGGATATTGAAGGCGAAGTAGCTACCCTGCGCGGAAAAGCCAAGAATCAAGAAACAAGAGAGAAGGTGATTTTAGTAGTTGGAAACACTATTGGAATCGGTGGTGTTGAAGATGAAATGGAAGTTGAGATTCAAGAACCAGTTGCGATTTTTCATACAGTTGTAAGAGGTGACACCTTAGGTAAAATTGCTAAAAAACTATATGGGAACGCCATGAAATATCCAGTTATTTTTGAAGCAAACCGACCTATGCTCACCCATCCAGATAGAATTTATCCAGGGCAGGTTCTACGTGTTCCAGCATTGAACGAATAAATAATTTAACGTTTTATCTAAGTAAAAAGCCCGTCTCAAAATACATGAGACGGGCTTTTTAAGTTAGTTGAGATACCTCTATTTCACTATTTCTACAAGTTCAATTTCAAAGACTACATCGGAGTTTGGTGGAATTAGATCACCAGCTCCAGACGCTCCCCATGCTAATGAAGCAGGTATATACACGGTAGTTTTATCACCAACTTTCATCATTAAAAGAGCTTCTCTAAAACCAGGTATTAGACGTGCGTTTGGACCGTATTCAGAAGGGGCAGGAACATATCCGCCTTTAGCAACCTTATCTGGATTAAGCATTCCAAACTTTTCTTCAACTTCTTTTATGTTTGAATCAAATAATGTTCCATTTGCAAGATATCCAGCATAGTTCATGAGTACTTGAGAACCTTCAGATGGCCTTGGACCATCACCTTTGGTCGTGAATACAACTTGAACTCCTGAAGCAAGAGTTTCAGCGCTAGCTCTTAACTCGTTAAAACCAACTGCAACATCAACTCCAATCTTGGCTTTACGCTCAGAGTCTGCTTTTTTGGTAACTTCCAATTTCGCCATTTCTTCGTTAAATGAAGCTATTTTTGAATTTGAAGTGTTCAAAATAGAAACGTTTTTAATGAACACAGAATCAATTGGCGTATCACCTGGTTTTGTTGTAGGTACAGTACCAAGAGAATCAATGATCTCTTGTCCGATAACTATCTCACCAAAAATAGTATGACGCCCATCTAACCAAGGAGTTTCTTTTAAGGTTACAAAAAATTGGCTTCCGTTTGTTCCGGGACCTGAATTAGCCATAGCCAACAATCCTTTTTTTGTAAATTTTAATGAATCTACAATCTCGTCAGGGAATCGATAGCCTGGATTTCCAGTGCCATCTCCTTTTGGATCACCACCTTGAATCATGAAATCCTTAATAATTCTGTGGAAAATAAGTCCGTCAAAAAATGGTTTCCCTTTATAAATTGAATCCACCATGTCATTGGATCCTTCAGCTAGCGCAACAAAATTCGTTACAGTTAATGGAGTCTGTTCGTTATATAGTTTTGCAACGAACGTCCCTTTGTTAGTGACAAATTCTGCATAAACACCTTTTTCTAAATCGGGGTATTTATTTTGACAAGAGGTTAATGCCAATGAAAGCGCTAAAAATAAAAATGTTAGTTTCTTCATAAATAAATTAATTTTCGTTTGTTTGATCAATTGTTTTTAAGGTTACTCTGCTTTGAATGGGAATATTAGTTCCCAATTTATTATCTATTCCATAATAGCCGTAGGCTTTATATGAAGGAAGCAAAAAAGTTACTGTTTCTCCTTCCTTCATAAGCTTTAAGCCATCTCGAATTCCAGAGACTAAATCTTGATTTGATTTGTCTATAATATAATGTTGAAGTCCGTTTTCCTTTTCTGAAATAACTGTGGTACCATCTAAGTACTCAATATTATATATGAAAGTTATTGTATCACCAGTTTTCGGTGTTTGAGTTAAATCTGACTCTTTTCGTGTATTGTAATAATACCAAAACCCGCTATCTGATGCGAAATACGAATTCTCTAAATCCGCATCCATAATCTTTTTAATAACTGCCTTTTCTTCTTGGTATAGTTTTTTATTTCGTTCTACTGATTCTTTTATAAATGAACCCGATGTTGTTTGAACAGGTCTACGAGCATCTGGGCTTTTACATGACACAAGGCCAAGGCAAAAAAACAGCGATAATAAAAAAATGCGTGCGATCATTGACTAAGGGCAATTTTATAGGCGGGCAATATACTAATAAATTCAGATATAGTTTTGTTAAGAGAATGTGAACTTCTTCCTCCGGCGGCATTTATATGACCTCCTCCATTATAGTGAGTTCTAGCCACATCATTAACAGAAAAATCACCTTTACTTCGCAAAGACATTTTTACAATACTCTCTTGTTTGTTTTCTATAAAAATGACAGCGAAGACAATCCCTTTTATAGATAAGGCGTAATTTACAAATCCTTCTGTATCACCTTTTTTAAAGTTGTTGTCGTCTAAGTCCCTTTGCTTTATTGAGATGTACGCTGTGTTGTATTCACGAAGAATTACTAAGTTTTTAAGTGCTAGGCCCAAGAGTTTCATTCTATCAGGACTGTTGGTGTCATATATGTTTTGATGAATGATGGCATTATCGGCACCAGCTTCCATTAGTTCGGCTATTCTTCGATGTGTACTAGGGCTCGTTGATGGAAACCTAAAGGAACCGGTATCTGTCATAATCCCAGTATATAGGTTCGTGGCGATTTTCGAATCTAACAGGTGCAGCCCTTGAAGAGACTCAATAAAAACGTATACCATTTCGCAGGTAGAACTCATGGTGGTGTCACTATACGTGGCTAACGCATAGTCTTCTGGTTGTTGATGATGATCTATCATCACGAATGAAGCACTGCTGTTCTCCAATGGAGTCTGCATAGCACCAATTCGACCTAAGGAGTTAAAGTCTAGCGTAAAAATGAGGTCCGCATCAGAAATAAGTGCTAAACTATGGTCAACGCTTTTTTCGTAAATGGTTATAGTTTCAGAGCCTGGTAACCATTTTAAGAAATCTGGAAAATCATTTGGAACAATTACGGTCGGATTGTGTCCTAATTCTTTCAGGAAGAAATATAAGCCTAGGCAAGAGCCCACAGCATCTCCATCAGGATTTTTATGACCTACTATAACGATGTTTTTTCGTCCGTTAAGTAATTTATTTACAGTTGTAGTTATTTCAGAATTCATAAGGCGCGAAGATACAATTTATATGTATTATCAATTAAAATAGCGTTGGTAAAATTTAGGTGATTCATATGCAGAGGTCCTTGATAGGTCAAATTGTACATTTTAAATAAGGTTTTTACCTCAAAACTAATAGGGTAAATTGTCAAGGTTTTTAGCAATCTAAATCCGCTTTGACTACTTTTGAAAGGCTAAATAGTATAGAATTATGAAAAAAACATTCTTGTTTTTTCTTTTAGGTATTATTGTTATTACTTCTTGTAACGAAAAGAAGCCTGAAATTATATCGATCAAGGAGACCGACTCTGTGGCTTCCTCGTCAGTTGATTTCACAATAGTTTTTGCGAGTTGTAATGATCAAGACCGTGAACAGCCTTTATGGAATCCGATTTTGGAAAATGAACCAGACCTCTTCATCTGGGGAGGGGATAATATCTATGCAGATACTTCAGATATGCTCAAAATGGAATCCGATTATAGGAAACAGCGATTTAATCCTGATTACGCAAAACTCGTACAATCAACGAAGGTGATAGGTGCTTGGGATGATCACGATTACGGATTAAATGATGCAGGCGTGGAGTGGGAACATAAAGAGGGTGCTAAGGAGTTGTTTTTAGATTTCTTGGATTTCCCGTTTGATGATCCACTAAGGGCCCAAAAAGGGACTTATTATTCGAGAAAATATACGACAAGTAAGGGTGATATAAAAGTAATTCTCTTGGACACTCGTTATTTTCGGGATTCATTGCGCAAGAGTAGGAAAGAAGGTTGGCGATACGAAGCTTGGGGTCTAAATGAAGGGGGAACTGTCTTAGGGGAAGCTCAATGGAATTGGCTTGAAAACGAGCTGAAAGATGAAAGTGCTCAATACACTCTTATTGTTAGTAGCATTCAGTTTTTAGCAGATGAGCACGGTTGGGAAAAATGGGGTAATCATCCATCTGAAGTTAATAAAATGTATGAAACATTTAAAAAAGCAAAGTCAAAAAATATTCTGATCGTTAGTGGTGATAGACATCTTGCTGAGTTTTCAATAAATAAGGAAGCTGAATTGCCATATGATTTAGTTGATTTTACAACGAGTGGATTAACTCACACATATCCCGATAGCCCAGATACGCCAAATAGGCATAGGGTTGGGAGAGTGATTAAAGACCTTAACTTTGGTGTGTTACAGTTTAATATAGAAGGTCAGAAAGTTCATTTTGAAGTAAGAGGTGTCGATAATGAAATTCTTGAAAAGTTAGATGTTCAATATTAGTGCCAACTTAGCATTCAAATATCGTATAAAATCAGTTTCTTTTTCACTTATTAACCACCTTAAAAGAGAGCCGTAGCTATCGTGATGCTTATATTTTTTTCTCAACTAAGTAAAAAACAATGCGATTTTTTAAAGCAATATTTGAAATCTAGATTGGTGTAAATTACTCAATTTGCCACTATACGTCATATATGCTTTGATTGGTATTATAGCTAAAAGCCTGTCTCTAAAGTTTAAAACCTAATTAATTATACCACATTTTATTAATAGATTAGGATAAAAGTGTAATTTTGCACAAATTTTAAAAAATAGTGATGAGAACAGATAGAACGTTTACAATGTTAAAGCCCGATAGTGTTGAAAAAGGACATATTGGAGCAATTCTTGAAAAAATTAATACTTCAGGTTTTAGAATCGTAGCTTTAAAACTAACTCAAATGACAACTGCAGATGCTCAAGCATTTTATGCTGTTCATAGCGAACGCCCATTCTATGGCGAATTAGTTGAATATATGACTAGAGGACCGATAGTTGCAGCTGTTCTTGAAAAAGACAATGCTGTAGAAGATTTTAGAACCTTGATAGGAGCTACAAACCCTGCTGATGCGGCTGAAGGTACTATCCGAAAATTATATGCAGCCTCTATTGGTGAAAACGCTGTTCACGGAAGTGATAGTGATGAAAATGCAGCTATAGAAGCTAACTTTCATTTCTCAGGTAGAGAGATGTTTTAATAGCTTCTTA
>TARA_R110002110_G_scaffold201081_3_pt1 | contig 10363 bp, 5 predicted proteins | sample TARA_R110002110 | Tara Oceans TARA_R110002110 (sample SAMEA4397330) | marine metagenome | biome: Polar Biome; feature: [SRF] surface water layer (ENVO:00010504); material: water (ENVO:00002006), including particulate matter (ENVO:01000060) such as... | depth 5 m
ACCATTGCACGCGCAATCGGTGACTGGCGCGGCGTTCCTGTGCCAGCCTGACGCCCGGACAGCACGGCGGTGTTTTCATTGCGCCCTTCACGCGCGGCGGCGGAGAACTGCATCACATAGGTCAGTTCGTGGGTCGAAAGCGGCGCAAGTGCGCCAAGCTCAAAGCGCATGTCGCCCCCCTGTGCATCTACCGGGTCGGCCAGCGCTGTGCCGTTCAGCATCACGGAACCCGGAACCAGTGTGACGCCGTAAGAGGGGCGGTCCAGCACTTCCGCGCCGATCAGCGCCTGATGCATATTGTTGGCAAACTCCAGTGTATAGGTCACGAATTCGCCAGTGCCGACGCTGTCGCGGTCTGTGGTTTTTTGCAACGACAGCGGCGCGCCATAATGCGGATCCACCGGGATGTCCGAGACATAGACCATCCCACCAGCATGATTGAAAGCAGTCCCATAGGCGGCCCCTGTCACGGTCCGGCCATAACCGGGAAAATCCAGGCGGACCGAAGGAAATTGCCAGGCTGGCGCGTTGATGACGGTATAGCGGTAGCTGCCTTGAGGCATGTCGCCAAAGGCGAAGAAGCCACGCGGATCGGTCACACGGCGCACCAGTTCGGCATCCGAGGCCGCATCCACAAGAGCGATGGTGACACCGCCGATGGGGGCGTTGGTCACCGAGCTGAACAGGAAGTTGCCGGGGTTGATCGCCAGATCATCCTCAAGCAGATCATCGGCGCATTGTGCGGTCGCAATCAGGGTATCGCCCTGTACGGTCGCCATCACGTTGTCGCCACTGAGCACCACATTCATGTCCGCCATCGGCAGCGCCGCAGTCAGGAATATCCCGGTATTGGCACCGGTTTCAGTCGCGATCACCCGTTCTACATCGCCGGTCGCTAAGCTGCGAACGGTGACCGTGACCCTATCAACAGCCTCCGACAAGTTGCAGCTGCCCGAGGTCAAGCGCAGGCGGGTGTCGCTGCCCGGCGCACCGAATATCTGATCCGCCCCGGTTTCGGGATCCACGAACAAAAGCCTGCCGGGTCCGGCACTTTCGCGGCTGAAAATCGTCGTATTCGATGCCACCGCGACGCCCGCCCCGTTGCCATCCAGATAGGCCGCAGCCGTGTTCACCACATCCACGTCGCCCAATACGGCAGGTACGCTGACCGAAAACACCGGATCACTCGCAGCGCCGACCGGAAAATCACCCTCAAGAAAGAACGCCAGAGCGTCGATATCTTCAACCTGTTGTGGCTGAACGGTCCGGTAGTCGTGCGCGGGATCACCAGCCAGATGGAACAGCGCCACCATGCCACCGGCGTCCGAGAGGCCACGAAACACTGAATTGCGCGGGATCGCATCGCGCACCAAAACGCCGGTGCGCAGGGCACCGTCAATGCGCAGGGCATCGCCGTCGATTGCGGCATAGCCGATCACGGGTTGTTCGGAATTGTTGCGCACGCGCAGGGTATATTCGAGCACTGTGGCACCTTCGCCATCACGCACCGTCTGGGATTTCTCGATTTCCAGCCCGCTGTCGACGATTGTGGTCACACCATCCGCTTCGCGCTCAAGTGGGGTTTGGGGGGCCGTGCTGCTGTCGGGTGTTGCGGTCACGACAAGAGTGGACGCGAGCGTATCGCCAGATTGCGCGCTCTGCGAGACCCGGAATTCATAGATCAGCTGCAGACGCTGGCCCGGCATCAGGGGAAACGGGGCGCTGACGTCAAAGGCGGGTTCATTGGCATCGATCAGACCGTTGCCGTTCAGATCGGCCACCAGCTGTCCTGATCCGGTTAGCCCGGCACCGATGCGGTCCTGGACGGTCATCTGCGCGTCAAGCGGCACGTTACCGGTGTTAAGGACTTCGAAGTAGTACTGGGCCATCGCGCCGCGCGTCAGAACCAGTTCGGAGTAACCAGTAACTTCGATATCAGGAACCGAAAGAACCGTGGCCTCAACTGGGTTGGAATAAACCGTCTCGACAAGCCCTAGGCCGGCGTTGAAATACGTCGTCTGGGCAATGTTGCGGATCAGGGTGCCGCCGGGGGCCGGGTCTGCCATGGCCGCTTGGGGAAGTAGGGCAAGCATCAGCACGAAGGCCTGGATCAAAGTCTTGGCGCAAAGGCCAACTGACTGAAGAAAACTGCGCATCAGCTTGCTCCTCAATAAAGACGGGGTTTCAGGGGATTGTGGAAAGTGGCGCCCCCGAGGAGGGGGCCGGGGGCGCCGGGGGCTGGTTAGTCGTCAACCTTGACTGTGAACTCCAGCCGCGCGAACCCGCCGGGCAGGACCGAGCCATGATCGCTCGACACGTTTGTCGAGGTGATCGTTACCGTGCTGCCTGCCGGGAAGAGGCTTTCGCCACAGGCACCACCACAGTCAGTCACAGCCGTATAGGCCGGTGCCGCGTCAGAGATCACCACGTCGGCCGCAGCGGACGATCCGGTGTTTTCTGCTTCGACCATGTAGCGGATGCACTGACCGGGTTCGACGTCTTGCCGGGTCTTGCTGAAGGTTCCGACGGTGCCGTCACAATCCGCGTCAATGTACTGATACTTGCTCAGCGTCATGTCGCCCGAGATGATCGTGATCCGGTCCTCGACCGCGTTGTCGGTGGTGTCGGCATCTGTTGCCGTTCCGCCGTTCAGCGCTGTCCCAAGGCTAAGTGCCCCGATTTCGGTCACACCCGCAGTTGCCGTCGACGGAGTCTGTACGCGGTAGATCAGCGAGATGCTGTCACCCGGTGCCAGACCGTTGACGCCCGGTGCAATACCGTCGGTCAAGTCGTCAAAGTTATCGACCACCGGCTCGGAAGGATCAATCACTCCGTTGCCGTTTATGTCCCAGAAAATCGCACCTGAGAAGTTGCTCAGACCACTTTCAAGGATCGCACCTTCGGTGACCGCGACGTTACCTTCGTTGGTGATGGTGTGGGTCATTTCCACGATGCCACCGGGGGCGGCCTGTGCGCTCTGGTCGTCGATGATCTGCACATCGTAGATCTCGTTGACCGTGACTTGGTTCACAATGCGATCCCCCTGCCCCGATACCGAAGACACCAGCGCGATATCAACCAGCGTGTCGCCCGGAAGCGCATCATCGGTCGGTGTCACGATGACTTGGAACGTCGTGCTGCCATCTGCAGGAATGGTGCCGGTGTTGGACGCCAGGCTGCCGTCTGCTGCGCGGAATTCAACAGTCCAGCCTGCGGGAAGCGCCTGAGCCAGCGACAGATTGAAGCTGTCGGAGACCGGGCCTTCGTTCTGCACCACCATGTCGAAGGTGACCGGCTGACCGGGATCCGTCGCGGAGATGATCCACGGATCACCGGCATTGGTCGGCGCAGCACCATCGCCTTCGGCACCTGCTACGGCGTTTTCAAGGTCGACCGAAGCGGCAAGAACTGCACCAGTGAATTCGGCGGTCGACACATCAGATACGCCAGAGCCGTCCGAAGTGGTCGTGACCGTCGCGGTGTAGTTGGTGGATGCGGTCGGTGCCAGATCGGTCGGCAGCGTCGCGATCAGCGTCACCTTGGCGCTGTCACCGATGGCCAGCGGCCCAACTGATCCAACAACCGGCGTCACACCGTCAGCACCGACAAAGCGGAAGGTCGTGCCATCGGGGAAATCGACGTTATCGACCAAAAGCGTCAGGCTATCGGCCTGATTGGACAGGTTGGTCAACACGAATTCCTGTTTGATCACGCCGCCTTGGTAGACATCGCCGGTTTCGGTTACGACGTCGTCATTCGCCGCGTCATCATCGGTTGCCGAGGCGATGGCCCCATTGGCCGTGCCGTCTGCGTTAATGGCCGTATCTGCGATCGCAATCGCATACTGATTGTCGACCACGATGGAGGCAGTGTTCGACGGTGGTAAAGCAACGCCATCCACATCCTGAGTGGCGGTGTTGGTGATCACGCCAGCATTGGCCGTGTCAGCGACAACCGCCTGGAAGGTCACACTACCGGACCGGCCCGAACCGACCGAAGAGAGGTTGAAGTTGATGGTCTGACCATCGTCATAATCCCAAGCGATGTTTTCGCCGGATCCGTTAGTGCCATCGACAAGCGTCGAGGCGTTGTCGTCATCCAGCGGCGCTGCGGCGTCGGACCAGCGCGCCGATCCCGGCACATAGGACAGGTTGCCGTCCAGAACGTCCTGCACCACGTAGTTGTTGGCAGCGGCCAAACCAGTGCTGGAGTAGGTCAGTGTGATTGTGACCGTGTCGCCTGCGTCGATGATGCCAGGGTTACCGCCCGAGGCAGCGTCAGCGACCATCGATTTGACCAGTTCGACGATAGCGTCGTTCGAGATCGTCAGTGTGTCGGTGTTGATGTCGAGCTCAGTACCGTCAAGCGCCGAGGTGGCGGTGATGGTGATGTCGTCTGAACCCGTCGCGTTTGACGCAACCGAGGCTTCGATCACGACGCCGAATTGTTCGCCGGGGGCCAGAACCGGGGTGCTTGTCAGCGGTGTCGCGCTGTCGGCCACGCCGTCCATGTTAGCGTCCGGGTAGAATACCAGCTGAGTGGTGTCGAGCGTGCCGCTGTTGTCTTCGATGGCGCTCAACAGGAAGCTATCGGAGCCGTTGCCTTCGTTGGTGATGATGTGAGGCAGGAACGCTTTGCCGCCTGGCGCGATGGTTTCAGAGTTGTCTGACGTCAATGTCACGCCTGCAACCTGCTGCACGATTGTCTCAACCGTGTTCGAGGTTACGGTGATCGTGTCACCGGCCGAGTTGGTATAGGTGGCAACCGCTTGGTTACCGATGACCGAGCCTGCTTCGGGTGCAGCAAAGGCTGCGCTACCCAAGACAGCACCAATTGCGGCCGCACTGGCGGAACGCATAATAAGAGATTGATAAGTCACTGATGGATTTCCTTGGTTTGGATTTTTGAATTAAGAGTCGGGCTTTCGCGCAGGATCACTCGACGCGAACACGGTAGGTGTTGAAGGCGGTTTCGCCGGCTTCGAGGGGTTCGGAGAATGTCCAGCGGACAGAGACGATCTCTGCTTCTGGCAGCGCTTCTTCGTGCAGGATGCCTTCGGCGTCAGCGACCATGCGCATCGCTGGCAGGGTCGACCACTCAAGCCCTTCCAACTCGGGATCGAGTTCCGCCTGAACTTCAAAATCCGCCTTGATCGAGGTCGTCTCGTCGCCAAGCGTCAAGGTCACGCCGTCTGGTACGGGCGCCGCGATCACGATTCCCGACATCGCGTCGACAGTCATGTTTTCGTGGCTGAGTTGATAATGGATGACTTCGCCGGGACGAACTGAATCGCGCTCGACGAGTGTTTCTTTGCCTTCCTCGTTCATTTCGACGACGAGAAAAGAGAAGGTACTTGAAAGAGCGTCTGCCGAAACCGCAAAGCCGACCGTTGACATCGCTGCCCCGGCAATGACTGCCCGGGAAAGCTTAGAGAGTTGAATGAGCATTTTACGCATCCCATTTAAGCCGGTTCGTGATCCGGCGGTTACATTCAACGGGCTCAGAACAAGCGCCGTTGAGGCAATATTTCTGGAATGGGATGGAACTTCACTTCAGCAGATAGGTAGATTGGCGCGCTTTAGGAATCCGCGCTATTCCTTTGGATAGGCGTCCTAACCCAACTCGCCGAACAGGGCGGCATCACGCGCCGGAACTGTCGGCATGCGACATCAACCGCCCCTTTTTGGAAGGCGCAGAATCGCCAATGTCGGCCGCAATATCCTGTGCAGATATTGCGAGTCGGCGCGCTGGAGTGTGATGATAAGGGAAGCGGTTCAGGCAATCGCGATTGTTCGGATCGTCTAAAACTAGGCTATTGGGTTCAGTTGCTGCAGATAATTACTGCAACCTGATACCCCTGCCCACAATTGGCATAGCGGAATGTACGGCGATCAGCGGGTAATGTCTGAAATGCTATACGGAGTCAGACAAAACCTGCCGTGCGGGCGATCATCGCGGCATCGGTGCGGTTTCTAGCATCCAGCTTGCGGCACAACGTTTTCACGTGCAGCTTGATGGTGACTTCCTGAAGATCAAGGTCGCGCGCGATTTCCTTGTTGGACTTTGCGCCCATGAGGCCACGCAGGACCTGTCTTTCCCTCTCGGATAACCCTTTTTCGAAATCAGTCTCGTCCGGGTCGTCCTTGCCCGACATGAAATTCACCGGGGCATAGGTTTCACCCGCCGCCATAAACCGCACAGCATTGACCAGTGATTTTGCAGGCAACGTTTTGGGCAGAAAACCGATGGCACCCATGGCCATCGCCTGCTCGGCAATCAGTCGTGTCGCGGTGCCGGAAATAAGACCAACCGGCTTGCCACCATTGGCATTCAGGACGGTCTGCAACCCTTCAAGCCCCTTCATGCCGGGCATCGTATAGTCAAGAAGAACCAAATCGAAAGGTCCGTCAGACCTAATCTTTGCAAAGGCCTGAGGTAAATCACTTGCAGCCGAAGTTTCGATTGCGCCGTCAGCATCAAGAAACATTGCAATGGTTTCGCGCACCATATCATGGTCATCGGCGATCAGAATCTTAAGAACCATAGGAAACGCACCTCAAATCACAATTTATACAACTATAAAGTTAGGCCGAATGAATGCAAAGGTAAACGCAGGATGACCATTTAACCTAAGCGCTACACTTCATTTCCGGGGCCTATACTTTCGTATAGTCACCTAACCTTTTACATTCTCGTTCTCAAACCTGTCTGGCGCTAGGGTTGCCACATAGTCGGAGAGTCTGGAGACGCAACATGACATACAACGGAATGATAAAGACGGTTTTCGCGCTGATTTTCAGCGCGACGGTTTGCACCTCAGCAAGCGCTCAGGATGTTCTCCTGGACGTTAAGGTGGGTGAGACACATCACGAATTCAGCCTAGAGGAGCTGCAAGCACTGCCGACAACATCTTTCGAAACCACGACGATCTGGACAGAAGGGTCTCAAACCTTTGAGGGTGTTTCGCTTGCCGCCCTGCTTGACCATCTGGAAGTGACCGAAGGCATGATCGAAGCAACGGCAATCAACGATTATTCGGTGGCTATCCCGATGTCCGATGCTACTGACGACGGCCCGATCATTGCGTATCTCAACAATGACGCGCCGATGTCGCGCCGCGGCAAGGGTCCACTCTGGATCGTCTACCCTTATGACAGCAACCTTAAGTATCAGACCGAAACGGTTTATAGTCGGTCGATCTGGCAACTTGATCGACTTTCGATCAAATAGGTTTTGGCCATAGGATTATTGATGAAAGCGAACGCACCAACCGGTCCGAAAAAATTATGGGTCAGATACCTTTTGGTTCTGACCCTGTTCGCTGGAATTGCCTTGGCAGGGTACATCGCCTTTCACGTCTGGAACAGAATCCGAGCGCTTGACAGCGCGCAACAGGATCACGCGGAATGGGTCTATTCCCAGCTCGAAATCGAATATTTAAAACTTGATCGCGCCCTTGACGAGGCCCGGTCGGGAGACGCCGCAGACCTCGCGACTCTGCGCAAAAGGTTCGATATTTTCTACAGCCGCGCCGACATCGCCGAGCGTGTAAAAAACATTGGCGACGCCAGCCCCGAGATCCGAAACCTGCGCAGTGTGCTGGATGCCCAGATTGAACTGATCGATTCCGAAGATACGCAACTTTTCAACGCGCTAGACACTCTGCAAGGCGCTTTGCGCGAGATTGAGAACGTTCCGCGGGAAATTGCCCTCGCATCAATCGCAGGCGCGGCACAAGCCTCCGAGGGAGAACGCCACCAGATTGTCCGGTTGATCGAATTACTGCTTTTGATCGTCGTGATCGTGACCATTGCTCTGGTCGGTGCGATCATACGATTGTCGCGTCAGACGATAGCCCTCAATCAGACCTCCCGCGTGGCCGAAGAAAACCATCTAAGGCTGGCGACCATGTTGCGCGCATCGCTGGATGCAGTCGTGGTCATCGACGAAGACGGATGCATCAAGGACTTCAACGGATCGGCCGAAGCGATCTTTCATGTCTCGCGCGATGCTGCGTTTGGTCAAAACTTTATCGACCTTCTGATCCCGCCGCACCTTCAAGATGAACACCGCAGAAATTTTGCTCGCTTTCTGTCCACCGGCAAAACAAGCATTGCCGAAACCGGGCGACAGGAGCTTGAGATGATCGACCGCGACGGGCGCATCTTTCCTGCCGAACTTTCGGTATCGCTGGCGCGGTCCGCAGATGGTCCAATTTTCGTTTCCTACATCCGCGACATCACCGACAAGCGGCAAAAGGAACAGGACATTATGCAGGCGCGCGACGACGCGCTGGCCGCCTATCGCGAGAAATCCCGCTTTTTCGCCATGATGAGCCACGAGATGCGCACCCCTCTGAATGGCGTTCTGTCGGCCATCCATCTTCTCGACGATGGCCGGTTAGACGGCGAGCGACAGAGGTTTCTGGATGCTGCGCTCACATCCGGTGATATCCTGCTAGGCCATATCAATGGCGTGCTTGCCATCGAACGCAGTGAATCGGACACCGACGACCAGCTGCTGCAACCCTGCGACCTAGCGGCGGTGACATCCGGCCTCATTGGCACGATGGAACCGCTTGCCAGAACGTCGGGTGCGCGGCTTCATCTGGATCAGGGGGGCTTGAATGACCAACCAGTCCTGACCGATCCGCGCGCAATTCAGCAGATCCTGGTGAACCTTCTCAGCAATGCGATAAAGTTCAATCCGGATGGCGACATAACCTTGCACGCCTTTTACCAGACACCCAAACATGGGCCTACGACCCTGCACCTTGATGTCATCGACGACGGTCCCGGCATACCCCTGGAAGACATCGACCGCATATTCGAGGATTTCGTGTCGCTGGACAGCCGCTATGAACGCCGCACCGGCGGAACCGGGCTGGGCCTTGGTATCGTTCGCCGTCTGGTCCAGCGGTTGGGCGGTGACATTCGGTGCGAGTCAGAAATGGGCCACGGCGCACGGTTCATGGTCCGGTTGCCTGTTACTACTTCCAATAATGCGAACATTCCGGTGCGTACCGCGCCCCGCAAAGCGTTTCCCGATCAGACCCGGCTGCAACTGTTGGTCGTGGACGACAACGAGATCAACCGCGATCTTCTCAAAGCGATGCTGCAACGGCTGGGCCACACGGTCACGCTGGCCACCGGCGGACAAGAGGCCATAAAATTGGCTGAAAAGACGGTTTTCGATAGCATTCTCATGGACATCTCGATGCCCGGAACGAACGGCCTTCAGGCGACACAAGCGATATTGACGGGCGATGGGCCGAACCGAACAACCCCGGTTATCGCAGTCACAGCCCATGCACTGCCCAACGAACGCGAAGAGTTTAAAGCGGCTGGCATGTCGGGATACCTCCAAAAGCCGCTGGATATGAGGGCACTACAATCTGCGCTTGGTGACCTGGTCTTATCAGACATCCGCCTGCCAGCGACGGAACACGACGCGACCCCGCCTTCCGTCCTGAACGAAACCCAGATGCACGACCTGCTTGAGTTGCTGGGCCGCGAAAAACTGTCAGAACGGATCACGTCCCTGATACAGCGCATCGAAGGAGAGCTTCCAGAACTGCTGGATGCGCAGGCGGTTACGGATCTGCAAACACGATCCCACGCTATGGCGGGAATGTGCGGCATGTTTGGCGCGCAGCAAATGCATGGCTTGCTCTCGGATATCGAAACGGCCTGCAAAGAGGGCGGTTGGCAAAAGGCGCGCGAGATCGTCGAACTACTGCCCGCCGCATGGCACAGAACCCACGCTGCATGGTGCCAGGGAATTCTTCAATAAACCGATTTGATTGGGCCTGCCGCGGCACGGCCCCCTGGTCAATTTGACAAGCCGCTCCCACGCCGTGCCAGCGCGAGCGGCTTTTTCCATTCTGAGTCTTAACCGGCCAGCACATGTCGCGCGGGTCCGCGCAAACTACACCAAAGCATAGGTGCCTATGCGCGCCGACATGCGGGCTGGTCCTCTGCTCCTTCGCTTGTCCCTCGGCAAACTGCGACATTGACCGGGATCAAAAATGATCACGGCGACATCTTCCGGCTGGCGTACCTCATGCGCGTGGTCCCAGCCCAAAGGTCGCCGCGACCCGAAACGACCGACCCTGTGTCAAACTAAAAGGTGGATGAAGTGTTCAAGCCCGTGTCAAACCGATTTCTACGCGTGCTGTACAGCAGCACAGTTGCGATAGCGGCGCTGTCTGCGTCCGAACTGAAGGCAGGCGATTTCACATTGGACTGGGGCGTGATCGACTGGCCGGAGCGGTCCACCGCCCCGCTGACCGCCACGTTGCGGGACCAATACGGTTTCGAACTTGATGCGACTGTCAGTGTCTCGGGCATTTTCGGGTCGGCGG
>TARA_R110002110_G_scaffold139153_2_pt1 | contig 10361 bp, 9 predicted proteins | sample TARA_R110002110 | Tara Oceans TARA_R110002110 (sample SAMEA4397330) | marine metagenome | biome: Polar Biome; feature: [SRF] surface water layer (ENVO:00010504); material: water (ENVO:00002006), including particulate matter (ENVO:01000060) such as... | depth 5 m
TGGCTGCGCACGCCCAATGCGCCCGATGGTTATGGTCATGGCTATCAAAGTTATCCGTGCTTGTTCCGACCTGAAGCGGCTGCAGACCCATCCCAAGTGGCTGCGGTGAATGCCGAACGCAATAATTGGATGGAAGCATTGCAGGCAGCAGGGGTTTCAACCCGTCCTGCGACTCATGCGGTGCATATGCTCAGCTTTTATGCCGTAAAATATGACCTCAAGCCGGAGGACTTTCCCAATGCGCGGGCGGCGAATGACTGCTCAATCTCCCTGCCCCTGTTTCATGGTATGACCGATGCGGATAAGGCCCACGTGATCGAGACGGTGCACGCGACGGCGCCAGTCTAATAAAATTAAGGAAATACTTCCATGTGCGGCATAGCTGGTATCGTGAATTACAAAGGCGCTCCCGTGGCGCCGCCTGTTCTGCAGGCCATGACCGATGCCATAGCGCATCGCGGGCCTGATGGGGAAGGGCACTGGATTGAAGAAGGGGTTGGGTTTGGTCATCGCCGACTTGCAATCATCGATCTCTCACCACTCGCCCATCAGCCGATGATGAGCCACGATAACCGCTATGTTCTGAGTTATAACGGGGAAATTTATAATTTCCGTGAACTGCGCACTGAATTGGAAACGATGGGCTATCCCTTTCGCTCCCAATCCGACAGTGAGGTATTGCTGACCGCATGGGCCGCGTGGGGCGTGCGTGCCCTTGATCGGCTCAACGGCATGTTTGCCTTTGCCATCTGGGATCGGACGGACAAGACGCTGACACTGGCGCGGGACCGCTACGGGATTAAACCACTCTATATCGCGGAAACGGCTGACGGACTAACCTTCGGCTCTGAACAAAAGGCGATCCTTGCGCGCCCTGGCACCTCTGTGAATGTGGATCGTGAGGCCTTGCTGGAGTATTTCACCTTCCAGAACCTGTTCACCAACCGCACCCTCGTTAAAGGTATCAGCCTGTTGCCTGCCGGGCATTACGCGGTGGTGGACACGCGCAAAGACAGACCGCACCTCAAGCCCACTCAATACTGGGATTTCAACTTCACCAACCCCACCGAGAAGATCGACCGTCGCGAGTATATCGAGGAGTTGGACCGCCTGTTCGCGCAAGCCGTGAACCGGCAGCTTGTCACGGATGTGGAGCTTGGCTCCTATCTGTCGGGCGGTATGGATTCAGGCTCGATCACGGCAGTGGCCGCGCAATCTATTCCTGACCTCAAGACGTTTACCTGCGGGTTCGACCTGTCTTCCGCGTCGGGGATTGAGCTGGCGTTTGATGAGCGGGTCGCGGCAGAGGCAATGTCTGCAAAGTTCCGCACCGAACATTATGAGATGGTCCTTAAAGCAGGCGATATGGAACGCTGCCTACCACGCCTTGCCCATCATCTGGAAGAGCCGCGTGTCGGCCAGTCTTATCCGAACTTCTATGCTGCGCAGTTAGCCTCTAAATTCGTGAAGGTGGTCATGTCCGGGGCCGGTGGCGATGAATTATTTGGGGGCTATCCGTGGCGCTACTATCGCGCCGTCAACTGTCGGGATTTCGACGATTACGTCGATCAATACTATGGGTTCTGGCAGCGCCTGGCGGACAACAGGAACCTAAAGCGTATGTTTGCCCCGATACACGATGATGTCGCGGACGTCTGGACGCGCGACATTTTCTGCGACGTGTTCAAGGGCCAGGACGCGGTGCCCGAAACGCCTGAGGATTACATCAACCAGTCGCTTTATTTTGAAGCTAAGACCTTTCTCCACGGCCTGTTTGTGGTCGAGGACAAGCTGTCGATGGCCCATAGCTTGGAGACGCGCGTGCCGTTCATGGACAATGATCTGGTTGAGTTCGCGATGAGCTGTCCGGTCAATCTGAAGCTCAACAACCTCACCAAGGTGGTGCGGATCAATGAGAACGAGCCGGGCGACAAGAAGGGCAAGTATTTCAGCAAAACCAATGATGGAAAGCAAATCCTGCGCGACATGATGGGCAAATACATCCCCGACAGCATCACCAAGGCGGCAAAACAGGGCTTCTCCTCCCCCGATGCAAGCTGGTTCAAGGGCGACAGCATCGAGTTTGTGCGTAACCGGCTGTTGAACAAACGGGCGCCGATATATGACCTTTTGGATTATCAAGCCACGACCGGGCTGGTGAAGGAGCATCTGGACGGCGTACAGAACCGCCGCCTGCTGATCTGGTCACTTCTGAACGTGAACCAATGGATGGAGAGCACGCTGTGAGTCTATCCCTTTCCTCCCTGCGGGCGTTTCTGGAGGCCCGGCGCACTGAGGTGGCATCTCAGTTCAACCGGGCGCTACCCTTTGGCGATTACATCTCGGATCGCTGGCAAAAGGCTCGAGCGCTTGGCTTTGGGGCCGGCACAAGCATTTATGACAGCGCCCATGTATTTGGCGATGTCACTGTGGGAGAGGGCACATGGATCGGCCCGTTTACGGTGCTTGATGGATCGGGCGGAAGCTTGCAGATCGGCAGCCATTGTTCGATTTCTGTGGGTGTGCAGATTTACACCCATGACACGGTGGACTGGGCTACATCCGGCGGACAGGCCAGCGCCGCCCAAGCGCCCACGACAATCGGCAATAACTGCTATCTCGCGCCCAATGTGGTCGTGGCCAAGGGTGTAAGCCTTGGCGATGGCTGCGTCGTGGGAGCGCAAAGTTTCGTCAATTGCAGCTTTCCGGCCGGATCACGGATTGGCGGATGCCCCGCTCGCCTTCTCACGTCTGACGCTTCGAAGGATAATGATACATGATCACCGGCTATGGCCTTGACCCGGCGCCTGCTTCCCTCTGGCCGTTGCTTTAGGAAATGGCGGCTATCATGATCCCATTTTATTGTGCCAGTGTAGTTCTACTCTGCTTTATTCAACGCTTATCTATGGTCTGGCGAGTGCGGTTTGCCTTTGACAGTTGGGGTCATTTTTATTTTTTAACAGCGGTTAAGCGCCAGAAGACTGGACCCTTTGCACCTATTTGGATCAATGTCGCCGAAGGCGGGCCATTCCACTACCCACTTCTGACCCACTGGCTTCTCTCCTTATTACCTGAAGCAACCCTGCAAAAATGGATCAAGGCAATTAACCCATTTTTCGAGGCTCTTTGGCTTGGTTTCTGTATGGTACTTTCCTTCTGGGCAGAGGTCGATGCAGTGGTCGTTTTAGGCGCGGGCCTGCTCTACATTTTTACACCCATGATGTTTTCCAAGGTTGCTATTGGTTCAACATCGCACTTCACAACACGGCTTTATTCCGAACTATCTACCGGGCTTCTCTTGCTGCTTGCCTTCCTGCCATTGCCAGCGAGCGATGTAGTACTTTGTATCCTGATGGCTTTCCTTGTCGCTTATATTGTTCTTTCGTCTAAGTTCGGATTGCAAGTAGTGCTGCTTGTCGTACTGCCTGCTGCGCTTTTTACACCTAAGCCAGTTTTGGTTGCTGCCTTAATTTTTGGCTTCATAGGCGCTGTGGCGGCTTCAAGAGGAAGTGTCCTCAACGTATGGCGCGAACAAGGCCGCCATCTTTTATGGTATTTGGGTGAGGTTCGAAAAGGTACAGTACCAGCTTCTGACCGTAATAGTCTTGCTCTCTTTCGCGAGGCGTTGGCACTATCAAACACAAAGGAAAAGCTTATCCAGTTCGGCTTTGTCCTTGCGGGGCGCAATTCCTTCACTGGTCTAGCTATAAAATTCCCAGTAGTGATTATCGTAGCGCTCCTGTCGTGGGGCGGGCTTGAAGGCGCAGTCGCGGCCAATGGCTTTACCGTGATAATAAGCGTTGCAGTCTTTGTTTTTATCCTCATCAATAGCACGGTTCTCATCTTCCTTGGTGAGGGGGAACGATACCTCAATCACTTTGCCTTCTTGATCATTTTGGTTTTTGCCGAATGGGCCCTCACAGGTGGAGAGACGATCTGGTACTGGCTCGCGGTGTCGTGGGGTATTGCCTACTGGCTATGCGAGCTAGTTCTTCTTGGCCTACTTGGGTTAAACCAGGCGCGAGAGGATCAAGATGGTACCTTTACTACACTGACCAGAATCGCGCCGGAGGGCAGCGTTGTTCTTTGCTACCCATATCATGTGCTACCTCCATGGCGACTACTAGCGTCATCAACGTTGCGCCCGATCTTCCCGATTGTTGGCACTGGGCATGGAGCGTCGCGTCTAAAAAAAATGGAACGCTATCCGTTCATGAACCTGTCTTATCTTGAGGAGCTTCGACGTGATTTCGGACTCGCTTTCGTAATCGTAAAAGATTCTAAATTGGACCATGAGTCAAAGCAGCAGCTAACACTTGCTGGCTGGAATGCTATATCGGATACAAAGGCTGACGGCATTACGATATTTAAATATTCTCAGCGCACAGATGAACAAGAATAAAGCGCAAGTTCTTAAACAGGTGGAAAATTGGGAAAGTGAGAATTTTACACTCAATATCGATTTATGCAATATCGACTCTTATAAACGCTCTTGTACGATTCGCCATTTTGGCTGTTGGAGCTAGAGTTCTTTTACTAGAAGATTACGGTGCTCTAGACACTCTTCTCTTTATCGGACTGGCCCTCTCGAGCCTAATAATTATGGGTTATGATTCAGCTGTATTACGTCTTTCATTTGGACCGGAAGCAAAAGACCGCCATCAATCCTCTCTTCTAGCAAACGCACTTTCTCTTATACTAGCAAATGCATTTTTATTTACCGTCATCTCAGTGCTGGTTGTCCCATTTTTGAATCACTCTGCCCTTCGCATGGAGAGTAGTATCCTAATAGCATGTTGCATTTCTTTTGGCGTCGGCTTTAGTCTAATTGCTGTGTCAAGCGCCAACTTGAGAGCGCATTTTGAGGAGAAGCGTTTCCTGGCTGCGACATTAATATGTGCAATAATTCGCGTTGGTGGATTACTTCCATTTTTGAAATTTGGGCCAATAAGTCTCCAGACCTTTATGGTAACTGTCAGCACTTGCTACTTATTATCAGGATTAGTTTTTGTCACTTCCAACAAAAAGTGGCTTGAGAAACCAAAGCTCGACAAAGAGCTAATGCGACAAATGATTAATTTTGGAATTCCAATTGGTGCAGTAGTGGTGATGGCAGGGGCTTTTCCGTTGATAGAGCGACTAATTGTTCTACACACAAGCGACATCACGCAGTTATCAATCTACGCAGCCTCGGCATTTCCAGCGATGGCGCTTGGTGTGGCCATCCAAATAGTAAACCTAGCTTGGACGCCCTTGGCGCTGAAATCACTCGACACTAGTGACAAGATTGAAACATTCATTGGGAAATCAGCGATGATATTCCAAGGTGCGTTCATTATACTTTATGTAATGTTGCTCTTTTCGTCAGAATATGTTGTTGAAGTTTTTGTTCCAATCGGAATTGAAGGATCGAGCAGATTTTTCCCTTTTATCGGATTGGTAGTACTTGTACGCTTCACATCAACATTCACTGGGTTCGGTCTAATCGTAGAGAAGCGAACTTACGTAAAGGCTTTAATCAACGCTATGGGCTTGATCATAGGAGGAACAGGTTCGCTAATGATCGGATCTAGATTTGGAGTCGGCGCCATTCCAATAACCTTGTTTGTGTTTTCCTATTTTACATTTGTTTTGGAAGCGTTTATCGCGCGCAAGTATGCACCTCAGATAATTGTTCCTTATAAAAGGATGGCACTATTGATCCTTATGACAAGTATTTTGGCTTCGTTATACGTTTCCTTTTCCTAAACATTTTGGGTATCTGGTCGTGCTAAGCTGTGAATAATTTCCGCAAACAAGACTTTGAATAAAAGTCTGGCTTCTAATCAATGATTACAACAAGATAGCTTCTCTAATTTCTACTCAAGACTTGCATAGTAAGTCTTGGTTATCTAAAGATACAGCTTTATCTATGCGAGGCATCGATGCATTACTCGGAGTTGTTTTTTTAATGTCTGGTTTCATCGGGTTGGCAACCATGAGTATGGTATTATACACTATATTTCTCTTGAGAGCGCAACATCCCTCAATTGCGACTTTCTTGGCGACAGCATGGTCGTGAGCCTTGAAGCGCGGGTTCCCCTGCTCGACCACCGCGTGATGGAATATGCATGGTCCCTGCCGCTCGGCATCAAGAACAACGCCGGCCAAATGAAATGGCCGCTGCGTGAGGTGCTCGCGCGGCATGTCCCCAGAGAGCTTTTCGAACGCCCCAAAATGGGCTTTGGCATCCCAATCGAGCATTGGCTCGGCGGCCCCCTTAGGGATTGGGCCGAAACCCTGCTCAGCGAAGATGCATTGAACCGGGATGGCTATTTTGATACCGCGATGGTGCGAAAAATGTGGCAGGAGCACCAAACGGGCCAGCGCCGCTGGCACCACCAACTTTGGACAGTGCTGATGTTCCAGGCGTGGCGGATCACCGAAACCGGGATAGGTTGACATGCTCGTATTTGCTGACAATGCGTGGCACGTATTTGCAGGGCTTATTGTGTTTGCTGCCGGACTCACAATTGCCTTGAGCCAAAGAAAGATTTTCGGCGTTCCCGTTAAACGCGCAACTATGCTCTATCTTTGGCATAGCTTTTTTTGCGTATTCTACTTCTGGTATTCTTTGAACGATGCAGCTGACTCGACTCTGTACTATCTTAGCTCACTTGATTACGAAGCTGATTTTCGATTTGGCACATCCGGTATCTATTTCATCGTCTCCTTTCTCTCGCAGGGACTAAATTTTTCCTACGGCAACGCTTTCCTTGTTTTCAATATTTTTGGCTATATCGGCCTGTTGGCCTTCGCATCGGCGCTGCAAACTGTGACAGCTAGCAGCAGGCGCTATATCCGAACTTTGAGTGTGCTTTTCCTATACCTGCCGGGTCTCAGCTTCTGGAGCTCGGCAATCGGCAAAGATGCGTTGACATTCATGGCGGCAGGACTTGTGACTTGGGCCGCCTTGGATATTGGTCGGCGCATGCCCGCAATTGTACTCGGCGCAGCTCTGTTTCTGTTGCCACGCCCGCACATGGCCGGAATCCTCCTGATTTCGTTGTGCCTCGCGCTGCTCGTGTCTTCCAGTCTCGGAATCCTTAAGAAACTGGCGCTTTTGGCAATTGCTATCCCTTTGAGCATTGTTGGCGCGCAATTTGGCTTAAGCTACGCCGGGCTGGGCGATGCCAGCGGTTTTTCCGATATCAGCGACTACTTCGAAACTCGCCAAGGCTATAATCTCGGCGGCGGTAGTTCCGTCGATATTGCGGGGATGTCGATTCCCATGCGCCTATTCACCTATATGTTCCGACCACTTCTCTTTGATGCAGATGGTGTTATGGGACTCGTCGTGTCAGTCGAGAACCTTGCACTCTTGCTGCTTTTCCTCGCGGCGCTGTTCAGAAAGAAACGCACACGTTCCGACCTTGGCCGCTTTGCCTTCATGTTCTACTTAATTTTTGCTATAGCCTCGTGGTTTGTACTCGCCAACACGACGGCGAATCTTGGGATCGCGATCAGGCAGAAAACGATGTTCTTACCGATGCTCGTTGTTCTGCTCTTCTCGATGTGGAAAGGGGTCTCGAAGAAATCCACCAATAAGGAAGCCAGAACATGACCCGCATCCTCATCCTTGCTTCCTTCGGGCCTTCTCTGTGTAACTTTCGGGGGGCCCTGATCGAAGAGATGTGTCAACGTGGCCATGAGGTTCACGCGGCTGCGCCGGGAGTGGTTGCAGATGCCACGACGCGGGGCTGGCTCGAACAGCGTGGTGTCACGTGTCACGATGTGGCACTGTCGCGCTCCGGCCTCAATCCGCTCGCAGATTTAAAGACGGTAGGACAGCTCGCGGGCCTCATGCGTCGCATCGGTCCCGACATGTTCATCGGCTATACAGTTAAACCGGTTGTCTGGGGGCTGTTGGCGGCCTGGATCGCCAGGGTGCCCGGACGCGTCGCACTGATTACGGGGCTTGGCTATGCGTTTACCGGCACGGCCAGCGGCCTGCGCCGCGTGGTGAAAAATGTCGCGCGCGGTCTCTACCGCATAGCGCTCCGGCACGCGACATTGATCTTCTTTCAAAACCCGGATGACAGGAATGATTTCGACCGCCTTGGACTCTTGTCAAACGGCGTCCCCGTCCGGCTGGTCGCAGGATCAGGCGTTAACACCGAGCATTTCGCGCCCTCCCCGTTTGCCCCGCCGCCCATGCGCTTCCTCCTCATTGCACGGCTGCTCGGGGACAAAGGAATTCGTGAATATGTCGCTGCCGCGCGTAGGCTGCGCGAGGGTTGGCCGGACACGGAATTTCATCTCGTCGGCGGTTCCGACCCGAGCCCCGATGGCATTTCAGAGAAAGAGGTCGCAGATTGGTGCAATGCTGGCGACATCATCTGGCACGGACCGCTTGACGATGTCCGCGCTTCTATTGCGGCGACGCATGTCTATGTGCTGCCCAGCTATCGTGAGGGTACGCCCCGCACCGTACTCGAAGCAATGGCAATGGGTCGACCTATTGTGACCACTGATGCTCCCGGTTGCCGCGAAACGGTGATCGACGGTGTGAATGGGTTTCTCGTACCTGTTGGGAACGCAGAGCAACTCGCAGTTACTCTACAACGCTTTATACAAAATCCTGACCTGATTTCTAGAATGGGCTCAGAAAGTTTGAAGATAGCTCGTGAAAAGTATGATGTGCATAAAGTTAATGCAATGATGTTGAGTGAAATGGGGCTTTGATGCTGAAGCGCGGGATGGATATTTTTGGAGCTGGGTTAGGCCTTGTTCTACTATCGCCGGTGTTTTTTTGGCTCTGGTGGTCAATATACCGAGGTATGGGCGCACCGGTGTTGTTTCGTCAGATCCGACCGGGTCAGCACGGTCGACCCTTTGAAATGATTAAGTTCCGCTCGATGCGTGACTCTATCGCCTCCAATGGTGCACCGCTGCCAGATTCCGAACGCCTCACGCCTTTGGGCCGTAAGCTACGATCCTCATCCCTAGACGAATTGCCCGAACTATGGAACGTCCTGAAGGGCGATATGAGCCTTGTTGGACCGCGCCCCCTTCTCATGGAGTACTTGCCGCTCTACTCTCCCGAACAGGCTCGCCGCCACGAAGTACGCCCAGGCGTCACCGGCTGGGCGCAGATCAACGGGCGCAACGCGATCTCTTGGGAGGAGAAATTCGAGCTCGACGTATGGTATGTCGACAACCGCACCCTCTGGCTGGATTTGAAGATTATCTGGCTTACTATACGCAAAGTCTTGAAACGGGATGGGATTTCGGCGGCGGGAGAAGCGACGATGCCGAAATTCACGGGAAACAGACCTTGAGAAGTTTGATCGGCGTCTATGGTGCATCAGGATGCGGACGAGGGATTATGCCCCTCTTGCGTATGCAGTACCCAAATTCTGAACTTGTTTTTATCGACGATGGTCAGTTCGCAAGGCATGTGAACGGCCAAGAAGTCGTCAACTGGACAGAGTTTTCTGGTCACGAAGTCAAAGATAAGGCTGTCAGCATCGCCATTGCCGCCTCACAAACCCGCGAAGCGCTCGCAAAAAAATGTGAAGCTGTGGGAATTCCTCTGATCGAAGCTCGCGCTGCCTCCGTTGTGCAGATGGATGATGTCATCCTTCGGGACGGCGCATGCCTATCGCCTTTCGTGACCCTTACCTCGAACATTCGCATTGGTCGCTGTTTCCATGCAAATCTCTATTCTTATGTCGAACATGATTGCGTCATCAGTGATTTCGTTACCTTCGGCCCTGGAGCCAAGGTGAACGGGAACGTAACTATTGGCGATCACGCCTACATCGGCTCCGGCGCAGTCATTCGCCAAGGTATCAAAATCGGTGCATATGCCACAGTTGGCATGGGCGCTGTCGTTACACGAGATGTACCCCCAGGCAAAACCGTTGTTGGCAATCCAGCAAGACCCATGACCAAGGACTGACCCATGCGTATCTATCTCTCCCGCCCACATATGTCCGGCCATGAAGAGCTGCGGGTCGCCGAAGCCTTCGCGTCTAACTTTGTCGCGCCACTCGGTCCCCAACTGGATGCATTCGAGGCGAAGATCACCGAATATCTAGGCGCAGACGTCCATTGCGTCGGCCTCTCCTCCGGGTCTGCCGCGCTGCATCTGGCCTTGCGCATTGCAGGAGTAGGTAGAGGCGACGAGGTCTGGATTTCCTCAATGACCTTCGCTGGGGGAATTTTTCCAGTGAACTACCTCAGTGCCACTCCTCGCTTTTTTGATCTTTCACCCGATAGCTGGACAATCGACACTGATCTATTAGCTGAGGAGCTGGCCAAGGCCGCAAAAGAAAACCGTCTGCCCAAAGCGATCGTGCCAACCGATCTTTACGGGC
>TARA_R110002110_G_scaffold132616_14_pt1 | contig 10357 bp, 12 predicted proteins | sample TARA_R110002110 | Tara Oceans TARA_R110002110 (sample SAMEA4397330) | marine metagenome | biome: Polar Biome; feature: [SRF] surface water layer (ENVO:00010504); material: water (ENVO:00002006), including particulate matter (ENVO:01000060) such as... | depth 5 m
GGTATTTGCGCACGCCTTCCCGGTCCAGCAGCACCGCATCATCACCCTGGTTGATCATCGCATTGCCGCGCCGGGCAAAGGCGTCGCGCTGGCCGTCCGAATGAAACAGGTTGATCAGCCCGCGCTGGGAATGCATCGCGTTGTAGTTCAGGTCCTGCGCCATCCCCTCCCACAGTTTCAGCGCATGCGAATAGAATTCGGAATTGCCCGGCAGGAAATAATTTGCCCGCACAATTGTCGTGTTGCGCCCCACATTGCCGCCGCCCAGATAGCCTTTTTCAAGCACCGCAATATTGGTCATTCCGTGGTTTTTGGCCAGATAATAGGCCGTAGCCAACCCATGCCCGCCGCCGCCGATGATCACCGCGTCATAGTCGGCCTTTGGTTCGGGATCGCGCCAATGCGGGCCCCAGCCCCTGTTGCCGGTCAGCCCTTCGCGCAGCACACGCAAACCTGAAAACCGCATCGCATACTCCCCGAACAGACTTCTCAGACCATAAACAGACCCGTTCAGCCGATCAATACCACGCCCCGCTGCCGCTGAGTTTTGCGACCCAGGACCGGCAGTGCGCGACCATGAAATAGGCAAGCCCCGCCCTGAAAACGCGTGCAGATACTGACGGATATGCAGGTCGCCCGGTCTGATCGGTAAAGCGGTATGGGTGCCCGGAGACGCACCGACTATGCGCATCTGCCGGGGCGACCTTTTGTATTACAGCCCTTTTGCCCGGTAGCTCGCCGCGACTTTGTCGATCGATACCAGATAGGCCGCTGTGCGCAGGTCTTTGACGTCATCACGGCCGTGCCAGACATTGGCCATCAACTGATAGGCCGTCGACATTGTGTCATCCAGACCAGAGCGGACCAGCTCAAGTTCGCCCGCGCCGCGCAGGTATTTGTCCTTGAAGTTCGGGCTCAGCTCCCAGCCGATGCCGCTGTCAGCACTCAACCGCTCCAATTCATCCACCACCAACTGGTGGCGCGATTCCTCGGCCCGGCGTTGCATCCGGCCAAACCGAATGTGGCTCAGGTTCTTGACCCATTCGAAATATGACACCGTCACGCCGCCCGCATTTGCATACATGTCGGGGATGATCACGACACCCTTGTCGCGCAGAATATCATCTGCACCCGCGGTCACCGGGCCATTGGCGGCCTCGACAATCAGCGCCGCACGGATCTGTTCGGCGTTGCGCAGGTTGATCACCCCCTCCAACGCGGCGGGGATCAGAATATCGCAATCGGCTTCCAGCACCGATGCCCCGTCTGTGATCAGGCTGGCATCGGGGTAGCCGGTGATTGTGCCGTGTTTGACAATCCACGCATGGATCGCCTCGACATCCAGCCCGGCCTCGTTTTGCAAGGCACCATCGCGTTCGATGATCCCGGTGATGCGGGCACCGTCATCCTCGCTGAGGAACTTTGCCGCGTGATAGCCGACGTTGCCCAGCCCCTGAACCACGATGCGCTTGCCTTTCAACGGGCCGGCCAGCCCGGCCTTTTCCATCCCACGCGGATCCCGGAAAAAGGCGTGCAGCGCGAATTGCACGCCGCGGCCCGTCGCCTCGGTGCGGCCCTGAATGCCGCCCGCATGGGTCGGCTTGCCGGTCACACAGGCCACGCCGTTGATGTCGGTTGTGTTCATGCGTTTGTACTGATCCGCGATCCACGCCATTTCGCGTTCGCCTGTGCCCATGTCGGGGGCCGGGACATTCTGTGCCGGGTTGATCATGTCGCGCTTGATCAGCTCATAGGCAAAGCGGCGCGTGATCAGTTCCAGTTCATGTTCATCATAGTCGCGCGGATCAATGCACAACCCGCCCTTTGACCCGCCAAACGGCGCTTCTACCAGCGCACATTTGTAGGTCATCAAAGCGGCCAGCGCCTCGACCTCGTCCTGATTGACGCCGGGCGCATAGCGGATACCGCCCTTGACCGGTTCCATATGTTCAGAGTGGACCGACCGGTATCCCGTAAAGGTCTGGATCTTGCCGCGCAGGCGCACACCAAAGCGGACGGTGTAGGTTGCATTGCAAACCCTGATCTTTTCCTCAAGTCCCGGCGGCAGATCCATCAAGGCCACCGCGTGGTTGAACATCATATCCACGCTTTCGCGAAAGGTCGGCTCGTTTGAGGGGATCATCGTGTTCTCCAGTCCGTAGACGCCCGCAGACAGGGGCTGTTCTGCACCCAGCCTAGGGGTAAAATTCACAAAGTGATATTGAATTAATCGAATGCGCCCATTTAACACGCAATTGCCTTGATTCGCAGTTTTACACTGTGATCGTTTACGGCACGGAAACAACCCACCGCCCCAGACCACACTGATGTCTAAAATGCGAATAAAATGCGTTATTTAAGCCCCTTTTTGCCCAAATTAAGCCATGATCTGAGACCACAAACGGCACCAGAAAAGTCTGCCCCGTAATCCGTCATGCAAAATGTATCTCGGTTGGAAAGGTTAATAACTATGAAACGTTCGACCCGTAAAAAACAGCTCTCCTTTGCCGAGATCGCCTACTTGTCCCGCAGGTTCGGCAAAGAAGAAGACGGAACAATCACAATCTTTGCCTGCTTCATGGTCCTGATCATGGTCATGATCGGCGGCATGGGCGTTGACATGATGCGCCACGAGATGGAACGCACCCGCTTGCAGGCCGTTTCAGACCGCGCCGTGCTGGCCGCTGCTGACCTTGATCAGACGCTCGACCCCGAAGCGGTTGTCCGCGATTATTTCGCCAAATCCGGCATGGCCGACTATGTGTCGGCTGTGACGGTCGATGAGGGTCTGAACTATCGCACCGTGACCGTGGATGCGACCAATACGATCCAGACCCAATTCATGGATGCCCTTGGCGTTGATACCCTGAATGTGCCTGCATTGGCAAAGGCCGAAGAAAGGGTCGCCAAGGTCGAGATTTCGATGGTGCTTGATATCTCAGGTTCAATGGGCAGCAACAACAAGATGCAGAACCTGCGCAACGCCGCCAGCGTGTTTGTGGATACCGTTGTGCGTGACGAAACCGAAAACCTGATCTCGGTCAATATCGTGCCCTATTCGGCGCACGTGAACGCCGGGCCAGAGATTTTCGAACGCATGCAGGTCAACCCGCTGCACAACTTTTCGCATTGCGTCGAATTCCCGGATGCTGATTTCAACTCAACCACGTTAAACTCTGACGGGGCGCACTTCACCCACATGCAACACTTCCAGAACCACGATCCGGGCTGGAACCAGTTGGAAGAAACCGTTTGCCCCCGTTATGACTTTGAACGGATCACAGCCTTTAGCCAGGATACTGTCGCGCTCAAGGACCAGATCAGCCAGCTTCGGCCGCGGGCCAACACATCTATCTTCCTTGGCATGAAATGGGGAACGGCGCTGCTTGATCCGTCGTTCCGTTCGATCAACCAAAGCATGGCAAGTGCCGGGCTGACAGATGCCCACTTTGCGTCGCGGCCCGCCGCCTACAATGATCCTGAGACGCTGAAAACCGTTATCCTGATGACGGACGGTCAGAACGTTGGAACCAGCCGTATTCCTTCATGGTACTACGACTCCGACTCTGAAATCGTTCACTGGTCAAACTACAACCTTGGCTGGTACGTCAACCGCTACGTCAACAGCCGCTACCGCAGCAACTTCCGGACCACGAAGTACACCGCTTCCAAGGGTGACATGCTGTTGGGCAACATTTGCGACGCCGCCAAAGAGGCGCGGATTGTCGTCTGGTCCATCGGTTTTGAAGTCAACGACCACGGTGCAAATGTGATGCGCGACTGTGCCTCCTCTCCCAGCCACTTCTTCCGGGTGGAAGGCGTGGAAATCGAGGACGCGTTCGAAGCCATCGCCCGCCAGATCAACCAATTGAGGCTGACACAATGAAGACCCGCCTGATCAGACGCCTGTTCCGGTTCCGCCGGGACGAAGAAGGCGGCATCTTCCTGGTCGAATTCTGCATCCTGGTCCCAATCTTGTTTGGTGCATTCATGATGGCGGTCGAGATGGGGATGTATTCGATGCGGCAGATGTACCTGGACCGTGGCGTGGACATTGCGGTCCGATTCATCCGGCTCAGCACCAACACGCCCATCGCACACGATCAGGTCAAGCAGGTCATTTGCGACAACGCCGGGTTCATCGACGATTGCGACAGCACCCTGCGGCTAGAGATGATACCGCTCTTGCCACGTGCCTTTGCCACCTTTGACCAGACGCCCGACTGCGTCGACACCTCGGCCCCTGCGGAACCAGTGCGCGGATTTATTCTGGGCCGCGAGCACCAGATCATGATCTTGCGTGCCTGCGTCAAGTTCAAGCCGGTCTTTGCCACCAGTGGACTGGGCCGTGAGCTTGAAAAAGATGGCAGTGGCCGGGCCCGTTTGATCGCCGTCTCTGCCTTTGTACAGGAGCCACAATAATGCGCGCCCCCATGTCGATACACAGACTGCGATCTGCCCTGCGTTGCGATTTCATGCGCAAAGAGGATGGCTCAATCTCGATCGAAGCGATGATCGTGTTGCCGCTGATGTTCTGGGCTTTCCTTGCGATGTTTTCGATCTTTGACGCCTTTCGGATGTACGGGATCAACCAAAAGGCGGCCTTTTCCATCGGCGATGCGATCTCTCGCGAGACGCTGCCGCTGGATGATGACTATCTCGACGGGGTGCACAGCCTGTTTGAATACCTGTCGCTGAGCGAAGGCAGTTCGTCGATGCGGGTCAGCTCGGTCTGGTTTGACGCGGCCAACAACCGCTACCGGACCGATTGGTCACGCACCCGCGGCGACGTGATGGCGCTGTCCAGCGGAGACGTTCAAAGCTGGCACGACCGTTTGCCCGTCATGCCCGACAATGAACGCATTTTGCTGGTCGAAACCTGGAGCGATTATGAACCGCCCTTTGCCACAGGTCTGGAAGAGCGCGAGATCCAGAACTTTGTGTTTACCCGCCCCCGGTATGCCCCCCGCGTGTGTTGGGAATATTGCAACTAAGGCCGGCAATCACAAATGAAACCCGCAGGTTCACGCCTGCGGGTTTTTGAGGGCCTGCAACATTACCAGAGCTTCGGACATGAATTTGGTTTGACTGCCCGGTGTCATCCCGCCAATCCCCACGCGTTTTCCCATCCGCCACCACAGCCCCGGTCGCCACGCCCGGCCTTCTGCGCTTGTCAGTTTGAGCAAGAAACCGTTGGACGGTTTGAACGCGAAAAAGCCGCGGTCGATGCCTTCGATCTCGTCTACAAGCGCGATCATGGTGCCATCGGCATCGCGCAGCATTTCAGGCGTCAGTTCGATCCGGCTGGCAGTGGCGCGGCGCATGGCATCAGCACACCACAACGCACTCGCGCCCACCACAATCAAGAACACCTGCCACTGCAGCGCAGGTGGACGGGCAACCGCCATGTAAATCAGCAAAACGCCCAGAAACACCAGACACCCCACCCCTAAAACGCGCCGCCCAGCCGAGGCCTGAACAATTGCCAGCACTTCGTCTTTGTCATCAAGGTTCATGGCGGCTCCTTTGGGTTTGCGCCTGCCTATGGCATTTTCCGGGCAAGGGGAATTGAAAGCAGCGCAAACACGCAAATGAGCCTGCGGCAGGCCACCGTTTTAGGGGCCGCAAGGAGCGGCCCATATCCTGACGGGATCATCCCAGGATAAATTGCCTTAGTCCCGGCCCGGTTTGTCGCCTTTGCGGGGCCTGCGGCGCAGCTCTTCTTCGACCCGGTCAGCATAGGCCAGCCGGTCGGCAGGCGACATCCGGGACACCTGCGCCACCCATGCCCCTTCCGACGCGGTTTGCAGCGCAAGCGCGACACGCCCCTGCCGGCGCAACACATCCGCAACGGCTGCCGGGTCAAATGGATCTGCCCGGAGCGCGACCAACACCTGATCAAAAAGCGCCCGGCGCTCTGCACGGCTTGGGGCAGCGTCGCCCGTTTGACCCGCCCGCATGGCGCGGAAAACGGCGCGCCGGTCGGCACGGTCCAGCGCCTTGACATAAGGGGTCGCATAATTGCGCGCATTTGGCCCACCGTCGCGCATGCCCGCACCCGGCCCGCCCGCGTTGCGGTAGGCGGCCCCGGCAAACAGCCCCACAAAAACCAGGTTCAGCCCCAGCGACGCGATCAAAGCCCAGCGCAATCTGCGCCCTGCAGGTGTCGGGGTGTCTTGCATAAAATCAGCCCTCTTCGCTGTCCCAACCGAACCCGGTCATATCGGTTGTTGTGTCTTTGACATACACATCCTGGCCCATGATCTGATCTGCCAGATAGGGCATGCCCTCTGGCGGGGCAACGCCAAGCCAAAAGCCCACGCAGGTTGCCGTGACCAGACCGCCCCAGCCGGGCGCACCGCCCAGCGCGCGCCACCAGTTGCGCACCCGGCCGCGCGGCTCTGCCTGCATGTGTTGCGCATCTTGCACCACCCGTGCCAGCAGCGCGGCACTGACCTGCGGAGGATCGGCCCGCGCCTGCGCAAAAAGACCCTCAAGGGTTTCGTCGTTCATGTCTTTTTCGCTCATGTCTCATATCCCAGTGCATCACGCCGGCTTTCCAATGCAGCCTTCAACGCGCGTTTGCCGCGCGCGGTCAGGCTTTCTACGGCTTCGACGCCGACATCCAGAATGGCGGCAATCTCGGGGTTTGCCAGCCCCTCGATGTGGCGCAAAATGACCGCCTGCCTTTGGCGGTCGGGCAGTGTTTCAAGTGCGGCCTGTAACGCGTCGGCGCGCGCGATCTGTTGCAACCCCTGTTCGGCGCCGGGGCGCGGATCGGCAGGTTCACCCATGTCGTCCAGCGGCACCGTGCGCCGTTTGCGCAGCCGGTCCGTGCACAGATTGGCCACCACCCGGTAACACCAGGTGCTGACCCTGGCCTCGCCGGTGCGCCAGTCCGGCGCGATTTTCCACAACCGGAGCAGCGCCTCTTGAGCCACGTCTTCGGCCTCTGCCGCTTCGCCCAGCACCCGAAACGCATGGGCATAAAGCCGCGGCGTCATCTGTGCCGCCAACAGACGCGCCGCCGCACCATCCCCGCAGGCATAGCGCGCCAGCAGCGCCGCTTCTGCATCGGCAGCCGGATCAGGTAAACCGTGTCGCATCTGGCCTCTGGCTAGCGGGGCCGGGCGCGCAAGACAAGCACGCCCAGCCATCCCCTTAACCTTGGTCCGCGCCATTCTGCTTTTTGCCATGGTGCTTTTCACCGTGGCGGCGTTTGTTGCCGTGCTCTTTCATTTTGTCGAACTCAGCCGCGCTGAGCGTGCCGTTGTCGTCCGTGTCCAACCGTTCGAACATTTTGGCCGGATCGCGGCGCGACGCCATTTCCTCAAGGCTCAGCTTGCCATCCTCGTTGGTGTCCATACGCGCCAGAATGCGCGCCTGACGGCCCGCGCCGCGCCCTTCGCGGGCCACCTTCATCTCATCCGCGCTCAGCGCGCCGTTACCGTCGGTGTCATGCCGCTCAATCATCCGATCGGTGCGTCTTGATTGCCCTTCGCCGCGCGCGGCGGTCAACTCATCCGCGCTCAGCAGGCCATCACCATCCGCATCCACAACCGCAAAGCGCGCGGCGGCATGGGCCTTCAGCTCGCCTTGCGTGATCTCACCATTGCCATCTGCATCGATCTGGCCAAATATTTCGGCCCGGTCCGTGCCTTGGGCGTTGACGCTGGCAACAGCGCCCACTGCCAGAAGTGTGCCCAAGGTAACCATTTTGACATGTGCCTGAAATTTCATGTGAACTCTCCTAAGTGTTTTTATGACGCGCCTTTGTGCGGCGCGATACATCTCTTACGGTCCAGCGCCGGGGTTCCGTCGAAACCTGTGCAATTTAATTTCCATGATTTGCGACACACCGCCGCAAGCAGACTGTCAGACCTTTCCTTTTAGCGCGCAAGACCGCATGACAAATATGAGACAAGGACAAAGTAATGACCCGACACGCCCCCACAAGCGATACGATCCCCCAACCGTCCCCCCGCGACCGGTGGTCTGCGATGCTGCGCGGATGGCGGGGCAAATGCCCCAATTGCGGGTCCGGCCCGCTGCTGAAAAGCTATCTCAAGGTCAACCATGACTGCGCGGTCTGCCGCCAAGAATTTTTCCATCACCGCGCCGATGATGGCCCGGCCTATCTGACCATTTTGATCGTGGGGCATTTGATGGCCCCGTCCCTGCATCTGGTGTTTGTGACCTGGCGGCCCGAACCTTTGACGCTTTTCACGATTTTTGCGGTTGGCTGTGTCGGCTTGTCGCTTTACCTTCTGCCCAGACTAAAGGGGGCCATGATCGGTTTTCAATGGGCCAAGGGCATGGGGGGATTCGCAACATCCGCCTGACCCGCCCCCTTGGCACCAGATAACCAAGGGACCACAATGACCATCGACAAAACCCAGATACGCAACGCCGCCACTGTGATCGTCCTGCGGGACAGGTTTGAAGCACCGCAAGTCCTGATGGGACAGCGGGGCGCCAAAGCGGTATTTATGCCCAACAAATTCGTGTTTCCGGGCGGTGCAGTTGATGTCGGCGATGCGGATATCCCGCTTGCTGCCCCCCTGCCCGACACCTGCGCCAGCCGTCTGGCCGAAGACGCGGATGCATCTCTGATCCATGCCATTGCCGTGGCCGCGGTGCGCGAGTTGTGGGAAGAAACCGGCCTGATCCTGGGCAAGCCCGGCACATGGGACACCCCGCCGCCACCCGATTGGGAAACATTTGCCGCCACCGGCCATGTGCCAAACGCCGCGCCGCTACAATTCACCTTTCGCGCATTGACCCCGCCTGGCCGCCCCCGGCGCTTTGACGCGCGGTTCTTTCTGCTGGATGCCGATGACATTGCATCGGATCTTGATGATTTTGGCGCCGCTTGTGACGAACTCAGCCACCTGCAATGGGTGCCCCTGGCCAAGGCGCGGTCTTTTGACATGCCGTTCATCACCGAAGTCGTGATGGCCGAGGTCGAAGCCCGCGCGCGCGACCGCACGCCGCCCGCCTCTGTCCCGTTTTTCAAAAACAACGAAGAAGAAAGCCTGTTCATGCGCCTGCGCGGACGCCCGATGGAAGACTAGGCGCGCATGTGCGCGCTGCGGGTCAGATCACCAGCACCAGCATCAGGATGGACGCGACCAGAACCGCCATCCCTGCCCATTCCCTTCCGCTGATTGTTTCGCGAAAAAACAAGGTTGAGGCGGCGACGCTCAGGATCAACTCAACCTGGCCCAACGCCTTGACGTAGGCCGCATTTTGCAACGTGAAGGCGATAAACCAACACAGCGATCCGCCCATGGAGGTCAGCCCGATCCACAGCGCCACGCGCCGCGCCGCCCAGACCGCGCTGATCTGCCCCGGTTCGCGCCACCGCAACCACGCAACCATGATCGCCGTCTGCATCACCACAACCGCCGCCAGCGTCACCGCCGCGCGCAGAACCGGGTCCGCCTCAGCCACGCTGAGCGATGCCCCCCGGTAGCTGACGGCGGAAATGGCAAAAAGCACCCCCGACGCGATGCCCAGACCCGCCGCACGGTTGCCCAGATCGCGCAAACGAAACCCTTTTGCACCCGCCCCGCCAGACAGCAGCAACAGCCCCATGATGCCCAAGGCAATGGCCCCGAACCCCAGCGGCGATACCCCTTCGCCCAGCACGATCCAGCCCACCAGCACGGTCTGGATGACTTCGGTCTTTTTAAAGGTGATCCCAACCGCAAAATTGCGTTGCTTGAACAGCATGACAACACAGACGGTGGCCAATATCTGGGCCGTGGCCCCGAACAGCCCGTAAGTCCAGAACCCGGCCTCCAGCGAGGGCATCGGTTTACCCGCCGCCGCCAGATAGCTGATCAACAGCAGAACAATGAACGGCACTGAATACAGGAACCGCGAAAACGTGGCCCCCGCCGCGGACAGCGTATCGGTCGCCAGATGCTTTTGCAGCATAAAGCGGACGGTCTGAAACGCGGCCGCGGTAAGGGTGACGATGATCCACAGATCAGGCAGATAAAATGTCATGTCCCCGATTAGGTCAATCAGGCGACCCGCGCCAGAGCGGATGCGCCACCGGGTCTTTCATCCGAAAGAGGTACTGCGCAAAAACCTGCCTGTAAGAACGGTAGACATAGTTTTGATTGCGCCGCAAAAACCTGTCTTTGCGCGCCGCATAAACCCCCGGCAAATGATACCACGGCAATTGCGGATGCATGTGGTGCACCACGTGAAAGTTGTTGTTGAGAAACAGCAGGGCCAGAATGCCCCGGTCCTCGACCACCACCGTCCGGGCTGAGGCGCGCGCATGGGCCTGATGTTCCAGAAAAGTGCGAATTTTCAGGAGCGACAGCGCAGCGTAACACGCGGC
>TARA_R110002110_G_scaffold3104_18_pt1 | contig 10355 bp, 7 predicted proteins | sample TARA_R110002110 | Tara Oceans TARA_R110002110 (sample SAMEA4397330) | marine metagenome | biome: Polar Biome; feature: [SRF] surface water layer (ENVO:00010504); material: water (ENVO:00002006), including particulate matter (ENVO:01000060) such as... | depth 5 m
CCTGCCGCATGTGCCTTATCGTGCGTCGCTTTCCTTTCCTGAAAGCCTCATCCAGACGGCGCATATCGAAGAGGCTGTGAAGTGGATCGCGACCGATCTTTGCGATGTCCTCCAGCGCGAACAAAAAGGTGCGCGGCGGCTCGAACTCCTGCTCTTTCGTGTCGATGGCGAGGTGAAGCGGCTTCAGGCCGGGACCGGTCTTGCCTCGCATGACGCCACCCATCTTTCCCGGCTTTTTCGCGAAAAGCTGGACCGGACGGGCGATAGTTTCGACACGGGCTTCGGCATAGAAGCGATCACGCTTGCCTGTCTTGCCGTCGATCCGCTGTCGCCCGCGCAGGAGAGTTTCAGCCATGAAAAAGCCTGCGCGCAAGCTCTCGAATACTTTGTGGACCGGCTGAGCAATCGTCTGGGTGCCAATCGTATCAGGCGGCTGGAACCTCGTGCGAGCCATATCCCCGAATGTGCGGTTTCCGCCGTTCCCGCCTTGCGCGGGCTTACGCCGGCCCTGCGGGGCTGGAAAGCGCATGGTGAAGAGCATATGGCGGCCGTGCTCGGCGGCAGTCTCCCAAGACCTCTCCGGCTGTTGGCGGCGCCAGAGCCTGTCGAGGTGGTTGCGGAGGTTCCCGAAGGGCCACCGCGTATTTTCCGGTGGCGCCGGATCGCGCACCGGGTTGTGCGCAGCGAAGGGCCTGAACGTATCGCGCCGGAGTGGTGGCGCGAGGGGAGGCGCCGGACGCGAGATTATTACCGCGTGGAAGATGCCGATGGGCAGCGGTTCTGGCTCTATCGGGACGGGCTTTACCACCGGGACAATGAGGGCCCGCGCTGGTTCATGCACGGGGTGTTCGAATGAACGCTTTTTGCGTGGAGGTGGCGGTCGCCACGAATTTCAGTTTTCTGCGCGGCGCGTCCCATGCCGAAGAGCTGGTGCTGGCGGCAAAGGCGCAGGGGCTTTCGGCAATCGGTATCGCCGACCGCAATACGCTGGCGGGCGTGGTGCGGGCCCATGCCGCCGCGAAAGAGGCGGGTATTTCACTTCTGGTCGGATCGCGGCTCGTGTTGCAGGACGGTTTCGAGGTCATTGCCTATCCGCAAGACCGGAGTGCCTATGGGAGGCTGACCCGGCTTCTCACACTCGGTAACCGGCGGGCGCCGAAGGGGAAGTGCTATCTTGCGCTGAGCGATCTTCTTGCCCATGGCGAGGGCCATTGTTTCATCGCCATGCCGCCCGCCGTGCCCGGCAAGGATTTCACCGGAAACCTGGCATTGCTCCGGCAAGCATTTCCCGGCTCGGTCTGGCTCGGTCTCACGCCTCTTTACCGCGCCGACGATGAACGGCGCCATGCCATGCTGACAGGGATCGGGCGGGAGACGGGCGTGCCGCTCGCCGCGACCAATGACGTTCTCTACCATATCCCCGACAGAAGGCCGTTGCAGGATGTTCTCACCTGCATCCGCGTGCATTGCACGCTGAAAGAAGCCGGTTTCCGGCTTGCCGCGAATGCGGAGCGCCATCTGAAAAGCGGTGAGGAAATGGCGCGGCTGCTCGGGCATATGCCGCAGGCTCTTTCGGCCGGCAGGGAGATTGCGGGGCGGTGCCGCTTTTCGCTCGACGATCTGCGGTACGAATATCCCGCCGATACATTCTCCGGCAATGAAACGCCGCAGGAATTGCTTGCCCGGTTGACCTGGGACGGTGCGAAGGAACATTTTCCGGACGGCATAAGCGAGACGTTGCGCAAGACCATCGGGCATGAGTTGTCGCTCATCGATGAGATGAGTTATGCGCCTTATTTCCTGACCGTGCACGACATCGTCCGTTATGCGCGCCGCCGGAATATTCTTTGTCAGGGGCGCGGTTCCGCCGCCAATTCCGCCGTTTGTTTTTGTCTCGGCATCACTTCCGTCAATCCATCGGAGATCGATCTTCTGTTCGAGCGGTTCGTGTCGAAAGACCGTAACGAGCCGCCCGACATCGATGTCGATTTCGAGCATGAGCGGCGCGAGGAGGTGATCCAGTATATCTATGAAAAATATGGCCGCCATCGCGCGGGCATTGCCGCCACCGTCATTTCCTATCGCTCCCGCAGCGCCATTCGCGATGTCGGCAAGGTGTTCGGTCTCTCCGGGGATGTCGTTGCCGCGCTGGCGCGCTCGACCTGGGGTTGGTCGAGCAATGGCGTGAACGCGGAGGATGCGCGCGAGATCGGTCTCGATCCGGGTGACCGGCAGTTGCGGCTTGCCTTGAAGCTCGCAGGCGAGTTGATCGGATTTCCCCGCCATCTTTCGCAGCATGTCGGCGGGTTCGTCATTACGCGAGGGCCGCTCGAAGAGGTCGTGCCGATCCAGAACGCGGCGATGGTGGAGCGCACCTTTGTCGAATGGGACAAGGACGATCTCGATACGCTCGGCATTTTGAAAATCGATGTGCTGGCACTCGGCATGCTGACATGTATCCGCAAGGCATTCGATCTTCTCGATAAACATTACGACAGGCCGATGACGCTGGCCGGCGTGCCGCAAGACGACAAGGCGGTTTACGACATGCTGTGCGAAGCGGATGCCGTCGGGGTGTTTCAGGTGGAAAGCCGGGCGCAGATGTCGATGCTGCCGCGCCTGAAGCCGCGAAGCTTCTATGATCTGGTGGTTGAGGTGGCGATCGTGCGGCCGGGTCCGATACAAGGCGACATGGTGCACCCCTATCTCAGAAGGCGAAGCGGAGAAGAGGCGGTCACTTATCCTTCCGCCGCGCTTGAGAAAGTTCTTCGCAAGACCTATGGCGTGCCGCTTTTCCAGGAGCAGGCCATGAAAATCGCCATTGTCGCGGCCGGTTTCACGCCCGGCGAGTCCGACCGGTTGCGCCGCGCGATGGCGACGTTCCGCAAGTCCGGCACGATCGGTCTTTACCGCGACAAATTTGTCGCTGGCATGATCGCCAATGGCTATGAAGCGGATTTCGCGGAGCGGTGCTTCAAGCAGATCGAAGGCTTCGCCGATTACGGTTTTCCAGAAAGCCATGCGGCGAGCTTCGCCCGGCTGGCTTATGTTTCCGCCTGGCTCAAATGTCATTACCCGGATGTTTTTTGCGCGGCGATTGTGAATTCTCAACCGATGGGTTTTTATGCACCGGCCCAGCTTGTTCGCGATGCGCGCGATCACGGGGTTGAGGTCAGGCCGGTCGATGTGAACCATAGCGACCGGGATTGCACACTCGAGGAACACAAGGCAGGGAAATTTGCGGTGCGGCTCGGGATGCGCCAGGTGAAGGGTGTGCCGGCGAGTGTTGCGGAGACAATCGAAAGGGAGCGCGGAACGGGCTTTGATTCCGTTCGTCATTTATGGCTTGGAACGGGGCTCGCGCCACGCCTTATCGAGAAGCTCGCGGACGCCGATGCGTTCCGATCCATTGGCCTCGACCGGCGGGCGGCGCTTTGGGCGGTGCGGGGTCTTGGCGGCTATGGCAACGGGAAAAATGGCAACGGGAAAAATGGCATGACGCCGGCGCCTTTGCCGCTTTTCGCCGCGCTGGAAGGCGAGGGGGTTCAAAAGGAAGAAGAGGTTGCGCTGCCTGCCATGCCGCCCGGCGAGCATGTGGTGTTCGATTATGCCACGCTCGGACTTTCGCTGAAGGCGCATCCGATATCTTTCCTGCGCGCCCGCTTTGCCGCGCGCGGCGCCATCTCCAGCCGGGAATTGAAGGATACTGATGGCGGAAAACGGGTAACCCTTGCGGGGCTTGTTCTCGTGCGGCAGAGACCGGGCACGGCCAGGGGCGTTATTTTCGCGACGCTGGAAGACGAGACGGGCGTTGCCAATATCATCATCTGGCCGAAGCTCTATGAAAAGAGGCGGCGTATCGTTCTCACCTCACGGTTGTTTCTTGTCCGCGGACGTGTGCAGAGGGAAGGCATCGTCATTCATGTCGTGGCCGACGACATCGAGGATTATACGCATGAGCTGGCCTGTCTCTCATCCGGTGCCGGCCGCTCGCGGGAAGAAGAAAGCCGCATGCGCGCCGCGCGCTTCGTGCCGCGAAGCCGGGATTTCCACTAGCCGGAAATCTTCATGTCGGCCTGCCGGAGTGCGAAAAACTGGGCGGCGCTGCCAAGCACCTCCGTTGCTACGAAAAACCAGAGAAGCGGTGTCGCGCCTTCGATCATTGCATGAAGGATCAGGGCGCTAACGAAGAGCCGCGCGATGGCATCGATGCGCGACAGGAGGGGGACCGGCAGGCACAGCCTCGCGATGGCCCAGACCACGCCCAGCGCGCCCATGATGTGGACGAACATCATCGCGAGCGGGCCGGTCTCGAACGTCATCGCCGATGTGCCCAGACCGAGCCATCTGTCGGCCTCGCGCAGAAGCGCGATTGCGACCCCGGCGACGAAGGGCAGGGCAAACGGCAATGTGATTGCCAGATCGCACCAGGCGGTTCCCCTGATGATTTTCGTTCCCATTTTCCCTCCCTCTATCCGCTTGCCGCGGCGTTTCTTCATCTTCGTGCCGATCCGGAATACCCGTCAACGCCGCAATATCTGTTATAAAACGTGCGATCCGGGTGGCGGATGATGGGGGAGAGACGTTTTGAACAATCGAACGATCTGGATCGGGGCGGCCGCCGCACCGGCGCTTGCGGTTGCCATCGCGGTCTATTTCCTGTTTTTCCGGCCCTCTGCCCTCCTCGCCGTCCTGCCTCATCGAGGGGCCGCCGTTGAAGCGGTTTACGCCACGGGGACGGTGGAGCCTGTGCGCTATGCGCGCGTCGGCACGAAGATCCCGGGGCGCATCACGGATGTTCTCGTGAACGAAGGCGACGTTGTGGAGACCGGCAATGTCCTCGCCATCATCGAAGTCGGTGAAGACATCTCCAGGGTTCAGGAACTTTCCGCCCGGCTGAAACTTGCCGATGCCGATCTCGAGCGCGCGCGAACGCTGCGCCGGTCCGGCAATGTGAGCCAGGCGTCGCTCGACCAGGCGCAAAGCGCACAGGCGGCTGCGGCGGCCGCCCTTCGCGGCGCCAAAGCCCGTCTCGACGATCATTTTATCATCGCACCCGTCGCCGGCGTATTGCTTCGTTCGGAAAGCCAACTCAAGGTCGGCGACATGGTGCAGCCGGGACAGGTTCTGTTCACGGTGGGGGACCCTTCCGACCTTCAGGTCGATGCCGAGGTGGATGAGGAGGATATTCCCAAAGTGGCGGTCGGGCAGGATGCTCTGCTCCGGGCCGATGCGTTCTCCGGCCGGGCGCTTGCGGGCATTGTGAAAAGCATCACGCCTTACGGCGATCCGGTGGGACGAACCTACCGGGTCTATCTCTCATTGCCCGCGGATACGCCGCTCCTGTCGGGCATGACGGCGGAGATCAACATCATCGTGCGGCGCGAGGACAAGGCGCTGCTTGTGCCGGTCACGGCGCTTTCGGGCACATCCATATGGACGATATCGGAGGGGCGGGCGCATCGCCTGGAGGTGAAGATCGGTGCGGTCGGTCAGGACAACGCCGAAATTCTGTCCGGACTTCCCGAAGATACGCAGGTGATTGCCGATCCGCCGTCGGACCTTGCGGAGGGAGACAGAACCCGTATCCGGCCCGCTTCCTCATCGCCGGGCGCGTAGGGAGCGGTCATGTTCTGGCAGGTCGTTCTCGCCATCGCGGCGGCACAGCTTACCTACAGGCGGCGGCAGACGGTTGTGTCCACGCTGGGCGTTGCGCTCGGTGTCGGATTTTTTATCGCGACATCCTCGGTGATGTCGGGGTCGGAAAGGGATCTCATACAGCGCCTCGTGGACAACGCGCCCCATATCACTATGAAGGATGAATATCGGACCGCGGCGAAGCAGCCGGTCTTTCTGACCTTTCCCAAGGCGGCGATTGAACTCACCAATACCAAACCGCGGGAATATCTGCGCGGTATCAAGAATTACGGCGCGATTGTCGATGAGGTGTCGCAACAATCCGGCGTCATCGCGGAAGCGGCGCTGACCGGACAGGCGATCATACGGTATGCGAGCAAGGATGTCGGTGCGTCGATTGCCGGCATCGACCCGGACAAAGAGCGTTATCTCACGACCGTCGAGGAGGACATGCTGTACGGCAGTCTCATGCGCCTCAGAACCGCATCGCAAGGCATCGTCATCGGGCGCGGCATGTCGGTTCGCCTGGGGCTCGGCATGGAAGACCTTGCAACCGTCGTATCGCCGACAGGGCTTATGCGGCGCATGAAAATTGTCGGCATTTTCAGCACCGGCAATCTGCTGCTGGATGAAGGCCAGGTTTACATGCTTCTCAAGGACGCCCAGGTGCTGCTCGAAAAGCCTTTCATTGCCAATCGCATTCGCGTCAGGATCGCCGATCCGGACCGGGCGGAGGATTTTGCCAGTGGAATGGAAAGCCGGTGGGGCTATCGCTCGGAATCCTGGCAGGAAGTCAATCGCGACTTCCTTGGCCTTTTCATCATCAGAAACGTCATCACCTATTCGATCGTCGGCGCGATCATGGTCGTCGCTTCGTTTGGCATCTTCAACATCATCTCGACCATCGTGATGGAAAAGCGGCGCGATATCGCCATCCTGATGTCGATGGGGTTTCGCGCGTTCGACATTCAGGCAATTTTTCTCGTGCAGGGGCTTGTGGTTGGTCTCATCGGGATGCTGCTCGGCTGGGGCATCGCACTTGCGCTTCTGCAGATGCTGGCCTCGGTCGAGATCACAATTCCCGGTATGGCCGAAAAGCAGCACATCATGCTCGATCGCGGCTTTCTCCAGTTCGTGCTTGGCGGCTTCTTTTCCGTGCTGTCGGCGGTCGGCGCGGCGTGGTACCCGGCGCGCAAAGCCGCGCAGGTTCGTCCCGTCGATATTATCCGGGGCGCGGCATGAGCGAGGATCGTCCCCTTCTCGAGGCTCGCGGGGTGACGCGCATCCTTCAGGATGCGGTGCCGGTGACGCTTGTGCGCGACATCAGCCTTGCTGTGGGACAAAGTGAATTCGTGAGCGTGACGGGGCCGTCGGGCTCGGGCAAGTCGTCGCTTCTCTATCTGCTGGGGCTTCTCGATCTGCCGACGGAGGGGCAGGTTCTGGTCGAGGGTGCGGATATGACCGGCCTCGAGCCAGATGCGCTTGCCGCGATACGGCTGCGCAAGATCGGTTTCGTGTTCCAGTTCCATTTTCTGCTGCCCGAATTCTCGGTGCTTCAGAACGTGGTGCTGCCGATGCGGCGGCTGGGGGCGCTTGGCGAAAAACAGATGGCGGAACGGGGGCGCGCCCTGCTTCGCGAACTCGATATCGAGGATCAGGCGAAAAAGCATCCCGATCAGCTATCGGGCGGCCAGCGTCAGCGTGTGGCCATTGCGCGCGCGCTCGCGAACGATCCGGCGCTCATTCTGGCGGACGAGCCGACCGGCAATCTCGACAGCACGAACAGCGAAATCGTGCAGGATATTTTTTCCAGGCTGGTGCGCGACGAGGGACGAACCGTGATCGCCGTCACGCATGAACCGGGCTTTGCCGACGCGACGAAGCGCAACATTCATCTCGTGGATGGACGGATCGAGCGCGATGTGCGGCGCTAGCGCGAAAGTTCCCGCATGGCGTGATCGAGCCCTTCGAGCGTCAGCGGGAACATGCGCTCGCCCATGATCTGCTTGATGATCTGGAGCGAGGGTGTGTACTCCCAGTGGCGCTCCGGGATCGGATTGATCCAGATGGCGCTTTCGTAAATCTGGTTGACGCGCTCGAGCCAGATGCCGCCGGGCTCTTCGTTCCAATGCTCCACCGAGCCGCCTGCATAGGTGATCTCGTAAGGCGACATGGTGGCGTCGCCGACGAATATCACCTTGTAGTCGGAAGGGTATTTGTGGAGCACGTCCCAGGTGGACATTTTTTCGGTATGGCGGCGGTGGTTGTCTTTCCAGACGCCTTCATAAAGGCAGTTGTGGAAATAGAAATATTCAAGGTTTTTGAACTCGGTGCGGGCGGCTGAAAAAAGTTCCTCGCAGAGCTTGATGTGGCTGTCCATCGAGCCGCCGATGTCGAAGAAGATCAATACATTGATCTTGTTTCTGCGCTCGGGGACCATCTTCAGGTCGAGATAGCCCTGATGCGCGGTCGCCTTGATCGTGCCGTCGAGATCAAGCTCCGTCGCCAGGCCCTCACGGGCGAAACGGCGCAGGCGACGCAATGCGATCTTGATGTTGCGCGTGCCAAGCTCAACCTGATCGTCGAGATTCTTGTATTCGCGCTTGTCCCAGACCTTCACGGCCTTGCCGTGGCGGCCTTCCTTCTGGCCGATGCGGATGCCTTCGGGATTGTACCCATTTGCACCGAAAGGAGAGGTGCCGCCCGTGCCGATCCACTTGTTACCGCCTTCGTGGCGTTCCTTCTGCTCCTCGAGGCGCTTTTGCAGCTCCTCCATGATCTTTTCCCAGCCGCCGAGTGCTTCGATCTCCGCCTTCTCTTCGTCGGTCAGGAATTTCTCGGTGAGGGAGCGCAGCCAGTCTTCGGGAATATTGGCGATGTCGCCTTCGCCCATCTGCTCAAGGCCCTTGAAGACATGGCCGAAAACGATGTCGAACTTGTCGAGGTTGCGTTCGTCCTTCACCAGTGCGGAGCGCGACAGGTAATAGAAATCCTCGACCTTGCGGTCGATCACGTCCGCGTCCATCGCCTCCAGCAGCGTCAGATATTCGCGTAAGGAAACCGGCACGTTTGCTTTTTTGAGTTCATGGAAGAAGTGGACGAACATGGGCATTCCCGAAGTCTGAATGGTGTTTGGCTGCGGTCCTGGGCCTATGGGGCCCCGGCTTCCGCCGGGGCGGCAATCCCGATATGGCCTCTCTAGTTTCGTTCGCGGCGCGCAAGGAAGGCGAGGCGCTCGAAGAGATGGACGTCCTGCTCGTTTTTCAGGAGCGCGCCGTGGAGCGGCGGAATGAGCTTTGTGGGATCCTTCTCGCGGAGCGTTTCGGGGGTGATGTCTTCCGAGAGGAGAAGCTTCAGCCAGTCGAGCAGTTCGGAGGTGGAGGGCTTTTTCTTCAGGCCCGGCACGTCGCGGATCTCGTAGAAGATCGAGAGGGCTTCCTGCACCAGCCGGCCCTTCAGGCCGGGGAAGTGGACGTCGATGATGGCGCGCATCGTGTCTTCGTCGGGGAATTTGATGTAGTGGAAGAAGCAACGGCGCAGGAAGGCGTCCGGCAGTTCCTTTTCATTGTTCGAGGTGATGATGACGATGGGGCGGATTTCGGCCTTGATGGTCTCGTTCGTCTCGTAGACATAGAACTCCATCCGGTCGAGTTCCTGCAGAAGGTCGTTTGGAAACTCGATGTCGGCCTTGTCGATTTCGTCGATGAGCAGGATCGGGCGCTTCTTGCGTTCAAAAGCGTCCCAGAGCTTGCCCTTGGAAATGTAGTTGCGGATGTCGTGAACGCGCTCGTCGCCGAGCTGGCTGTCGCGCAGGCGCGAAACCGCGTCATATTCGTAAAGGCCCTGATGGGCCTTGGTGGTCGATTTGATGTTCCAGGTGATGAGTTCCGCATCGATCGCCCGCGCGATCTCTTCGGCCAGAACTGTCTTGCCGGTGCCCGGCTCGCCCTTGATCAGGAGCGGACGTTGCAGCGTGATGGCCGCATTGACGGCGACGCGCAGGTCTTCCGTGGCGATATAATTGTCAGTGCCCTCGAACTTCATGGATATGGCTTTCTCCTGGATGCGGGCGCGTACGCGCATGGCGCGGGCCGCCGCTCGACTTGAATTGCTGAACGGCTGTGAAACTACTGGCTGGCCCTATGCGGTTCAAGGAAAAGGCCTGTTCGTTTTCGAGGCCCTTGCCTGCCGGATCTGCGAGGCGCGGCGCATTGCGGCCGCATCCGCGGCAATTTCTGCCGGGCAGGCGGCAGGGTCTGCCCGAATCCGCCGCCGTCAAGCTCCTTAAGCTATTGTAATTACAGGGTAAAACATATGGCCCGCTCCTTGCTCCCCTGAGGCCAGCACGAGTCCCGCGAGTGCTTTGCCGGACCCCCCGCATGGAGAGAAGCCCATGAGTTTCTTTGGATCGATGACCACCGCCGTTACCGGCATTCGCGCCCAGGCCAGCGCTCTCGGTAACATCTCGGACAATATCGCGAACTCGCAGACAGTCGGGTTCAAGCGGACGGATACGAGTTTCGAGGACATCGTGACCGCGTCTTCGAGCCGCAATCATCTGCCGGGTGCTGTTCTTGCGACGCCGGCTTTCACCAACACCGTGCAAGGCTCGATCGATGCGTCCGAGGTGGCGACCCATATGGCGATCAATGGCGAAGGATTTTTCGTCGTCTCGGACCGGGTGGCGAGCGTCGACGGCAAGCCGGTCTTCGACGGGG
>TARA_R110002110_G_scaffold20312_51_pt1 | contig 10353 bp, 7 predicted proteins | sample TARA_R110002110 | Tara Oceans TARA_R110002110 (sample SAMEA4397330) | marine metagenome | biome: Polar Biome; feature: [SRF] surface water layer (ENVO:00010504); material: water (ENVO:00002006), including particulate matter (ENVO:01000060) such as... | depth 5 m
TGGGCGAAACCGCCACGCGGATCATCAATGAAGTGCCGGGCATCAACCGGGTGACCTATGACATCACCTCAAAACCCCCTGGCACGATAGAATGGGAATGATCTCTCCTGCGCCAGCAGATCAGATGACCGTTTGTCAGCCCCCCCACCAAGAAGGCGCGGCGTAAGGGACTTTCCAGCCACAAAAGTTCTGCGACCGGGGCACGAAATGCATGATGCAGGTCTGACCTTGGGGTCGGGAAACGCAAGCAAGACCTTGCCAAGCGCCGTCAGCGCACTGGTGCAGACGATGGCCATCAACCCAAACGCGCAAACCGTGCCAGCGCCAAGGGTTTTCGATTTCCCCGGATCCCGTGACGCCCGGACATCCTCTCCGCGCACCGCCCACGGCTAGGTCGCGGCCATTGTTTGCCGAAATCGCACCAGCGAGATCGCAAAGAACACCATGCTCACCACGGCCATCTTCAACATTTCCGGCCATATTGTTTCAATCCCCGCGCCGCGATACAGGATCGCCTGCGAGAACGCGACAAAATGGGTGGATGGCGCGCCTTGCATGATCATTTGCAACCAGACCGGGATGCTCTCAATCGGGGTGGTGCTGCCTGACAACAGGTTCATGATCACCAGAACCGGGATAACCAGCAATCCGAATTGCGGCATCGACGTCGTAAAGGTTGCCAACAAGATGCCAAGACCCGTGACCGAAACAAGGTATAGAACCGTGCCCGTCACAAAAAGCAGGATCGAGCCTGCGACAGGCACCTGAAGCACCCCCTGCACCACAAGCCACAGCGACAAAATCGCGCCGATGACAATCACGAGGCCATTGGCCCAAATCTTGGCCAGCATGATTTCCGACGCGTTCACCGGCATCACCAACAAATGCTCGATCGTGCCATGTTCGCGTTCGCGAATGAGGGCCGCGCCGGTCAACAGGATGGCAAGAATGGTGATGTTGTTGATGATTTGCATTACAGAGGTAAACCAGATGGATTGCAGGTTCGGGTTGAAATGGGCCGTGACCACCAGATCAATCGGCAAACTGCCGGAGGTGTCATCCCCGGTGACAAAACGATTGATCTCGGCGGCGATGATTTCCGAAAGATAAACCGACCCGTTGCCAGCTTGCGTCATCGCTGTCGCGTCCACGTTGAGCTGCAGTGACGGATGCGCACCGGAAAGGACATCGGCCTCGAACCGGGGCGGAAAGGACAAGACAAAGACAAAGGCGTCATTGTCCATGACCTGCTGCACGTCCGACAAAGCGATCCGTTGCGGTGTCTCGAACTCCGGGGGCAGGATGGCATCCACGATGCGCCCGGTCAGGTCAGATTGATCGAGATCGACGTAGGCCACCGCGGCATTGCTGACTTCGGTTTTTGCCCCGGTGGCGACCGCATAGATGGCAAAGCTGAACATATAGGCGATCAGCAGCAATAGGATTGGATCGGCCGACAGGCTGCGCAATTCCTTGACGCCCAGAAGATAGATGTTGATCAACCACCGCCCCATGTCAATTTTCCTGCTTGTCAAGCAACACGATGGCCGCGGTGATGAACAAGACGGCAAACACCCCCAAGGCCACAAAGTTCGGCCAAAGCTCTGAAAAGCCCAGCTCTTTTGTAAAGGTTCCGATGCTGATCTGTTGATACCAGGCCGCCGGAAAGCCCAGACCAAACAGGCGTGCCCCACCGGACAAAGAAGAGACCGGAACAAGAAGCCCTGAGAAATTGACCGCCGGGATGATGGCGATCACGGCTGTCGCAAAGGTCGCGGCCACCTGGGTCTTGGTGAATGTCGAAACAAGAACACCAAACCCCGTTGTGGCAAGGATGTAGACAAAGGAGCCCAGGAAAAGGGCTGCGACCGAGCCTTTGACCGGGACGCCAAAGACGACGTAGGACAATGCCAGAAGAGAGACGAAACTGATCAGCGCGATGACGATATAGGGCAACTGCTTGCCCAGCAAAAACGCGCCCCGCGTGACCGGGCTTGCGCGGAAATTGGCGATGGCCCCGGTTTCCTTTTCGCGCACAACACCCATCGCGGCCATCATCGACGGGATCAGCACCAACATCATCATGATGACCGATGGCACCATGGCGTTCACGCTCTCAAAGGACTGGTTGTACCGAAACCGTGTCTCGATCTCTGCACCCGTGGTGTTGATGACCTCGCCATAGCTGCGCCGGGTCTGATCTTGCACATAAGACAGGGTCAGCCCCTGCAGATAGCCACGTGCCGTTTCGGCGCGAAACGGCATGGCCGCATCAATGGCAACACGGATTTCGGGGGTCTTTCCTCTGAGCAGGTCTCGACCAAACCCGGACGGGATCTCGATGGCCAGGGCGATCTCGCCCGCGCGCAGACGCGCATCCAGCTCCTCTGTGCCAGAGGCAGGGGATTGGTCTTCAAAGAAACGCGAGCCTGAGAACGCCTGCACCAACGCACGGCTTTCAACGCTCTGGTCCTGATCGGCAACGGCATAGGGCAGGTTTTCCACGTCAAACGAAATGCCGTAACCAAAGGTCAGCATCAAAATGACAGGGCCAAGCAAGGCAAAGGCAAGCCGCAGCGGATCGCGGATGATTTCTGTCGTTTCCCGGCGTGCAAAGGCCCACATGCGCGCCGGATCGAACAGGCCGCCGGTTTTGCGTTTGTCACGTTGCGGTGTGGCCACAGCGCGTTGCAAAGACGTTGTATTTCCCGTGTCATCGTCAGTGTTGGTCTCGGTATCAGCTTCACGCAGATAGCTGATGAAAGCGGCGTTCAGGGTGTCCGCGCCCCGTGCGGCGATAATCTCATCCGGCGCGCCAACCGTCAGAACACGGCCCGCATGCATCAGCGAAATGCGGTCGCACCGTTCGGCCTCGTTCATGAAATGGGTCGAAACAAAGATCGTCACCCCCTGATCGCGGGACAGACCGACCAGCAGCCGCCAAAAGGTGTCGCGCGCGACAGGGTCAACACCGGATGTCGGCTCATCCAGGATCAACACTTCGGGGCGGTGGATCACGGCGACCGCCAGTTGCAGCCGTTGCCGTAGCCCCAGCGGCAGGGCATCGGGCCGCGCATTGGCCGCCGCGCGCAGCTCGAACGTCTCCAGCATGTCCGATATCCGCCCTGCCCGCGCGTCTTTGGGGATGCGGTAAAGCGCTGCATGCAGGTCAAGGTTCTGGCGCACGGTGAGTTCAGAATAAAGCGAAAAGGACTGCGACATATAACCGACCCGCTGGCGCGTTTTCATATCGGCTGCGTCCAGACGTTCGCCAAAGAGCAGCGCCGCGCCACTGCTGGCAGGCAGCAGGCCGGTCAGCATCTTCATCGTGGTCGTCTTGCCGCATCCGTTTGAGCCAAGAAAGCCAAATATCTCACCTTTGGCGATGTCGAAATCCACGCGATCCACCGCCGTAAAATCACCGAATTTGCGCGTCAGCGATTTCGCCTGAACAGCAGGGCCGTCACCCGAAGGCGCAAAGGGCGGAACGACAACCTCTACATGCTCGGCGCGCGCTTCTTTGGGCAGCATGGCAATGAACGCGCCGTCCAGCGTGGCTTGTCCGGTCTGTTCGCGCAGTTCAGCCGGGCTACCGGTGGCTATGACCTGTCCATCTGACATCGCAGCGAGCCAATCGAAACGCTCGGCCTCTTCCATGTAGGCCGTCGCCACCAGGACGCTCATGCCCGGACGGTCGGTTCGGATCCGGTCAATCAGATCCCAGAATTGCTGACGCGACAACGGGTCGACCCCGGTTGTCGGCTCATCAAGGATCAGCAGATCGGGGTCGTGGATCAGCGCCGAACACAAGGAAAGCTTCTGCTTCATCCCGCCCGACAGTTTTCCAACGGGGCGGTCGGGAAACGGATCAAGGCCTGTCGCTTTCAGCAGATCCTTGATGCGCGCGCGGCGTTCTCCGGCGGGCTGCGCAAACAGCCTGCCAAAGAAATCAAGGTTCTCGGCGACCGTCAGCGTCGGATAGAGGTTCCGCCCCAGCCCCTGCGGCATATAGGCGATGCGGTGATTGCACGCCTTGCGATGTCGTGGGTCTCGGATGTCACCCCCCAGAACGTGCAGATCTCCGGTTTGGGGCCGACGCACCCCGGCAGACAGCGCAAGCAGCGTGGATTTCCCAACACCATCCGGCCCGATGAGACCCGCCATGCAGCCAGCCGGAACCGCCAGAGTGACATCATCAAGTGCTGCGGTCTCGCCATACCGATGGGTAACTCCTGATAGCTGGACAACCGATGCCGTCATTGTGGCAGCTTGACGACAAGCTCTGCGGGCCAGTCGACATTTCTGTCAACGCGCACATACCCCATCCCCGGAACGCCCGCGCGCGCCCGGTCCTGATACTCCGATAACAAATCGGGCGTGATGGTCAGGTTGATCCGAAACATCAGTTGCTCGCGTTCATCGACTGTTTCGACAGAGCGGGGCGTGAACTGCGCCGTGCTGGCAACAAAGGTCACAGTGGCAGGGATCACGTAATCGGGGATGGCGTCGAGTATGATCCGCGCCTCATCCCCGATCGCCAGCCGCGCTGCATCACGCGTCGGCAGGAAAATGGACATATACATGTCCGACAGGTGGGTAACGGTCGCAACGCGCCCCCCTGAACCCAGAATTTCGCCTTCCTGTGCCAGAACATATTGCACGCGCCCTGCGCGCGGTGCACTCAGAGTAGCGTCGTCGATCAAGGCCTGCAGCCGCTCAACTGATGCCTCGGCCGCCGCAATCGTCGCGTCGGCCAGCGCTATGCCGGCCTCGGCTGCCGCAACAGCGGCTTGCGCAGTTTCAAGAACAGTGCGCTGGCCGTCAAACTGAGCCTGGCTGTAAAACCCTTCCTCGGCAAGCTGGGACGCCCGCCTGAATTCAGCCTGCGCCGTGACAAGCTCTGAGCGGCGCTGACGCAACAGTGCCTTTGCCTGAAGCTCCTGCTGCTGTGCCTGACGCACGGCGGCCTGCGCGGCGCGCAGCTGGGCATCAAGCTCAAGCGTGTCCATGCGCGCGATCAGCGCGCCCGCGTCAACCCAATCGCCTTCATCAATGAAAACTTCGGCAATGCGACCGGGCAGCCGGGCCGCGATTTCGGTCCGCTCGGCCTCGATCCGTCCATTGGACGCGGCGATCCCGTCAGGCAGCGCCGACGCCACCGAGGTTTGCCACCAATACATCCCTGCCCCGGCTATGGCCAGGCCAGCAATCACAAGGATAAACCAAACCCGCTTCATTCTTTGTCACCCATTGCTGTCACTCCTGAAGCATCGGGCACCCGAAAAACCGCCGCCCTTTCTTTCTTCGTATCTGACATCTGCACGCGTTCGGGGATTGACCCACATCAATCGTCAAAAGCCGTGCGGCAGTAGCTAAAGTTTAAACGCGACCAGATCGCGCATCTCAGGTTTCTTGGAAAGGCTATTCGATGGCGCGCATTACCTCACTGCATGAGCAGACTTCACCACAGACCGAGCCCCATAAAGCGCTGCGCCATTTGCCCCCACGCGATACGGCATCCGGCGGCACGCCCCTGTCTCACGCGCATACAACGATGGAAGAGGCCTTGGATAAAGGGCTCAAGGCCGCGATTGCAAAGTCCACCGCCGGATTGTCGCCCATCGCGCTTGCCGCTGCATATTCGGATTGGGCGCTGCACCTTGCGTCGGCCCCCGGAAAGCAACTGCAACTGCTTGAAAAGGCGGCAAAGAAATCAGCGAAATTGGCCAATTATGCGGCAACCTGCGCCACCCACCCGGACGCACCCCAAAGCTGTATCAAACCCCTTCCACAGGACAAACGGTTCCGATCTGAAGCGTGGAAAGGCTGGCCCTACAATCTGATCCACCAGAGTTTTCTGCTGAACCAACAATGGTGGCACAACGCCACAACCGGCATCGAAGGCATGACAAAACAGCATGAAAACGTCATGGAATTCGTTTCACGCCAGATCCTTGATGTCTTTTCACCGTCCAATTTCATCATGACCAACCCCGATGTGCTGCAAAAGACCGCGCAACAAGGGGGATGGAACCTGGTGCGCGGCTGGCAGAATTTTGTTGAGGACGCAACGCGCCTGAAAGCGGGCCAAAAGCCGGTCGGCGCAGAGGCTTTTAAGGTGGGCGAGAACCTCGCGACCGCCCCCGGCAAGGTGATCTATCGCAACAGGCTGATCGAACTGATCCAATATGCGCCGACGACCGACACCGTGCAGCCCGAACCGATCCTGATCGTGCCCGCGTGGATCATGAAATACTACATCCTTGATCTGAGCGAGACAAATTCGATGGTCCGGTTCCTCACGGATCAGGGTTTTACCGTGTTCATGGTCTCGTGGATGAACCCTGATGCCAAAGACCGCGACCTGGGCATGGACGATTACATATCGTGTGGCGTGATGGCGGCGCTGGACGCTGTTCAAACCATCACGCTGGATCAAAAGGTGCATGCGATCGGCTATTGCCTTGGCGGCACGCTTTTGTCGATTGCGGCGGCCGCGATGGCACGTGACAAGGACGAACGGATCAAATCCCTGACCCTGCTGGCCGCGCAGACGGATTTCAGCGAGGCCGGAGAGTTGCAACTTTTCATCAACGACAGCCAGCTTACCTTCCTTGAAGACATGATGTGGAACCAGGGCTATCTGGACACCACCCAAATGGCAGGCACGTTTCAGCTGCTGCGGTCCAACGATCTGATCTGGTCTTATATCATTCATGAGTATCTGATGGGCGAACGCACCCCGATGATTGACCTGATGGCGTGGAACGCGGACGCCACGCGCATGCCTTACCGGATGCATTCTGAATATTTGCGCAGGCTTTATCTGAACAACGACCTGGCCGAGGGGCATTACCGGGTGGACAACCGCCCGGTGACGGTGTCGGACATTCGTGCGCCCGTGTTTGTGGTCGGCACAGAACAAGATCACGTGGCACCGTGGCATTCGGTCTACAAATTCAATCTGCTGTCGGACACGGATATCACCTTTGTGCTGACCAGCGGCGGCCACAACGCGGGCATCCTGTCTGAACCCGGTCATCCGCATCGCCACTACCGGATCGCTTGGCGCGCCAAGGACGCACCTTACACCGGCCCGGATCGCTGGATGGCCGAGACAGCCCCCACAGATGGGTCATGGTGGCCCGCGCTGACCGATTGGCTGCGCACCCATTCCGGCAAGCCGACGTCGCCTTCGCCGCTTGGATCGCCGCTCAAGGGGTATCCACCGCTGTGCGATGCGCCCGGCACCTATGTGTTTCAGACGTGAAAACAGTTTATGAAAGCACTTTTGAAAGGCAAACGCGGCCTCAGCCATCCTGCGGGAAAAGATGCAATTGTGCAGCGCTTCACCTTGACCGCCAAAGGCGGTGCGTTTCGCGCCGTGAACGATATCGCCAAAGCAATCGAGGACAAGAAGCCGGATGCTGATCCCAGCGCGTCAGGATCCTGAAACCTGACGCAGATACGGGGCATCCCTATGCAATTCATAGAAAATCAAACCTTCGACGAGCTTTCGATCGGTGACAGTGCCGAACTGACCCGCAAACTGACACCCCAGGACATCGCGCTGTTCGCGGCCATGTCCGGCGACGTGAACCCCGCCCATGGCATGTGGGGCGGTGCGTTGGTCTCAGCCGTTCTCGGCACAGAATTGCCCGGCCCCGGTACGATCTATCTCAGCCAAAGCATGAGCTTCCTGCGGCCCGTCGGGCTGGGCGATATCCTCACGGTGCGCGTCACCGTGGCAGACAAGAAGGCCGCGCATCATCACGTCACGTTCGATTGCCTGTGCCTGAACCAAAGCGGTGAGGTTGTGACCAAGGGACAGGCTTTGATCATCGCCCCGACCGAAAAGCTGCGCCGCCCCCGCGTTGTGTTGCCAGAGATCCAGCTTCACGAACGCGCGGCAAGGTTTCAGGACCTGATCAATGCCACGAAACCGCTTTCAGCGGTGCCCACAGCCGTCGTTCACCCCCTGCGACGCGCTTTCGCTTGGCGGCGCGCTTGAGGCCGGATCGCAAGGCATCATCATCCCGGTGCTTGTCGCACCGCGCGCCAAAATCAAAGCGACATCCGAAGAAAACAACCTGTCGCTGGACAGTATCGAGATCGTCGGCGTGCCCCACAGCCACGCCGCCACCGAAAAGGCGGTGGCACTCGCGCGCTCGGGCAAGGTTAAAATGCTGATGAAGGGCAAGATCCATACCGAGGAATTGCTCGCACCGGTGGTGGACACGCAGACCGGCCTGCGCACGGAACGCCGCATGAGCCATGTCTTCGCCCTTGATGTGCCGACCCATCCCAAGACGCTGCTCATCAGCGATGCCGCCATCAACATATTCCCTGATCTGGAATGCAAACGCTGCATTGTTCACAATGCGACCGACCTCGGCCAGGCGCTTGGGGTTGCCCGCCCCAAGGTTGCGCTGCTGTCGGTGGTGAAAACCGTCACGCCGAACATTCCGTCCACGCCTATTAGGACGCTGAATGCAGGGACTTCACGAGTCAGATCGCGGACATCGGGCGCGCCGCTGTGTTCAGGTCACATCCATGTTCTGAAATTCCGCGATTCCACCGGGAAATTGACGTGTATCAATCCGCGCCGCGGTGGATCTGCATTATGACCCAGAGTGATGCGGATGGCCTCTTTAAGACTGACGCCCGTGTATCGCCATTCACCGATCGCACTGAAACACAGGAGACGACAATGACGAACTTCAGCAAAACACTCGAAAGTATGCAAGACATGGCAAAATCGACCCCATCCGTTCTTGCCGCTTTACCCGCCCTGGGCCCTCAAAGCACCCACTTCTGGCAGGCGCAGGATACGTTTTTGAAGGAATTCGAGACGTTTACGTTAGCCTGGTTCAAGCGGCGCCATGAGGGGACCCAAACCGCGCTTGATACCAGCAAGCAGATGGCCGAGGACACCATGGGAAATCCAGCGGCGGCGATGGGCATTCTGGCAGACTGGCAAACCCATTCGATGGAGCGCCTCGCCGAGGACGCAAAAGACTACATGGCGATGATGACCGCCTGTGCCGCATCAGCGACCTCAAATGAGGTCGAAGCCGTGGAAGAGAGCGTTGAAACGACGAAGCGCGCAACAAAAACAGCCAAATCGACCCCGGTTTAAGCCCCTGAACAAAATCGTGAGCCGGGGCTGATACGACAGTAAACCGACAGAACAATGCCGACTTTCAGCCTTTCGATCAGCCTGTTGATGTCGATCGAAAGGCATTTGGCCGACGCCCCGAACGCGCGGTGACCCCATCGGCGCGGCGGCGAGTTCTGTTGCAAGATCCCCGACAAGCAGGCCAAAACCGAACGCCTATTTTCAGCGCCGCGATGTTGACGGTGGCGTTGCCGCTGTTGCTGCGCATGCACCGCAGGCATGCTCTGTGATATTGCGTGTTCACAGGTGATTTGCCCGAAACGGACACCCTGTTTCGGCAAAGAGACCAGAGCAATCGAAACCGCTCTTTGGCGTTTGCATCCGAAGTGGCATGCAGCGCAAGCCGCGCATCAGGCCCTGCCCCCTTGAGCGTCAGGCCGGCAACATTACAATCGCAACACGCTGTTTTTCTTACGCTGCGGTCAATCTGTCCACCATCGAAGGTGCGTAAGGTGCCCGGCCCCTTCTTACACCTGCGGTGACGTGTCACTGGTGGCGCAAGGCCTCTATCGGGTCCAGACGCGCGGCGCGGCGCGCGGGGAAATATCCAAAGATCACCCCTACCGCTGCTGAAAACAGAAACGCAATCGCCACAATCCCTGCGTCCGGGCTGAACGGGATGACCATAAAATTGGCGGCAACCGCGGCAAGCCCAAGCCCCAACAAAATGCCCACAATGCCGCCAATCATTGACAGCACAATTGCCTCCACCAGAAATTGCAGCAAAACCTGATTGGCAGTGGCACCAACAGCCAGGCGGATGCCGATTTCACGGGTGCGTTCGGTCACGGACACCAGCATGATGTTCATGATCCCGATCCCGCCGACCAAAAGGCTCACGGCTGCCACGGCCGATAGCAGGCCGGTCAGCACATCGGTGATCCCGGTCAACATCGAGGCCATCTGCTTCATGTCGCGCACGTTGAAATCGTCTTCTTCACCGTCGCTGATCCGGCGGCGCTCACGCATCAGCGCCTCGATATCGACCAGGGTTCGGTCGGTCGACACGCTGGTCGCAGCCCCGACAAAGATCATACTGATGTCCGACGATCCGGTGACCCGGCGCTGAAAAGCCTTGATCGGCATCAGCACGATATCATCCTGATCCGAGCCAAAACTAGACGCCCCCTTGGCATCGAGCAGGCCGATCACTTCGCACGATACGTTATTGAGGC
>TARA_R110002110_G_scaffold231634_2_pt1 | contig 10353 bp, 9 predicted proteins | sample TARA_R110002110 | Tara Oceans TARA_R110002110 (sample SAMEA4397330) | marine metagenome | biome: Polar Biome; feature: [SRF] surface water layer (ENVO:00010504); material: water (ENVO:00002006), including particulate matter (ENVO:01000060) such as... | depth 5 m
CTGGATTTTCAGCTAACCACCGAGCGCCGCCGTCAGGTTTGCAACCATTTCCGCCGTATCCGACATATTATGCGCCCGTTGGGCCACAGCGACATGCGGACTGAGAATGACATTGGAATAGTTTTTCAGAGGCTCGTCCGGATCGCCCGGCTCGGCATAATGCACATCGAGCCCGGCGCCACCCAGACGCCCGCTGTCGAGCGCAGCAATCATCGCATCGCGGTCGATAATCTGCGCACGGGAAATATTCGCAATAATCGCACCGGGTTTCATCCGTGCGAAGGATGCGGAATCAACCATACCCTCGGTCGATTCATTCAGCGGCAGATGCACGCTGATAAAATCGGACGCTTCGAGCAATTCGTCGTAGGACACATATCGCGCGCCGGATTCCGCCTCGATCTCCGCTGGCAGGCGCGTCCGCTGGAAGTACAGGATTTCCATCCCCATCGCCTTTGCCCGCGTCGCCACCTCGCGACCGACCTCGCCAAGGCCGAGGGCACCGAGGGTGGCACCCTGAAGACTTTTAAGGCCGTGAACCCGGGCCCAGTTCGCCCCGGCGACATGATCGGGGTGAAACTTCGCCGGCTTGTATCCCAATGCCTGCAGCGACGCGAAATCGAGCGCGCCATCGGTTTCGGTCAGTTTGCGACCGACTGCCATCATGAGCAGGATGGCGTGTTCCGCAACGGTACCGTTGACGCGGCGGCGCAACGTTCGTACCGGCACCCCGGCAGCAGCGCAGGCAGCGAGATCGACATTCCGCGCATCGATACCGAACTTCTGGACCAGCTTCAGATTTTTCCCTGTCTCCAACTCTGCTTTGCCGATGGAAAAGCTCTCGCTGACGACCGCATCCGCATCGGGTAAAGCCGTGCGCATCGCTGCATCGTCTTCCACCATCGTTATTTTTGACGGATATATCGACGCCGCAAGACGGCGCTGTTCGTCAAACCACGCATCCGGATCGGCCACATCGAATGACAGGTAGTCGCGGAAAGCCTCGACCCGCTCGGCAGAGACGTCGGGGTCCAGGATAACCTCGAGAAATCGAAGGATTTTGTCATCCTGCACGACGATATTGGACATTCTGGTTTCTCCTGCTGACGCTGTGGTATTCATTCCATTCCATCACGCAAATAGCAGCAAGAGGACCAGAAAGCCATGGCCCGCGTTCCCCTACTCGATCCCGAAGACGTTCCCGACGAAGCGGCATTCGTCGACCGCGTGCTCAGCGGACGCCGGGGTCGGCTGATAAACGTTTACCGCACGCTGCTGCACAGCCCGCCACTGGCCGAGAGCTGGTTTGAGCATATCAACAAAATCCGCTGGGGAACCGAGATCGACGGCCGGTTGCGCGAGATCGTCATCATCCGGCTGGGACACCTGGTGTCGTCGGCATATGTCCTGCGCCAGCATGTTCCGAAACTCGCCCTTGCGGAAGGCATGACCCAGGAAGAGTGCGATGCGCTCGCCGACTGGCAAAGCGCACACCTGTTCAGCGATGCCGAGTGCGCCACCCTCGCCTATGTCGATGCCATGACACGCGACATCGTCGTGCCGGACGACGTCTTCGTGCCGCTGCGCGACCATTTCAGCAACCGTCAGATTGTCGAACTGACGCTGATGGTCGGCGCTTATATATCTCATTCTCGGGTGCTGCAGGCGCTCGAAGTCGACCTGGAACCGGACGGCCTCGGAGGCTGAAGGATCCGGCAGGCGACTAGCGCGGCGGCAAACCGGGCGGCATTCCCTCGGGAAGCTGTGCGTCGAAGGCAATCAGCGATGCCGCCGTCATTGCGTACATGCCCATCAGGTTGACCAGATCAACCAGTGTCCGCCTGTCGAAAAGCGCCGCCACCCTGGCATAGGTTTCCGGCGTTACCCGGTGGTCGCCGAACAGTTCGCGACCGAAGGTTATCAGCGCCGCATCCGGTTCCGTGAGGCCGGCGGTCGGGCGGCGATGGCGAACGACCTCGACCACCTCGTCGGAGACGCCCTCGCTCTTTGCTTCCGCTTCGTGGGCCGCCCATTCGAACTCGCAGTCATGTTCCCGTGCCGTGATCAGGATGGCGAGTTCGCGGGTCCGGGCATCGATAACGCGGGGATCGCGCAGGCGGATATTTGCCGGGCGCAGCCCGCGCGAGAGTTCCGGGCTGTGGAGCCGTATACCGCCGGGACCGCGCAGACCCGCCAGCGAACCCCCCGACGGATCCGCCAGGGAATCGTAGGTTTTCCGCGCATCTTCATCCAGCCCTTCGCGATCGGGAAAAGGCAGCCTGCACCGGGATTGCGGATCTATATCGTCCGGCAGTGTTTCATTGGTCATCCTGCATCCTTTCGGGTGGCTTTTTAAACAGCCTAGCGGGATGACGTCTGCAGGCAAGAGGCGATGCCGTTTGCGAGATTGCGCATCAGAACAGAATACTGTCCGGGCCCGTTGACGAGGCCTGCGCCCAGCGGATCGAGAAACGCAAGCCGCGCCGCGGTCCCGCGGATCACGGTTTTCACCAGAGCCGGCGGAAACTGCGGTTCGGCGAAGACGCAGCGGGCACCGGTGGCCCGGATGCGTTCGCGCGTTTCCGCCAGACGCCGGGCGCCCGGCTTTCTCTCGGGGCTGATCGCAATCGCCCCGCCACCGTGGAGACCGAATTCGCGATCGAAATACTGCCACGCATCATGGAACACGAAATAGGGCCGGTCCCGTACAGGCGCAACGATACGGTCGATCTCCATCTTCAGGGCACGCAAGCGGATCGCGCCGCGCGCGGCGTTTCCCTTGTAAACTGGGGCGTTCTCGGGATCGGCCTTGGACAGGGCGGCGGATATGGCCCGCAGTATCACAACCGCATTTCCGGTGTGGAGCCAGAGATGCGGATCTATACCACTGTCGGGACCACCGGCGTTATTGTGCTGATGACCGTGATGATCATGTTCGTGACGATCGCCCCCGTCCCGGTTGGCATACCTAACGACACCCGGCAACACATCCAGTTGCAAAATCGTAGCGCGCCGCGCCAGCGAGCGGAGTGGCTTTTTCAGAAACCCCTCGAAGCCGTCGCCGATACGAATAATTATATCGGCGGAGGCCAGCATGCGGGAATGCGACGGCCGCAGCGCATAGCTGTGCGGGGTTTCCCCACCACCGAGCAGCAGGTCCGGGTATCCAACCCCCTCCATCGCCATGGCTGCCAAAGAATGCAGGGGCGGAATCGTGGCAACCACCTTCGGCGGATCCGCCAGGGCGGGTCTCGGCGTTAAACAGCCGACGGCCAGAACAACAAGAGAAGATACGATAAATATGCGAAACACGGGCCTGCCAATATATGTTATATTATTACATTATCGATATGCCATGCGTAATGCTGTCCGTCAAACAATTCATGTTACAATGTTACACATCACGACGATAAAGTTGCGTATCGACGGGCAACCACCCGAGTGGAGACACAAAGATGACAAAGAATATATCTGCGACAGCCTTCCCGTCGCATGAGCATGACCACGCGGCCTGCATCGCCGAGGCGCTCGACGCCGCCCAGCAACACTGCGATAGGCACGGGTTGCGCTTCACACCCTTGCGCCGCCAGGTGCTGGAGATCGTCTGGAGCCGCCATGCGCCGATCGGCGCCTATGAAATTCTGGACGAACTCCGGAACGAATCGCGTGCCGCCGCGCCGCCCACGGTTTATCGGGCGCTGGAATTCCTTGTCGACCATGGATTTGCACACAAGATCGAATCCCTGAACGCGTTTGTCGGCTGTGACCGGCCCGATAGCGACCATGTGGGTCAGTTTCTGATCTGCGGAGAATGTCATCAGGTCGGTGAACTTGACGATCCCGAGATCGCGAAACTGATCGCCAAAAAGGCGAAAACCGTCGGCTTTGACGTATCGCATCAGACAATTGAAGTACGCGGCCTGTGTCGCAACTGCGCCGGGGAAAGGCATGCCTGACGGCGCGCTCCAGATCGGCGAAGTCCTGGTGCGCGGCACGGGAATCAGCGTGCGTCACGGGCGGCGCACGGTTCTGCACGACGTCGACATCCAGGTTTCGCGCGGCGAAATCGTGACGCTGATCGGCCCCAACGGATCGGGCAAGACGACGCTGGTTCGCGCGCTGCTGGAGCTGGAAAAAACAGAGAGCGGCCATGTTGAACGGATGGCGGGAATTACGGTCGGATATACGCCGCAGCAATTGACCGTCGACCGCACGCTGCCCCTCGATGTGCGCCGGTTTCTTGAAATGTCCGGCGAAACCGACCCGGAAATGCTTGCGGACATTCTGGCCGACGTGGGCGCCAACGACATACTCGGACAGGAGATTCGAATGCTGTCGGGCGGTGAGCTGAAACGCGTTCTTCTGGCCCGCGCGCTGCTGCGCGAACCGGATCTGCTGGTGCTGGACGAACCGACAGCCAATGTCGATATCCACGGCCAGGTTGAATTCTACGAACTCATCCGCCGAATCCGGGACGACCGGCAATGCGGCATCCTTCTGATATCGCACGACCTGCATCTTGTCATGTCGGCAACCGACCGTGTGATCTGCCTGAACGGACACGTCTGCTGCTCGGGCCTGCCGGGAGACGTCTCGACCGACCCCGCGTATCTTGAGCTGTTCGGCGAAGCCGCATCGACCGTCGCCGTCTATGCGCACGACCACGACCATCATCATGCCTGATTTCGTTCTGTATGCACTTGTCGCCGGGATCGGCGTCGCGATCGTTATGGGGGCGACCGGCGTGTTCGTCGTCTGGCGGCGCATGGCCTATTTTGGCGATACCCTTGCCCATTCCGCCCTGCTCGGGGTGGCAATCGGATTTCTGGCGGGAATTAACGTCAATATCGGCATTGTCGGCGTCTGCCTGACCATCGCGATCGGCATGGTGTATCTGCGGAGTCAGCGGCATCTGGCCGAAGACACCCTGCTCGGCATTCTGGCGCATTCGTCGCTTGCCCTGGGCCTGATCTCGGTTTCTTTCGTCTCGGCGCTGCGAATCGACCTGATGACCTATCTGTTTGGCGACATTCTGTCCGTCACCCCCACCGATATCGGGTGGGTGTATGGCGGCGGCACCATCGCGCTCGGCGTTCTGGCATGGTTATGGAAAGATCTTGTCGCCATCACCGTGCACGAAGATCTCGCACGTACGGAGGGCGTCAACGTCCTGCGCACCCAGATCGCCTTTATGACGTTGTTTGCCCTCGTGATTGCGATGGCAATGAAAATTGTCGGCATCCTGCTGGTTACCGCACTCCTCATCATCCCGGCGGCGACGGCAAGGCGATTTTCGCGCACACCGGAACAAATGGCGGTCCTTGCCGCCGTCGCAGGTTCTCTCGCCGTTGCGTTGGGGCTGCAGGGGTCGCTGTTGTGGGACCTGCCGTCGGGTCCGGGGATCGTCGTCGCATCCGCGCTGATTTATGTCGCCTCGATCGCGCTGCCTGCCAGGCGAACCGCCTGACCGAACGGCCAGGGCTCAATTTCCGAGTTGCTATTCGAATAATTCCACCGAACAATAAGTGCGGGTAGAAGCCGGTGCGGTGGCGTTCGCACCGGTAGAATAATCACGAGAGGTGGGCCGGATGAAAGAATTACGGATAGGTTTGGTGCTGTATGGCGGGGTTGCGCTTGCCGTCTATATCAATGGTGTCGTTACGGAAATCTGGCAGGCGCTGCGGGCCTCCCGCGCGATGCAGGACAGCGACGGCGCAAGCCTCGACAGCACGTCGGTGGTTTATCGCGATCTTTTGACCGAGCTGAAAGAGTCGGAAAACGGAGACGAGCTTCGGGTCGTCGTGGATGCCGTCGCGGGCACGTCTGCGGGGGGTGTAAACGGTGCCGCCATGTTCAAGGCAATCGTACAGGGCGCCGATGCGTCGGTGCTGAACGATGTCTGGCTCGACGATGCAGATATCGAAAACCTGCGGGGCGAGCCCGACCGGATGCCCTGGTACCTGCGGACGGCCGAGAACGTGCTGCGCATTTTCCCGACATTGAAGGGCATCCGTAAGGGTCTTCGGGAACAGACGACGCTCGAATGGACGTGGATACGCGATACCGTCTACACGCTGGTCTCGACCAAAGATCCACAGAAGTCGCCGCTAAAGGGCGATTTTTTCACGACGATCATTGCCGCGTCGCTGCGCCGGATGTCCGAGAATACGAAAAGCGAGCCATTGCTGCCGACGCGCGGAACGTTCGACCTGTTCCTGACCAGAACGGACCTGCATGGGTGGCCCCGCCATCTTCCCGTCAGCCGCCGGTATCACCCCGCGGATCTGTACGAACGGACCCATGCCCACGTGATGACATACCGCGTGCGCGCCGATGACCCGGCGGCACACGGGGTTACCGATTTCGATCTCACCTATGGAGCCAGAACGACTGCGGGGTTCCCCCTCGCCTTCGCGCCCGCGACCTACAAGGAAATCCGCCGGAATTTTCTCGAAGGACAGCCAGGCGCTACGACCCCCTCCGAAGACGAATTCACCGATACGCATTTGCGGGAACATCGCCTGAGCGGTTTCGACGCCAGAAAAGCCCGCATGGTCGATGGCGGCGTGCTCGACAACCGCCCGTTCACGCACGTGACCCGGGCCATCGAAGCCAAACCGGCTGACTTCGAAGTCCGCCGGGTCGTCGCCTATATCGAACCCGACCCCGAACGCGAAATCGATGCGGCTCCCGATAACGGCCCACTGACCAAGGATATGCTGGGTAACATGTTCCGGCTCTTCCGGAATGAACCGATCCTGGGCGACCTGCGCGCCCTTCAGCAGCGCAACGAGACCGTCAGCCGAATTCTTGAATTTCAGGCGGCGAACCGTCCGGCGACGGACGCCTTTGTGGAAACCGTTGCCGGCGATCTCGACGGACCGATCACCGAAGAACGCCTGGAAGGCTGGCGTCGCGAGGCGAATGCCCGCCTGCGGGCCGACCCGATGTCCGGCTATCTCGGCTATGTCGGGCTGAAACTGCGCAGCGCGTCCAACGTCTATGCGGACATTGCCTGCCGGGCGCTTAACCTGCCTTATGAATCACGCCACGCATTTGCGGTGCGTCGCATCGTGCGGCTATGGATGACCAACCGTCCCGAGAATGTTCTCGACCCGCTAGCGGCAAAAAAAAGCGGCATGTCATCGGCTTTGACAGAGAACCAGATCGCCTTGTTGCAGGCTTTCGACATACCTTTCCGGCTCCGTCGCATACGGGCAATCGTTAAAGTGGTGAATGCGGCGTACGATGAGGAGACCGACCGTGCCGGTCTTGATGCCTGCAAGCGCAGCCTTGCCGACGTGGTTTGCCGCTATGAGGTCGCCATAACAGATACCGGCAACGACCTCAGCCGGATTGAAGATATAATCGGCGATGATATCGACGCCCTGCTTGAGGTCCTTGCCGGCAGGCCGGAAAGTGTCGTCACGCAATACGGAGAGATGCTGTCGGATATATTCGAGGCGGTTTCCGGCCGGTTCCGGGCCATCGGTGTCGATGAGAACCGCAACATTGCCGATGCCATCATGCAATTGCCGGAGGCGGTACGCCGTGATGTCGCCCGCGAACTGATTGCGTTCCCGTATAACGACGTGATGATCTATCCGCTGATGGAAACGGCGGGTGTCACCGATCCGATCACGGTCGAAACGCTGCGTATTTCACCCTATGACGCACGGATCGTGGGCGATCGGACCACGCCGCTCGAATCCGCCGGAATGGGTGCGTTCAAAGGCTTTTTGAGCCGCCGCCTCCGGGAAGTCGACCTGCTCTACGGTCGCCTGAACGGAATCGAACGCATGGTAGACCTGATCGTAAACACGGCGGCAAAAGACCCCCAGTCACCTGCGATGCAGGCCGTCCGGAAACGCTACACGGCAGCCGCGATGGCCTGTGCGCTGGACGAAGCGGACAAGGCGGCGAATACCGAAATCCGGCCGCTCGTGGCGGAACTTCGTAAAAAGCTCGATGCCTATGAAAGCGAGGGCGGCCTGATCGCCTGACAGCAGGGGCGCCAGGCCGCCGGCGCTTTGGTCAGAGATTGATCCGGAACAGGTCCATCGAATTGGTCCGGCCGATCTTGATGCGATCGGCTTCGCTGATCGTGCAGGTATCGAACCAGTTCGCCGCGTGATCGACGTTTTCGAAGGGCCAGTCGGCCGAGAACAGAACCCGGTCTGCACCAATCTCCAACATGGCGTCGATCAGGGTCTGGGTGCGGAAATTACCCGACGTGGTGATGTAGAAATTGTTCTGAAAATACTCGCCCAGCATCTTCTGTGCCGGATAACCGCGTTCATCGCCCACCCACTTATTGCGATTGTCGATCCGCCACATGCTGTAGGGCAGACCTTCACCCATGTGACCGAGCACGATCTGAAGGTTCGGATGTTCGTCGAACAGCCCCGACGCCATCAGACGCAGCGCATGCACCGCGGTTTCCTGACCGAAGGCCCAGGTCGGCCCCAACAGCCAGGGATGACCTTCGTAAATCTGCGCCATGCTGGGCAGCGGGTTGCGCGGATGCAGATAGAACGGCACGTCGAGTTTTGCCACCACATCCCAGAACGGGCGGTATTGCGGCAGGTCGTAATACAGTGCCGATTCCTCGACATCCACCTGCGAGAAACCATTGACCAGCGCACCGACGAATCCGAGTTCGTTGACGCAGCGTTCCATTTCGGCGCAGGCCATATCGACATCCTGCAGGGGCAATGCCGCGAAACCGCGAAACCGGCCCGGATTGCGCTGGACCCATTCGGCCAGCATATCATTCGATTTTTTCGCGATCTCATTCGCCTTCCGGCGATCATGGATGGCCTGGACCGCAGGCGCATTGAGCGACAGGATCATCATTTCGACGCCATTCTGATCCATCTCATCGATACGGCGGCCCTCGATATCCATCAGGCGGCCGGAGAGTTCCTCCCAGGTTTCCGGCGGCAGGTAACCGTTCGAATCCTGTAGCGTGTCCTCGATAGCATAGTGTTCCTCAAGCGCGATCTTGCCTTGCATGTCGGTCTCCCCTTCGTATCTGGTTATTCCCGCCGCTCAGGCGGAATTTGTCGAGCCTAGTTCTAGACAGGCGCGTCTAACATTTCAATATGAAAACGTTTCATATAAAACTCAAAGCTCCGCGCAGGTCCTGAAGCCGGCAAAAATATCCTGACGGTCCGGCGGAAAGTAGTTCCGGTATTTCGCATTGATATAGCGGCTGCGCGTTACCCACGACCCGCCGCGCAGCACTTTGGTCTCCCCGAAAAGCGGTTGGGAGTATTCCTTGTAATCATCGGGTGCGAAGCCGTCGAACGGGTTGAACGTATCCGCCGTCCATTCCCAGACATTGCCGATCAACTGACGGCAGCCCCACGCATTGTCGCCCGCCGCGTAGTCCGCCGTATCGGCGCATCCCATACCGAACCCGTCCATGTTGGCGCGGTCCGGCGTGACCGGATCATTGCCCCAGGGATAGTCGAACTTTGCCAGTCCGCGGTTGCCATCGGGTCGCATTGTCGCTGCGAACTCCCACTCGGCCTCGCTCGGCAGGCGACGGCCGGCCCATTGGCAATAAGCATTCGCTTCATGCCAGTTCACGTGAACAACGGGCGCATCCGGGGCTAAGTCCGACCATTTGTCGAACAGCCGCACGTGCCATCCGCCGGAAGCATCGCTTCTCCAGTAAACCGGGTGCTCGGCCCCTGTCTCCCGGCGCCAGGCAAGCCCGTCTGCGGACCACAGTGCATCGCGTGTATATCCGCCATCCTCGACAAATTCGGCAAACGCACGGCAGGTGACGGGAGCGCGCGCCATGCGGAACGGCGCGACGACAACGTCATGTGCCCATTTTTCATTGTCGAAGACAAAGCCGTCATCGGGCCGGGAACCGAGCCGGAAAGAACCGCCGGGGATATCCGCATCGCCATCCAGCGCGCCGGTAACGGCACGCCGTTGGGCCACTGTCAGACGATCCGGTTGAAAGACGGGTGTCGGATAGGCAAGCGTCTGACGCGCCCAGGTGAATGCCTCGTCATGCATGTCCTCGTGGAAAGCCGTGAACTGATACAGATAGCTGTCACGTTCGCTGGCAAGGCCGCTATCGAGACGGCCCACAAGCGTGTCCAGCACCGTCGCCATATAGTCTTTCATCTCATCCAGCGGGTAGACCGGCAGCTCCCAGCGGGTGTCGTGGGCGACAGCGATCGAATCGTAGAGCATATCGCCACGCTCAAGCAGTGGTTGCCGGCCGTCTTCCTGCCGCAGGATGAAATATTCATAAAACCAGGCCACATGCCCGATTTCCCAGATCGTCGGGTTGAGAATCGGCAGTTTCGGGCCGACAAGCTGTTCGTCGGT
>TARA_R110002110_G_scaffold65954_5_pt1 | contig 10352 bp, 11 predicted proteins | sample TARA_R110002110 | Tara Oceans TARA_R110002110 (sample SAMEA4397330) | marine metagenome | biome: Polar Biome; feature: [SRF] surface water layer (ENVO:00010504); material: water (ENVO:00002006), including particulate matter (ENVO:01000060) such as... | depth 5 m
TCATCATAACTAACGTACAAATAATCGTATTTGTGCTGTTCATACAGGGTTTGAAAGTCAGCATCGGTAGGCCCTGCAGGATTTTCATCAAAATGGCCATTTGCTTCGCCAACGATCTCATAATGTTGATCGTTTGTCAACTCTTCTATGTGTTCTTGGATAAGATCTGCATTTTCGTCTTTTAAATCATCTTCGTCTAGACCAAGACCTGAAAGAACTTCTATAAGCGAGGGTTTATCTTCTACAGAGTCTGTACGCATAAAATCATCATATTCTTCAACAACGTCATTAAAAGCTTGCTTAAAAGATTCTACACGGCCCTGGCCTTTTATTTTTCTTATTTGTTGTCCAGTTTTTGATTTTTTTAACGCTTCGGCAAATATGTTATGTCTTGCAGCCTCTTGAATCGCATCGTTGCCAACCTCATCATCAGCAACATCAAAAACTTCGCTTGGCTCTGAATCTCCAACAGTAAAAACTAAAGCTAATTTTTTGTAAGGATCATTTTGAGGCAGATGCTTAAATAGAACAAAATAAAATCCTGTTCCCTCGCCGGTATACTGATCAAAGTAATTTCTGCTTTGTGTGGCTGAGATACACCACTTTGTACCTCTGCCATAATAACAAGAGCTGTCTGCTGACCGGGGACGAACGATCATATAGTTGTCATCGTCGCGAAGATAATCAGTTGTATCCTTAGCTCCCTTTTCGATCTGCTTCATCTTTTCGCGTTCTTGTTCTTCTTTTTCCGCCTTGTATACTTCGTGTTCCCAATCATACAACTCTTTGTATTTGTCAATATTTTTATCCAGCAAGTTACGCTCTGCAAACTTGTGATATTTTCTTAAATTCCTTACAATAACGTTAGCACGATTCTCAATATTAGTTTTGGCTTCGTCTAAATGTCTTAGATATCTTTCAATGTTGGATAAATAACCACCCTGATAACGCTGCTCATCAGTGTACCCCTGGATCATCTTTAATCTTTCTGGAGTGTATACTTTGTCTCCGGGACCTCCAGGCATGTATCCATCAGGATCCTCATCGGCCTGGCTCATAGCTAATATGTGTCTGTCATCCTCTTCTTTTCTAGCAACTTCTGACATCCGTCTAGCGGCCCATTCAATATACTTCATGTTGGAGGTGGGATCTGCAACGATAATGTTGTCTAAAATTGTATGTACAAGAAACCCTCTCAAAGCAGGATCGTTAATTTTTTTAACAATCATCGCCGAGGCATTTTCTTTACGGCCTTCTAATATTAAAGATAAAAGATATCTTTTACCAAAGATTTTTTTCATACGATACTCCGATATCCTTATAAATAGTTTTTTTTATCTAAAAACTCTTTCTTTAGCGGTATCAAATAATTTTGGTAAAAAACTTTTCTTAAGTTTTAATAATCTTTCGAACTTAACTCTTTGCCGACTGTCAGTATAAAGAGTTGTAGGTCTTTTTAATTCTCCATCGATTAGTTGTTCATTAAAGTCATAAAATTTAGATTTTGGTTGTTTCGCCATAGTGATAGCCGTTGTGTTTAAAATTAAAAAAATAAAAACTACAGCACTAATAAAATATTTCACTCATGTGTCCCCCTATATGTCAAATGCGCGAAGCGCTTCTTTTGTTTCTATTATCATTGCTGAGTGTTCTATTGTCCACCCATTAAACTCCGAACCCTCATGATCAGAGTCTCCATGGCCGTATTTTGCTCTTAGAGCAACATGAACCAGTTCGTGCACCAAAGAGCTTTCTGCTATCCTATGAAAACGTCCTTGCCACACCCATATAAAAGAATTACTTTTAGTAAGCCCGACAACTGTAATATTTTCTTTCAGTTCTCCTTTTAAAGAATAACCTCTTTTTATAGTTCTTTTCTTTGTTCCCCATTCTACCATTACTTTTTCTAAAGACTTTTTAACTATTAAGTCTTCGTCGCCAAACCACCGATTCCAGTGATGATAAAAAATCATCATTGCTAAAGCTGTTTTGTGTTTCGGGTACGTTTGACAATTTGGTACAATTTGTGTTGCTCTTTTAAAAAAAGGAATCATAACCATTTGTGGAAAAGGCTTGTCCTGATCACAATAAGAAGTTTTATAAATTTTTTGATGTTTGTTAGAAAGAAAAGTTGATGAACTTTGGTGACCCGGACAGGAGACACAACAAAAAATCGATATTAAAATAACAACGAACTTTAACAATCATTTATCCCCCTATGCTTCTGCTTTTTCCTTACTAACCATTAAGGCTTTTACAATTGTATCTTTTTCTAGCTTGTCAATAATATGAGACCAATTTTTTATGTCAGATGCTGTCATTTCATCCATCATAGCCCAAAGCGAGTCGACCTCATCTTGAAGTTTAGCGTTCGCTTGATCTAGCTGTTGTTTTTTCTGTTTTGTTTTGCTAACCATTTTTCTTAATTGTTCGATTTCTTTTTTAAGATCTTCATTCGATTTCATTAATTGCCTCCTTTGCATATATCTTCAAGTATCTCCATCAAACTAGCATACATTTCTGTTGGGTTGTTAGTAAGCTGATACCACTCTCCATTGCCAGAAACTGCTATCTCTTCCCATGATGATTTTACTGATGATTTTGAAAACGTATATAGTTTTAGTTGTGGTGTACCGCTTAAAGCTGATTTTATATCTTCATCTCCCAGCTTAGGTGTTAAATAACTCTGTGGTTGTTCATCGCTAAAAACAATTATAATGCGATCTGCTCCAGGGCGCCAATTAACTTTAAAGCTTTGCAGTGGTGGTTCTGACTCTATAACGTCGATTGGAGAGCCGCCAGGCACTGTACCAGCCCATTGTAAATCTGTAATTGCTTTTGTAAGAGTAGTTGTAATGTTGTGCACGGCTAAATAAATAGCGTCTAACAACATTTCAAACGAAGTTTGCATTGTTAAGGGCCCAGCGTCCATAGACGACAAAGAAGCAAGATAATCTGAAAATCCTGTTAGATCTTGTTGTAGCTCTAATCTTTCTGAATAATAAGGAGGTACCGTGTTAACTGGCCCTCTCATAAATGCCCATTTAATTACTTCCTCATCACTATAATTTTGCGCAAATTGATTGAGAGCGATCATAACAGCATCAATCTCATCGCTCATAGAACCAGACCAATCAACTATGAACAAGACATCTGTGTCTTTCATTTCTTCGCCCCAATCTGTTACACCGTCACAGTCGTCGTCTAGACCGTTGCATATTTCTTCTTGAGGTGTAATTTCGCCGACACAATAATAAGGAATAAAAGTCTCGTCTTCGTTGTAGTTTCCCCACGTACCAGCGTCGCATGTCATTATTCCTGGCTCACAAATTCCAACCATTAAAGTTCCTTCAGGGCCTGTATAACATGCGGCATATAAATCTTCATCAATCAGCTGATTGCAATTATCATCAAAATTATTACATTTTTCGTCGCTTAAAGGCATGCCAATTAGTTCGTCACACTCTGAACCATCGTTTGGAGGAATCCAGTAGCAAAGAGCATAACAATCGCTTACTGTTAATGTTGTACAATCGTCGTCGACACACTGACATGTCTTGTAACCCTGTCCACACAATAAAGGCTCTTCCTGACAAGGAAACAGCACACCTACGTCTTGTATTGTACAAACACATTCTATGTCCTCATCGATTTGACCATCGCAGTCGTTGTCTAAACCATCACAAACTTCTTTCTTCGGTTGTGGAGCGGTACAAGATATCCAGTTTCCAGAATTACACATTTCGTATCCTGTGCCGCATGCTGTTGTACAAGCTTGTATCAAATCTTCATCTGTTGCGCCATCGCAGTCATCATCATAATTATTGCACTCTTCTGCTGGTATTATACCACATTCTTGACATTCGTTTAGCTGGCCTTCATCGATTTGGCCGTCACAGTCGTCGTCTTTATAATTACATGCTTCTTCTTCACAATCAGTTACACAGTCAGTGTATTGAATTTTTCCTTTGTTACAAACCTTGTCCTGCAGCCCGGGAAAACCTTCTGGAGTTGTGCACTCTACTTGGTCTAACAAATATTGTAAAGGATCACACTCTAAATATTCTTCACAAGTTCCTTCATAGAGAATTTGCGGTGGATCTGCGCAATAGTCGATACATATTTGTTTTTGCCAAACAGAGTCAAGCGGCGGACAAAAATACCAGCTGCACTCAACACATTCGTTATTAGGAAAAGGATACACAGTAGAGGGGTCAATCGTCTGTTCTATGTCCTCTGTTTCATCAGAATCTTCTTCTTGTAGAACATCGAGCTGTACCAATGTTGGACTAGTGCCATTTTCTTGCGCGCATGAGTTTAAGCATAAAAAAGCAACCAGCATTAACATTGTTATTTTCACATCTATTTCCTCTCTTTTAGAAACGTCAGCATATCGTCTAAGCTGATTCCAGGCTCCTGTGTTTTTTGTACTTCTTCAACGGGCGGATATAAAAAATTATACAATTTTGTCATCTCTTTTCCTGCCTCGTATGAAGATTCATATCTCTTTTTTGTTACATCAACAAAATTATATGGCAATTTAAAAGACGGTTTAATAAACCACTTGTGCGTCCACACATCTATTTTTATATACCCTATATACGAACCATCAAGCTGTATTTCAAATTCTAGCTTATCCTCTGATTCTTTAAAACTTAAGTGCATTTTTTCTTTCCTATATAATAACTAGTTGTTACATTACTACCAAAGGAGAAATTTATGAATTTTAAATCTTACACTCGCGGTGAGGAAGGCTTTGAGGAGATCTTAAATGTTTTAGAAAAAAAATATTTTCATAACGGAGGTGATGAAGAAGCTGAAACAATTGTTAATTGGCACAAGCAAGAAGCAAAAGAGGACGGGGTAATCTGTATATTTGCTTCTAATTCAGTAATATCAAATTCGATTAAGAGATGTAGAAAAGGAATAAAAAAAGTTGAAGTGTTGCCTGTTGGGGCAAATTTATACTTTTACACAAAATATGTTAGGCCGTTGCACATGGTATTAAAAGTCACAAAATAATATTTTTCAACTATAGTTATAGTTGATGGGCAAAAAAGCAATATTATTAATCTGGCTTCTATTATGTCATCTTGGTAACTTTGCAGATCTAGCCTTAACACTTTATGCAATTTCACATGGAGTGCAAGAAGCCAATCCTTTAATGGCTTATCTTCTAGACATGTCTCCATTTTTGTTTGGAGCAACAAAATTATTACTATTCAGTTTAGCAATTGAATATATTGCAAAAAGAAAGCCGATAATTCTCAAGCCTATTGCTTTATGCTATATGCTAGTTACGGCATGGCACTTAAGCTTTGTCTTTTATCTATAACATCAACCAAGTATTATTTTTAGTTTTTTTTGCTGAGCTGATTCTCTAACTGGTTGTCCTACAAGGTTGCCTGCTTTAAAAACATTCAATTCCTCGCCGGCACCTTTTTTTGCACTTCCAAATTTTTTAATTAGTTCAGGCGTAACTGTTCCATCAGGCGAAAATTTTAATAACTCTTGTCCGATGCGATCGAGTTCGCTTCCTTTTTCAGGATATTTACCAAATTTTCTGGGTGTTTTTACTTTTTTAACCGCGCCCGATTGTATCGCCTGTGTCACATGATCAAAAAATTTCGGCATTCTTTGTTCATTTTCTGGTGTTAATAGTTGTGGCCAATTTTTACCATATTCGTTATCAAGAAAATCGTACCACTCCTCGCCTATGTTTCTATAATAATTTCCTTGTTGATCTCTTATAAATTGACCGTTGTCTTTCACAAGGTATTTTGAATTAATTGTCCCAGCATCTTTCGGGCTTATAAGAACGCTGTGATATTCATCTAATTCATAAAGATTATTCCACAAACCAGGTTGGCCTTCGCCAAAGCCTTTATCTCCTACAGTATATTTTGGATAGTGGTCTACTAAACGTCCGTCTGACGTACGTCTCTTCTGGTGGCCATGCACTGGTAGCCACGATCTTGGAGACGCTTCTAAGAAACCATCTGGGCTTTTCGATAAATATGAAGTACCACTGCTATACATATACAAAGCTCGTCCATCAGCAGTGTCCAATGCGACAAAAGCACGACCTTCTGAATCAACAAAAACTCCGTTCAATTCACCATTTTTATTGAGAGCAGCCTTAAGGCCCCCTGATTGGTTTGCAGATCTCGCTGCTCTTCCTGCTTGCCCTGCTTGCCCTGCTTGTTCTGGTCCCTTCGAGGCTGCAGCTGCATCTTGACCTTTTGGAACTACTGTAGGTTCACTAACAGGCGCAGCATCTTTCGACACGCCAGTCGTACGACCTGGAAGATCGTCAGGCATTCTTCCACCAGCTTCGCGCCACTTTGATTTTATTTCCCATGGAAGATCTCCAAATTCAACCTCTCCAGTTCTAAGCATATCAGCGATTAGCTCTGCGTCTGGAGTTGACATTTTAAGATGTCTTGCTCCTCTAACACCATCTGGAAAAACACGTTTAATAATATCGTCAAGCTTACCTAAAGCGCGTACTTCTTTAATTAATTTTCTTAGTTGTGATTTTGTTATTTTCATTTCTCTACCTTCTTGCAGACCAGCCAATGCCGCGGCCATTCTTCTTCTTCTTTCACCTGGAACATTTGCGATATATTTTTCTGGGTCAACACCAAGTTTTTTAGCCTGCGCAATCAGTTTTTCTCGAACTTCTGGAGAAACAGTCGACGGCTTTTTCTTTAATGCCAACAACCTTTTTCTTATGTCCAAAAAATTTGCTTTTATTTCAGAAGCCAACAAACCAGACAATTTTGCTTCGTCAGCAGCTTTTCCTAAATAATCACCTCCTCCACGAATAATTATGTTGCCCGAAGCTGTTTTCTGTATATATTTTTTTACATTTTTTAAATCTTTTAAAAGACTAGCCTTAGATTGCAAATTAGGATCTGTCTTTCTTTTTATTCTTTGAGATCTAAAATAAGATGCTAATTTTTTATCTGATCCTGTTCTATAGTGTTGTTGCTCTCCAGGTCTTAATGCATAAGGACTTTCTGCTGCAGCGACGCCGGCTTCGCCAGCAGCCAACGCGAGAGCAGCTGGTGAAGCATATGCAGCTGCTTTTGCTCCTGCTAGGCCACCGGCGATCGCAGCTTCAGCTGGAATTAAGCCAATTTCTCCAGCCAATTGAGCATCGTCCAAGTCTTCATCAGAATAAAGATGCCCTGCAGCCTCAGCAGCCTCCCCTCGTTTAAATTTTTGTCGCTGAGCGTCTCTTGCTTGCACAGTTCCGACAGCGGTACCATATCCCTCATCTTCGTCAGGTATACCAGAAATACTAACCGGCTTGGCTTCAGGATCAGTGTCTTTTACAGTTCTTTGCTGGCCAGCGCTGGTTGCTTTTTTTATTTGTTGACCGGTTTTCCTCCAGGCCTTGGCACGACGGGGCGCATCTGGATCGGGACCAATGGGCAAAGCACCAGGATCAACTTCGTTCAGGGTGTCTTTTCGATAATCCCGCCAATTTTCGAAAAGATCTTTCATATGAGTATTTCACCGAAAAAAAGCGCAGCTAAAAAAAAATTTTTGTTTTTATAATGGAAGATCGCCATACTTTTTGCCTCTTTGTCTAGCGGGCCCCTTAACATCACGCCCGGAAATTTTTAGTACACCTAAGCCTTGCCCGGGGATTTGAGTAAGCATAAGCCCATGAGGTTTAAGAAGCTCATTAATCGCATCAAGAACTTTGCTATTTAGCTTAAGCTTAGGCTTCTTTCTTTCTTCTTTGATTAGCTCTTTAATTATGCTTTTAGTAATTTTCACTAGTCAGACCCCCATCCCGACCATTCATCGTCATCAAACCATGTAGGCCTATCTTTGTTTTCTTCTTGATCTTCTTTTTGCCAAATTGCTTTTAAAACATCGATTCGATGATTCTCATCTAACACTTGTTGCATCTCACCTAGATTGCGACGCGCTTCTTGAGCAGTTAGCTTCTCTTGAGATAATTGCACGCATATAATACACATAATATGCTCCTTTTAACAACCGGCCATTTTGAAGCCATTGGTAATTATATTGGCAGCTATATCAGGTGCCATGGCCATGAAACCCATCTTGGCGAAACCGGTAAGCCCCATAAGCTTAGCTAATTCTTCCATGACTTGATCTGCTACATCAGTGTCCATTAGTTCGCCAACTAGGCCCAAGATCTGTCCTTTTGCTGCACACAGCATTTTAAAGTCTACGCCAGGTATGGAAGGTAGGCCACCAGGATAAGGCATAGTTGTCTCCATCATAAGCTCGTCGACATAGATTTCAATTTCTTCTTGAATTAGTTTTTGAACTAACCGCTTATGTTTGCCTTCGCGAACATGGCCCATTAAAGGATGACCACCTCCGGCAGAATATATTTTATACGGATCGTCGGATTCTAGATCGATATGATCAGCTGGATCAACCACGTTTCCCACACTAAATTCTGGATCATCTTCGTCGATGTCCTCGAACTCTATATCGTCCGGTATACCAGCTTCAAGATATTCTGGTGGAACAGACATCCCGCCCATAGCCTCACCGGCTGCTGATGTCATAGGGCCTTGTTCGAATTCGCTATAGTCGTCCGGATCTGCCATCTCAGATAACGTTTCATAAATTAGCTGTTTAACTGTACGTTTTGTAATTTTCATCTAGATCTCCTCATCGATCCCCTATAACTAGTTTATTTTTTACTAAATGTTACTATAATATTACTATAAGAGTTTGCAGTCCTCACCTTACCCTTACCATGGAGCGTACCATACCATAATCTTTAACTTTGAACATTTTTTTTGGGCTATATTTTTATGGAGAGGTGACAGAGTGGCCGATTGTGCTCGCCTGGAACGCGGGTGTAGGGAGACCTACCGTGGGTTCGAATCCCACTCTCTCCGCCATCATGATTCGCCTCCTCCACCTAGAGAAAGTTAAATTAACTAGTTGTATTTATTAAAGTTTTAAAAACTCAAAATCTGGAAAATTAGCCATGCATCGTTAACGTATATAGTCTGGCCTGAGGAACCCCTATGATCCTGGGGACTTACCTTCCGGCATCCCCCTCCCCCCCCTATGTATTTGATATCATAGAGTTTTATTGTCAAGAAGTATTTTGCTCGGCGGTACGTTTATATGTAACCCTGTAAGCTAGCGATATCACTAGGGTTATCTGTCAAGTAAATAATACTTGTACACACAATTCGTACGCTGCCAAGTACGCGTAATCCTTAAGGATATCTGTCAAGTAAATAATAATTGCAATGTAACCGCCTCGTAACCTACCGTGATCATTGCGCTAATCTGTCAAGATAAAACGACATGTTAAACGTGCTGAATGTAACCGCTTTGCAACCCGGCGTAATCGTTACGTTAATCTGTCAAGTTAAATCGACATGAAAATAATATATATTGTTACTGCATTTATTGTGCTCTCTAATGAGTTTACCATAACTCGTGGATATTGTTAAGGTTCTGGGTACTTTACTATTGGCCATCCATTGTCGAATGATATCAATAGGTTACCGGCTAGGTACTCGTTAAGCAAATAATATAACCAGTCGGCTATATCGTCGTTGCTAGCCTCGCTAGCGGCCTCCATTAGCTGATGTAGCTTATACTCTGTAAAATCGTAGATAGTGGCCATATAAGCAATATAGGCACGGCTATAGCGCTGTCTAGGCTTTACCTCACGTATGGCGTGGGTAGACTATATTAGAGCGTAGTGCTGTGTCATTTTGGCACTCTCCTTTATGCCATATTGTCACACGGTATATTCATATCCCTGCGCGCGTCCCTAACCTACTGAGTGAAAGAATAAAAAGTAGCTACGTTCTACCCAGGTTGGCATGATTCTTGCTAGAAGGGTACATCATCGTCAGTAAAGGGCATCTGTTCAATCCATGCCGCGTGTCCCTCTGAGAGTCGGTCTCTCATAGCCGTGTCTGCCCTTACAAGTGAAGTCTGGAGGGAATACTTTACTTCTCCTGCCTCGTACCATCCGCAGCGGTAGAGCGCAAAATACTTGGGCTCTGTCCATGCCTCGTTGGTCTTGTAGGGTGGCACTAGTTCTTCTCTCTCGGCTTCACTGCCATCGTGAGCACGCGACCGTCGGAGTCCTGCACCCACGCTGGCCAGCCGGCTGCTAACCATTCACGTGTCATAGTCTCGGCATGGAACACATCGTGCGCCTCATAGCTCTGCGTGCCTCCCTGACCGTCTGATACAATCATAAACCACTTTGGGCCTGGGTTAGGGGGTGTTGCTCTTCCTGAGCCCGTTAGAGCCTGTGTCAGAGCATTTAATATATCTTTAGTCATTTTGTGACCTCGCGATTGTCTTGAGTCCTTGAA
>TARA_R110002110_G_scaffold415710_1_pt1 | contig 10342 bp, 13 predicted proteins | sample TARA_R110002110 | Tara Oceans TARA_R110002110 (sample SAMEA4397330) | marine metagenome | biome: Polar Biome; feature: [SRF] surface water layer (ENVO:00010504); material: water (ENVO:00002006), including particulate matter (ENVO:01000060) such as... | depth 5 m
GCTTTGTCCGCAGTGCGGACGGTGGCCAGCCCATCGGGGAAGGTCCGCTGTGCCGCGCTCGGCGGTCAGAACTCATACGTTTCTGTCCCTGACGGATACGACCGTTTGTGCCGCACGGGTATTGGCATGGGGTTTCTGTCCAGCAGCAGCCGTTCGTGCAGATCGCGGCGAATGATGCAGAAGAGCCCATGTTACTGATGCTTAGAACGCCCCGAATGTCCGGGCACACAGGAAGGGCACAGTCTTTCAACAACTGCTTAAGTCTTGAACGGGGTCTTTGGCAGAGAAAAACCGGCCATTCTTCCGTTACCCCAAAAGGGAGGGTTTGTTTAACGGTCATGAAAGCTGATATGCAAACTCCCGCGCCTCTCTCATGGTATTCAGAGTTTCATCCGATCAGCTTGAATCGCCTTGACTGCATATTTCAAGGCGCAGTTTGGTGATTGCCCGAGCCGGCACGCTTTCGGAATTCAGCCATCCGCCCGTCGCAAGCCACTCGGAGTTTTCTGCATTGAGACAATCAACCTGCAGGATACCAAAAAAATCACCATGCTTACCGTCGCCGCGTATGAATACCTCATGAGTTTCATCGTACACGCTGTGATCGGATGGCGTTGCATACCACCACTGTTTATATGGAGGGGGCAAGTCATCTTTGTCTTCCAGAAGTAAGAACGTCTCACCCGCCTGAACGCCTGTCGCCAAGCCAACGGCAGAAGCCAAGAAAAGCACTGCGGCCACTAAGAATTTTCGCATGTTAATTACCTGTTTTGTTTCGAGAACTGTTTTCGTGATTCAATAAGGCAGAAGAAAGACGAAAGATAGAATTCGAGTGGTCAACCCAATACAAAGTGGCGAAATGGGATTCGGCGAATTTGCAAGGTCTCCTCGACGCATCTGGGTTGGTTTGACCTCTGAGCAGCCGCTCCAAAACCACCGTTTGTTGAACGGTTCGCAAAACCGGACATTGTTGCGTTTGCAGCGAATTCACCCTTTGTCCGCAAAGCGGACCGCGACCAGCTGGTCCGTGAAAGTCCGCTGTGGCGCGTTCAGCGGCCAGAACTCAACCTTTTTTGTCACCGGCGGAATCGACCGTTTTAGACAAGCTTTGGGAATCTTATTTTATAAGCAGAATCAATGGATTGTAGAATTTGTTCCTTTATCTCCGAGCCATCCCACGTGCGATGCGCCCTTCAATCTTACGCTTGTGATCCGCGCTTTTGGATCTTAACCGAGCGAGTGCCTTCTGGGATCGTTCTGGTTGGTCAGCTGCGAAAAACAACTTAATAACGGGAGTAGAACAAAGGACCTCCTCCTGACGCCTGACGACCATCGTAACATCAGGAACGGAGATAGCTCCCATTTTGCTTGTGTCCGAAAACTTTTCTCCTTTTGAGCGTCGCTCATTTTCATGTGCCCGCTGCCTCGTGATAGTCGCGATTTGGGCGGCCAGCCCCTCATCGAGCAGCTCGCTGTAATCCAAGATGTCGGCTAGAGGTACGTCAGACAACAATGCGTTGAGGTTGATCACGCTCAAGCTGCGGCGGTCGAGAGAAATCGCGGACGTCATTAGAAGTCGCTGCCTGATCTCTCGATTGGCATCGTTCATGAATGATGTTCGTAGTTGGGCAAAGTTCAACCCAAAGAACCTCGTCCGCGACAGAGTAACGAACGCAGTTTCCCTTACCTGCTCATTCTGGGCTTTCGTCAGTGTGAGTAGGGCCTGACCGACGAGCTGATCGCCACTGTACATGCCCCCTGCAATCGTAATGAACTTCTGCATCACCGGGATATTGCGGGCGTGACGCGCCAGCACATTCAAAAGTAGTTCGCGCAAGCTGTTTGGCGAACGTGTGATACCTCTTAGATGATAGAATAGGTCAGCCCTTTTCGTCAGCTCGATTTCGTCTGTTAACAACTTTTGGCACAATATCGCAGCGGTCTCGTCGTCCGCCTTTCGTAATATAGGGTGACGGTCTAAGCCGTCTGTGAAGCGTGAATGTATCCAACTCGACACTTCATAGGGATCGCCAATCCTAAGCGCTTCATACATCGCGCCAGCATCGCGCTTGCTAAGAAATAGCTGACGCTCTCGCTTATACGTTGCAAAGCAGGAACCCTGAACGTCAGCCCCCTCCAAAATCGTCGTATCATCGAAAATTACGTCTGTACCGTAACTGTCGCGCAGGTCCGCGCCAGTAAAATTGAAACCGCGCAGGTCGGTATTCGAGAAATCTACCTCACGCATGTTACTAAAAACGAAGTCCTGAGACCGGTCGAGCCGCAGTAGCGTGACTAAATGGCCGAAGTCACCTGTTGTACTGGCTACTACTTCGAAAACATTGGGGAGATCAGAGCCAGAGAGCATCTCGGCAATGGTTGCGTCATTCCTCACCTGCCACCTCGCTGACATGTTCAGACAGCATGATCTCACCTCGATAGTTATCACCCCAGTTCAGTGCGGTGCTCAGAGATTTCGCGATGAAGATGTCTAGGAGACGCCTTTGGTTCGTATTCAGTCTCCCAAAAAAATTTCGTGACGATGTGTCCAATATTATTTGCTTTATATCAAGATCGCGCTGCTTCACGGTAACCCAAGCACGAAAAGATGCTCGATTGGCCCGATCTGACTTGTGCATTTTTACCAAGTCGTCTCCCTCTAAATACGTACCGTCAAGGGGGACACCATCCGGCTCGCTGACTTCCCACCTCAGGTTGGGCAGCGCTCGGACACGCAGATGCTCAAAGGTGTCGCTTGCTTCGATGGCCGTGCCTGCCTCAGAGGACCCGTGGATTTCGCCACCGGCTGTAACATTGGCCGATAATAAGGAATGGCCGACGTCGAGGCCACCGCCTGCCTTAAAGCTACTTCCACGATTGGTCTGTTTCTTGGTGCTCTTTGTTATGCAAACCGCGTTATTTTTTCGAGGTTCCCCATATCTAGTTCCTGGGGCGGGTGACAAACCTTCCAGCTCGACCGAAATCATCGCCTTAGAGATTGATATCTGACATTCTTCGTCGCCGATGGGGATGTCCCCTTTAAAAAGTCTGAACTCAGCGACACAACACAGATCTCCATCTTTTTCCTCAGGTTGACCTACCTGAATTTCCAGCTCACAAATTTCAGGTATGCTGTTTGTAGTTTTCATCTAAATTCTTTCTTTTCAAAGCTATAGAACACATGCTGTAACATGGCACACTACAGTCCTGTACGCTTTAACGCGGAAGAAGCGCGCAATAAGGGTGAATTACTCTAAAAAGGCCATCTATGGTTCGGCCTTCAGCAACGCCCATGCTTCGATATCCAAAGCGATCGCCAATCGAGCAATGTTGTCCACAGAAATATTCTGCTCAGACCGCTCGACGGCGCTGAGGTATGTCCGGTTCAGCCCGCTTTCCAACGCCAAACGCTCCTGCGACCAGCCACGCTCGGCGCGGTGGAGCCGCAGGTTGCGGGCGAGTACATCGCGAAGCTGGCTTTTGGGCGTTCTTTTCACATTTGGAAAAGGCGCGATTGTCGGTTATAACTCTACCTGTTTTAACATACATTCGAGAGGCCATCGGTATGATAGATCAGCCAGATCAGATGAGTGGAGACATCGTACCGGTGGTAGCGACAACAGAGCTGACTGAAACAGGAGCCGCGATGTTTCAGCTAATATCCCATGGGATGGTCAGTTCGACTGATGCAGCTCACCTTGTCGAAAAAGGCCTCGCAATATCAGATTGGATCAACATCGAGCTTGGCACACCGAAGCCAGAAGCGTTCGAACTCATTGCTTTGACCTCGGAAGGCACAGAACTCGCAGACCAGCTCGCGCAAAGGTTGGTGCCCATTGCCGGTGTGTGCGAGGCGCTACAAGTGCAAAACAGTACAAACCTGCCTGACAAACAATGGGTTATGACACGCGAAACTCTCTGGGATCAGTTTGCAAACTTGAGGGCTTCTATCGCCATCAACTGGCTTTCGGATGTTTCAGCGGGATCGCCCTTGTCGCCAGAACCACTTCAGCCAAAGCCATCACCGACCGTTAAACAGACAAAATCAAGAAACCGCATAAATCCAAACCTGCCCCGACTTGATTTATCGACGAGTGCGGAAAAATCTGTGTACTGAAAGGAACGATATGAACTTCGTGCGTAGCATTTTTGGAGCTGTGGATCGGCGCTACCTCATCCGGGCCTATTTCATCAGCCTTGCCCTTCTTGCCTATGCAATCTGGGCGTTCTCAAACCAGATCGGACTGCAAAACCACCAGAAGGCACTGATGATCGGTTATGCCATCCTGTCTGCGATCCTCTTTCCGTTCGCCAAGCTGGTTTGGGATGAACTGCGCGATATGATTTTGGGAAACAGCAGCATCATTCACTTTGGATGGTGGGCCATTGCTATCAATTTCATGCTTAAAATCATGGTAAACGTGGTGCTCTGGTTCTTTGCCATCGGCATTGCCCCGCTAGGCGTCCTTTACCTTTGGCTGCGCAACCGAAACACAGCAACACACGTCGATTAAGTAAACTGGCTCGGTGCTAACCAGAGGGAGACGGGAATGACCGACCAACGCAGCGATCTGGACCAGCTTCAGCGCGAAACGATCCGACAACTGGCCATGGAAACCGCGCGGCTTCAAAACCGCCCCGCTCGGCAAGTGATATGGCAAGCCAGCGCCATGGCGCTGGTCTGCATTCTGTTGGGCGTGGCGATTGCCGTGGGCCTGACCCTGCTCGGACGCATTCTGTAAAAGGAGACCGGCGATGCCGCTCTATATTCACGACGATGAGGTCGATGATCTGGCGGTGACGCTGATGCGCGTCACCGGAGCTAAAACGAAGACCGAAGCCGTGCGTCAGGCGTTGGAATTTGCGCTCGCGCACCAGCGCAAACAACCCTCCCTCAGCGACAGGATCAGACGGTTGCAGGCGCGTGTCGCCGCCCTTGGCGTGGTCGATCCGGACTTCGATATGAAGGTCTTCACCGATGAACTCTGACGAGCAACAGACCACCAAACCCGCAAAACTCTGGTGGGAAAGCCCGTGGGTGATGATCGCTCTGGTGGTCTTGATCAGCCTGCTCGGGGCTGTCGATCAGGGGCTGAACTGACTCCTCCCATATTTTAAGAAATGTACAGACTTGCCTCTCTGGAGGCCGAGCGATAATTGGGACGCAGGACAAATTGTCTAGTGAGTGTACATTTCTTAAAATATGGGAGCCTTGCCATGACCGATGCTGCGAAGAAAGTGATGGGCCAGATCGACATCGACCCTCGCAAGAACGGCGGTGGGTCCTTGCGTCGGCCAAGGGGTGAACGAAAGTATGGCATTCTCAGGCTGAAGAAACTCGGTGGCAAAGGTGGCTCCGGAAAATCCTTGCTGGCGGCAGCTGCCCGCCACAACTTGCGCGAACGCGATACACCCAACGCACGGCCCGAAGACGCCGACCGCAACATCTATCTGGCCGGTGCGAAAACCGCCAAGGATCTGATGAAGCTTTGGGAAGAACTTGCGCCCGATAAGGTTCGCACAAACGCTGTCCATGCCCTCGAATATGTTATGTCGGCCTCTCCTGAGGAGATGGCCAAGATGGGCCATATCCAGTGCGAGGACTACCTGCGTGATGCCTACGCTTGGGTCGAGAAAAAACACGGCACGGAAAACATCCTCTCGGCTGTGATCCACATGGATGAGACCACCCCCCATTTGCAGGTCCTGGTCATACCGCTCGACGCGCGCGGCAAGCTGAACGCGCGGGACATCGTCGGCAATGCGAAAGATCTCTCCGCGATGCAGACCGACTACGCTGAACGTGTCTGTGCGAAATACGGCCTTGAGCGTGGCCTCATGCGGTCCGGTGCCAAGCACGAAACCATCAAAAGCTACTACGCCCGTGCCAACGCCAACGAGAATATCTCCCTGAACCTGCCTGAGCGCGCCACAGGCGGCTTTATGGGGCGCGGCAAAGAAACAGACGAGGAATACCGCGAACGGCTCTCAGAGGTCGCCTCAGAGGCTGTGAGGGCCGTGGCAGGCCGTCTGTCCGGGGAGCGGGACACATTGGCGCGGGAACTGGCCGAGGCGCGGCTACACGCCGCTGATAGCGAGGCGAAGGCCGAAGCCCTCACCCGCGATATTGATGCGCTGGAAGTCGCGTACAACGTGGCGAAACACGACGGCCGTGACAAGCAGGCGGTTTTGAACCGGTTTCAGGATCAGTACTTTGAGCGTGCCGCCCAGTACCCCGAGCATGTGCGCTATGCGATCGACGGCATTCTGAACAAGCACGAATTGAAAGGGTACGAGCAGGTTCAGCAGGACCGTGAAGACAGTGCCATTGCTGAAAACTTGGAAGGACTGGCCAGATGGGAAGCCCGCAGTCCCGATGATTATCTGCTGACGAATACGGCGGACGAACACCTTGAGGTTATCGCGCTTCTTCGGGACGCGACAACGCAAGCGCAGTACAACCGCTTTCGACAGGGCGACCTGACGTCCATCGACCACATCACGACCGATCCTGTGTTCGCGCGCCAGCTGCTCATGCAGGCGGAGATGCACAACCGAGGCAATGGCTATGAGATGAGCTGGGAGACTGAGCGTCGCATGAAAGACAGCCGCGATATGCTGAAAGAGCACTTTGGGCTGGATCGTGGTAATGAGTACGAAAACGAGCGGGAGTGAAAGTTTTGCGAAGTCTGACCGCCCTGCCCTGCCCGGTTGTGAGTTGCACCCAAGGCGGACCGTTTAACGATCTGGCCTAAGTCTTGCCTGCCTCGTTTGCTGCCGTTCTGGCTCTTGGGATGACGGTGCTGCTTTCCTGTTTCATTGCAGCCTTCTTTCCGGTTGCGCTGTCCCTGTCAGCGTTTGGCGAGCGGTAACAACAGGTGTTGGTCTGTGTGTGTTCGACCATCCGCAATTTTTTGTATTGACCGTTGATGTATGCCTGAGCCGCATGCTGGGTGTTATATATGTGTTAGATAAGGTGTTACGCGAATCACATCTCGTCGTAAGCCATTGAATAAGTTTGAATAATTGAGCATATTTTCGGTCTTCGGTGGGTGATCTTACGATAGCCGGTGGGTGATATTACGAAAGGTGGTGGGTGATATTACGAAAGCGCTCTGGTGGGTGATCTTACGAAGCGCTTGCATCGGTGTGTGAAATTACGAATATTGTGGTCATGGTGGGTGATATTACGAAACAAGACCGAACGCCTTTGCTTCCTTTGCGACACGCACAGGGAGACTTTTTCGTTTGCGATATTTTTGATGCCGCACCCAAGGGTGACATGGCTTCCATGGCGCATCCAATATTCACCCTTTCGACCAAGCCGGACACGAAAAAACGTCGCTATGTGGCCACTGATGGCAAGAGCTACGTCGAAGTCCGGCCAAATATGATCGGCCTCGCCACGGTCCATGACCGCGACGTGCTAATCTACTGCATTTCGCAAGTCATGGCGGCACTGAACGACGGCAAACAGGTCCATCGGACCTTGCGGTTCAAGGCATATGACTTGCTCGTCGCAACCAACCGTCCAGTTGCCGGGACCGGTTACGCCGGTCTCAAGGCCGCGCTGGAGCGGCTACAGGGAACCCAGATCGAAACGAACATCACCACAGGCGGTGTCGAACAGATTGACGGTTTCAGCCTGATTGATCGCTACCGGATCGTGCGTGAAACCCGCGACGGCCGGATGCTCGACCTCGAAGTCACCCTCTCCGATTGGGTCTTCAACGCGATTGCCGGTGATGATGTCCTGACACTGAACCGTCGCTACTTTCAGCTCCGCAAGCCCCTGGAGCGTCGTCTCTATGAGCTGGCCCGCAAGCAATGTGGAACCCAGCCGGAATGGAAATGCGGTCTTGAGAAGCTACAGGGTCGCACCGGCTCGACATCCTCGGACAAGGAGTTCCGGCGGCTCGTAAAGGCGATCTGTAAAGCTGACGAGGAACACAATCACATGCCGGACTACGCCTTCCGGCTGGCAGCCGACATTTTGACGGTCACACCTAAACCGGAGTTTCTGGATAACTATACAACCAAGCCTCAACAGGATCGGTTGACTGGAGGGTACATCCTTCCCCTCTCACCTGATACGCTTGAACGGGCGCGAGAACTTGCCCCTACATGGGACATTAATGTCCTTGTTGGTGAATGGCGAGCTTACTCCGCAAAGCGGAAAGACCCCCCGAAAAGCCCGGATGCCGCTTTCCTTGGTTTCTGCAAAAGCTGGTACAAAAGACGTGGTCGAGCATAAACCACATACCCACATTTGTAATTTAGATGTTTTGTGGGTTCCCACATAATTATAATTCTGGTAGTGCGTTAAGATGATCATCTCTTTTCTCAACCAAAAAGGCGGCGTGGGCAAAACAACGTTGTCAATAAATGTAGCCGCTTGGCTGGCCTCCCAAGGCCGTAAAGTCCTGCTTGTGGATGCTGACAAGCAAGGCTCCGCTACAACTTGGGCCAGCCTGCGCGATGAAACTCCGTTTCAGGTAATCTCGATGGCACGAGAAAACCTTGCCAAAGACGTTATGCGTTTAGCAGCTGACTTTGACGCAACCGTGATAGACGGCCCCCCACATGCCGAAGGTATTGCGAGGGCCTGCATCATTGCTTCCGATTTTGTCGTGTTACCAATCGAACCTTCGGGCCTTTCTACATGGGCGTCGGACCTAACAGTAAAGCAGGTTCAAGAGGCGCAAGCTTATAAGGAAACCCTCAAATGTGGGTTTGTGGTTTCCCGAAAAATAGGCAATACAGTCCTAGGTCGTGAAATACGCGCTATGGCTGCTGATGCAGGTATCCAGCTCCTTGATGCCGAAGTCGAGCAAAGAGTAGCCTACGCGGAGAGTCTGACAATGGGAAAAACCATATTCGAATGGTCGCCAACTGGGACGGCAGCCAAGGAGATAATGACCTTAACCGACGAGATTATCCGACATGTCTAAGAAAACTTTTGCAGCAGCGCCGAAACCCAAGCAACTCGCGCCTGAACAAATAGACGCCTATGTCCATGGTGGGGCAGGGCACGACACAAGTTCTTCGAGTGAACCGGCGGTGGAGAAGCCCAAGGTCGGGCCTATGAAAAGGCTCAGTATTGATGTCCCAGAAGAAACGCATCGCCGGTTTAAAGTTGCCTGTGCCGCATCTGGTCGAAAGATGGCCGTAGAATTGACGGCATTTATTGAGCGCCACACCGAAGAATTAGAACAGGAAACCAGTAAATGATGTTTACCACAAAAGTGGGTATGTGGGTTTCTAAACTCTTGCCATCACACAATTCGTATAATCAAGAAGGTCGCAGGCAACCTGCACCCCGAGGGGTAGGAACAGCATGAACTTCAAAGAGTTTGAGACGCCGGAAAAACTACGTGGCGGATATTATACACCTCATGACCTAGCAACTTTCCTAGTTCGCTGGATAGAAAATGCCTCTCCATCTCGGGTGCTTGAACCAAGCTGTGGTGATGGTGTTTTCTTGGATGCTCTGGGGCAGCGCAACTTTTCTAAACCAGTCCTCGGCTTTGAGCTGGATGAAGTGGAAGCCAAAAAGTCGAAGGATCGCGCTGCGTCGGTTGGTCTATCGAACGTAGATATTCAGGCTACAGATTTCTTGGGATGGGCGCTCAAAGCAATGGATAGCAAATCCGAACGCTTTGATGCTGTCATCGGCAACCCACCCTTCATCCGCTATCAATACCTGCCTCCACTATTTCAGGGTAGAGCGCAGGCCATCTTTGAGAAACTAGGGTGTAAGTTCACGAAACACACGAACGCCTGGGTGTCCTTCATCCTCGCTAGCTTTGAACTTCTTCGTCCCGGTGGGCGCCTAGCAATGGTTGTACCAGCTGAAATCATTCATGTTATGCACGCTCAGTCTTTGCGCTCTTATCTCGGTGAGAACGCTAGAAGGCTTGTCGTCGTAGACCCCGAAGAACTTTGGTTCGAAGGAACCCTTCAAGGCGCTGTGTTGCTAATGGCGGAAAAGAAGCGTCGTAAGAGTGACTATGCCGAAGGACTTGGTATCTACCCAGTGCGCGGACGCGATTTTTTGAAACTAGACCCAGAAGAGGTGTTCAACGGAACCTCCCCGATTAACGGCAAGACCGTCGAAGGCAAATGGACCCGCGCTCTGCTTACCCCTTCGACACGCGACCTTCTGGATGAATTAATCGAGGCTAAAGTTGCACGCCGTTTCGATGATATCGCGCAAGTGGATGTTGGAATTGTCACTGGTGCGAATAAATTTTTTCTAGTCCACGATGAAACCGTAGCGCGGTTCAAACTGGAAAAGTGGGCGCATCCAATGTTTGGCCGAAGTGAGCATTGCCCTGGTGTT
>TARA_R110002110_G_scaffold414910_2_pt1 | contig 10340 bp, 14 predicted proteins | sample TARA_R110002110 | Tara Oceans TARA_R110002110 (sample SAMEA4397330) | marine metagenome | biome: Polar Biome; feature: [SRF] surface water layer (ENVO:00010504); material: water (ENVO:00002006), including particulate matter (ENVO:01000060) such as... | depth 5 m
TGAACCCTTCGAACGTTCAAATTTCTAATACGATTCTGCATGTTCTCTCCAGTTAGCACATGAAGTGGAGAGAATTGATATGTACGTACAGAACACCGACCGCATTGTTTCCGCCACGGAACGGCGCACCCTGATCCCCTACAGCGACATGCACATCTGGCGGCTGGAAAATGCCGGGCAGTTCCCCAAACGCATCCGTCTCGGCGCGAACCGCGTCGGGTGGTCGCTCCGCGAACTCCAGGAATGGATCGCGGATAGAAAGGCTGAACGCGACACAGCGGCCTAGGGCGCGCCCATGGCCAGCAAATCGGCGCTCAACCAAACTCGCGCTCACGCACGTACTGCTCCGAAAATCCCACCGATCAACAGCCGCTGGCGTGTCATCGATGACCCGCTGCAATGGATTCTACAGGTCCGCAAGGGCCGGGAGACTTCCAAGGGCTCAGGATGGCGGGATATCGCCTATTGCGCCCAGCGGACCGCTCTAATCCGATGCATTCACGAAAATTGCGGTGAGGTATCCGCAGATGCCGTCGCCGTCATCGAGGCACTTCCCCCGCGTCACCCCGATCACGACACAATGAAAAACCCGGCAGCCATTTGCGGTGGCCACCGGGTTGAGAAGCGGACTTGCACGTCCGATTCAAATGCTCACCCTGATAGGATAAAGCCATATGAGAATACGCAAAAACCGTTCACCTGACAAACGATCTTCCCCGCTGCCCCTGTTCGACTGGGCCGCCGCCCGCAAGCGATGGGACGATGCCGGATACCCCGCACATCACCTGGCCCGCAACCTCGGCGTATCGCCAGATCGAGCGAGAGTTCTGGCAGACCTCGTCTATGGTGGTGACAAGCGATGAGCCGGGTCAACTGGAAAGGCCGTAACAAGCACGGCAATTTTGTATTGCTCCGCCATGACATCATGGACAGTCCGGCATACCTGTCGATGTCGCCAGCTGCCCGCTGCGTGTACCAGGCGATCAAACGCCGCTTCAACGGACACAATAACGGCGATATCCCGCTGTCATGCCGGGAAGCATCTGACATCTGTAAGATCAGCAAAACTACAGCTGCAAACGCGTTTGAAGAGGTCCGCCGGAAGGGTCTTGCTGAAGTGGCTTCGGAGGCAGGGTTTAACCAGAAAGGTGGCCGACGGTCCCGTCGCTGGCGGCTGACGGAAGAACCTTGCAACGGACAGCCGGCGACAAGCGACTGGCGGAAGTGGAAATCGGACTAACATCCAGTTTGCGGTCCCATCTCAGGTAAGCGCATAACTATGGTATTGCATGGCTGTGGCCGAGAAGGTCAGGTTTCGCAAATGGTAGTCAAGGCGCGAATAATGATTTCAGTTTCTTGTCCCTAGTGGGTCATTCGGGTTCAAAGCTGAAGAGGCAGTCTCAATTGTCGACAAAGGCGAATGCATCGAAGACATAAGGCAAGACTTCTACCCCCTCAGAAATCTCCCAGATAATTTCTTGGACTTTAAGGTAATCGCGTCGGAATTAAAATTCGATTCTCCCAACTGGATAAACAGATGACAACTTCGGACGACACGATAGGCAGACTCGAAGAAACTACACCTTTGCTAGCGGGCTATGAGTCCGCGCGCGATTGGCTGTCGAAGGCATCACGCGATCTTAAGCGCTACAAAGCAGACCCCTTCTCACTCAATGGCTACGACGCGATGTTCGACACTATTGTCACTCTGAATCATGTCCGAGACTGGATCTTTGAGTTGCATTTGGAAGGCAATGAGGCGTGGTGGCCAGATACAAAAGACGCAAGAAAACGCGCAACAAAATGGCGAGAACATGTGTTTGAGGACTGCCCGGCAGTTGTCCAATTGGCCGACATTGCGAATGCCTCGAAGCATCGTTCTTTGCGTCATGGACCTCGCGCCTCGAAACGGCTGTACGAGGGCATCATCGTTTACAGCGTCGAACCCCTGTACCTTAAAGACTTTCGTGATCGCCTTGCTTCATTTGGTAAAATTGAAACAGTCGCCCCGCAAGTCGAGGACGATGAAATCATGGCGCTGAATCTGCGGCATCGAGGCCACATCATACGCGTCGGTGAAGGGCCCACTGATTGGCTCTACTTCGTTGACGTTGCAAATGCCGCGATTGGCTATTGGGACCGCCTAGTTGAGGAATTTGAACCAGAAGCCACATATAGAGACGTATTGGCGCGACGGCAATCAGACTGACGTCCATTTCGCGGTCCCGTCTCAGGTACGCAAACTCTCGTAGCGTCCTGTCTCAGGTACGCAAAGCTTTAGCCGAGTGCCGTAGCGTCCCGTCAGAGGGACGCAAACACCAAAACACGCTCTTTTTGCGTCCCGTCTCAGGTACAGTATCTAGATATATACCATGCTGTTTGCGTCAGTCTGTCCAAGTCAGAGATCAGAGTCATTGCCATGATCACTTGCAAACGCTGCAAGAGCAAAAAGCCAGACGTCGAGTTTCTCGAGGCCCATGGAAGAGGGCGCGGACCGGATGGCAGGTTCCTCTGGTGCCGTCATTGCCGAGACACGCAATTATCCAGCCTGAACGAATTGAATCGCCGAAAACGCAACAACCAAAAAGACAGTGCGCTTGCAAAATTGCATCGAGACGAAATGATGAAGGTGGAGCGGATGCGGCGACGCATGTCGGAGATCACGGGGGTTGAACACCATTTGGAGCATGTTGTCCCGCTAAACGGCACCCGTGCTCAGAGGCCGGTTTGCGGATTGCATGTTCCCTGGAATGTGGCGCTTTCAAGCGCAGCACTCAACATGGCGAAAGGTGCAAAATTCTCTCATCTGGACGCCGGACGTGTTGAAAAGCAACATATGGAATGGATGCGTGCGCGTCGCTTGGCGCCGTAGATCGCAGCATTTGCTAATCGATTGAGGGTGAATACGATTAGGTTCGTTCACTAAAAATCTGTCGAATGGAGCATTATGAAGAAAATAAAGTATGGTTTCGCGGCTTTTGGATTGGTGATCGGTGTATTCATCGGCAGCAGCACGGGTGTTGCTGCGCTGGGGAGCGCAATCAACGGTGCCTATATATTCGGCCCTCTGGCATGTGCGCTGGGCTTTATGCTCGGGATAATTATCGACCGCCGATAGATTCTAGCATGAATGCTCCCGTATATCTTCTTGCGTCCATCGTCGCAGTCCTGCTTACCAGTATTTCACCTGCACCCGCTGAGCCAATCGTCGGACGTGCCAAAATCATCGACGGCGACACGATCCAGATAGCAGGCAATCGAATACGACTGCACGGCATTGACGCACCAGAAGCCAAGCAACTTTGTCGAAGGAATGGTAAGCGCCATCACTGTGGCACGCAGGCGACATCTGCGCTTGCACACCTCGTCGGAAAGCGTCGGTTATTATGCCGACAAAAAGACAGAGACAGATATGGCCGCATCGTCGCTATCTGTAATATCGAAACGGCCGACGGCACGGATATCAATGCCGAAATGGTTCGCCTGGGATTGGCGCTAGCCTACCGCCGATACTCCATCGATTACGTTACCGATGAAGACGCAGCCAAGAGGGCCAATGCCGGGTTATGGGGCGGTCAGTTCGTTGCGCCGTGGGATTGGCGGCAGGGAAAGCGCTTACAAGCAGTCAATGACAATGTTGCTGGGAAATGTCTGGTCAAGGGCAACATCAGTAAGCGTGGCGTACGGATTTACCACGTACCCGGCGGCGCTTACTATTCTCGAACACGGATTGACGAGCAGAAGGGCGAGCGCTGGTTCTGCGGCGAGTCGGACGCACGCAATGCTGGGTGGAGACGGTCGAAACGATGACTGATCAAGGCGACATAAATCGCTCTACGAAACTACAGATCGACCAGAAATGGTTCGATTCACTGAACGATGTGCGTTGAAAATGCAGGGCTTATCGGAGAGAGTACAATGAAGAATGACCGCACAACGCGATCGGTAACAAAGTCCCGATCGCACTGACGAAATCGGGGGACGCAACCAGCCCGTCACCCGGATGAAGGCGGAAAACTCCAGCCCAACGTGGTCCAAAAATGGGTATCGCTTCAGAAGGACGGGAAGTTGGACCTCCGTCCGGTCCAACTTTTGGGGCACGATCATCAACTGACAGTCTAATCTAAAGGCTGGTGATAGTAGCGACGCCAAGTCAACGAATCTAACGATGGATGAATGAATAACTCTCTAAATTCGTATTTAATCGCCACGAAGTGGAATCAGAATTTGCCTACAATATTTGCCGGCTACGTACTGGTGACACTAGTCCTGATAGGTCTGCCGGTGTTCATTGGGTATCTGGTTTATACCCGACAAATTAAGGATGTGCCCTTGATGCTGCCGTTAGGAATTCTTTTCTGGGTGGCTGCAGCGAACTACTTTTTATGCATCGGCCATGGAATATCTACTTTTTGTGTTGCCAATTACATCAGGTAAGACAAAGGTTCGTTCAGTGACATCAGCACTTAGCCTCGCTTTTAGAATTAGTCGCGATGTCAGCCTGTCTGCCGAGCGATGAACAAAAACCTTTGTCTGAAATCTTGCTCATGCACTGTATCGTTTGGTTTTCCAAATTGACGAGGATGTCCGCTTTCGGGAGGTTATACGATGGGTATAGGCCAATGGCATTGCGTCCGCTTCTGCCCCACGAATGAAGTTCGAAGCACCTCCGCAAATGGCGCGGTTGGTTTGGAAGCATCAATTCGCTTTAAGCACGAAGATCATGTCGCGGGCACCAATTTCAACTAACCGACCCCGCCCGCATGAAGAGGAGTTATAATCCTTTCTCTGCACGCGAGTGGTTGAGGGCTAAAAGCCGTACAAGAGCATCATCCTTCGTAATATCCTCCGGCCAGCCATAGGCATTGGCGACTGCCGCGTCGAGGCGCACGTGCAATCCGTTGAGCCAGGCAGGGCGCGTATTATAAAGATTGGTGAGAGAGCGTTTCTTCAGTTCATTCTCTGCGGCTTCGTCCAAGGGATGAAGCCGGTCGGGGTATCCTTCGACAACTTCCGGTGCGCGGCGAACGAGATCCGGCGGGTTGAGCCACGCCTCACGCTTGTCGTTCAGATCCCTGGCCGCTTCGGCGATAGCTATAGCACGTGGATCGTCGGCATAGTCGCTGGCGGGGATATTCGGCGTGAGCCCTTCCGGAAACGGGAACGTTTCGAAGACCGCGTTCTTAGCATAGGTAACATCGTTTCCACTTCCAATCCAAGAGCACGTTGCAAATGTCCATGCAAGGTGGAAACGGGACTCCAGAATACCGAAAAAGGTAAAGTCATCGCGTGCGAAAACCACCAGTTTCTGATCGGGTAAGATTGATGTCTCAAGGAAGCCAAAATTCCGATAAGTCGATACCATTGGAGTCGCAATATAACGGTGCAAATGCGCTACTGCTTTACGTAATGCTGGCCTAGGCCGCGCGTGGCGCCACCAAATTTCGCGCTCATTCTTCGCACGAACAGCAAATGTGCCGTCATCCTTCAACCTCTGGCGATATCCTTTAACAGTAGCTCGGATATGTTCGAAAGGAGCTTCGAAAAATGAGGCTTCATGTTCCGACATTTTCGGACCGAAATCTATCACCCACTTATCTGGACGCGCGCCGTTGAAGTCATCACCGTTAAGTGTCGGCCGTAAAACCATTTGGTTTTTTTTACCATTGGCATTTGTGGCAGCTTGCAACCACTCTCTCGCTATTTGACCACTGATTTCAAAACCTTCGCCGTTTAATATGACGCCCACAAATGCCGACTTGGCATTCTGCTTTAGGGCATAGAGATTTGATAGATCGGCCCCGCCGGCTGATAGGTCACCAGCAATTCGATCAACCAGCTCCCCATCCAATTGCGCACCGCCATCGCTGGCAGCGTCAAACATTATCATAGAAACCCGCACGGCTGCGCCTGCGACATTCCATGGTTCATCCGACCAGGCTTCAAAGATGCGGCCATCTTCAACGATAGGCTTCAACGTCTCGCGGTTTGCACCGCCCCGAATGGAATTTGTTGCGACAAGACCCGCGCGCGCCGCACGGCCAGCCTTCACTGCTTGCCACGCACCCGCCACCCAGTAGGCGACCAGATCCGCTCCACCCGGTACATCTGGCCATGCTTTGCGCAGGGCGACCGTGTAATCTTCACCAAGCTCAGAAATCATCCGCTTGTTGCCCAAAAACGGCGGGTTACCGATTATGAACTCAGCTGCAGGCCATGAGGCGGGCTTTAAATCCTTCCCGAGTACTGCGTCTCGGCATTCGATGGTCCCTAATGGCTTGAGGATCGGGTCTTTGGAGGCCTCAAATCCGTTGCGACGCATCCACTGAATCTCGGCAATCCAGGTGGAGACCCGCGCTAGTTCGGCCGCATATGGGTTCAGTTCGATACCCAGCACACATTCCGGCCCCACCTGCGGCGCCGGGCGCGGCAAACCCAGCGCTTCAGCATCTAGATTGGCGCGATGCTCGAAGTCTTTCAGCGCAGTGAGCGCCAGATTGAGAAAGTTTCCCGACCCGCACGCCGGGTCAAGGACACGAACCTTCCGGAGGCGTTCCAGAAACCCCAGATGCGCGTCCACTGCCCGTTGATGGGCGCTGTTCGCGCGTCGGGTCAAAGCGCCTGACTTTGCTGCGGCGCGCGTGGATGCCGCCTCTTCGCGCACTGCGCGTTCTTCCTCGAGCGACTTGGCAATTATTTCCCGGGCCTCGTCCCATTCCGCCTTAAGAGGACGTAGGACAACCGGCTCGATGATCTGCATGACCTTAACTGCATCGGTGTAGTGAGCACCAAGCTGGCTGCGTTTGTCTGGGTCGAGACCGCGCTCGAACAGGGTACCAAGTAGCGATGCGTCGATCTGCGACCAGTCCATTTTCGCAGCAAGGCGCAACATCTCGATGTCGGCCGGGCCCACCGGCAGCGCGGTATCATCGTCGAAGAGCCCACCATTGAACCAGGGGATTGGCGTGAAGCCTACGCGTCCGCCCCTGTTTGCCATAGCTGCGAATAGAGCCCGGCAGTTCTCATCGAAGCTCTCGGAGTCCGAGGCGAACACCATCTTTTCGAACATCTTTTCTGGCAAAAGACGGACATCTTCCGCGAACATGCAAAATACAAGGCGGTTGACGAAGTGAGCAACGTCCTGCGCCTCGAAGCCTTTCTGCCGCAGCCGCAAAGCGAGATCAGCGAAGGTCGCGGCGGCATCTTCTGTCAGGTCCGCCCGGGTACGTTTTGGCCTGAAGCTTGCCGGGTCCACGAAAGCGCGCCGGAGCAAGTCGCGCGTTTCGCCGTTTATCAAATCCTCAATCGAGATGTCGTGTCGTTCCTGGACCGCGCCAGTGAATGCGGTGCGGATTACGATGGATTGTGTGTCGGAAACGATTAACAGCGGCGGATTATCAAGCGCCGGTGCATAGCGCTGCACTTGCTCATAGGCCTTATCGAGATTGGCCTTGGCCTTTTTGTATTCCCAAGCGAACGCCCCCTTCAGCCAGACATCCGCCCAGCCATCTCCCCCAGTTGTCTTGGTTGCACCTTTTTCAAACTCAAAGGCGCCAACCGTTTTTGGCGATGGAGGGGCTAAGTCGAGGAGACCGCACAAACCAATGAAATGCGATTGGGCGGAAGCTCTTTCGGAAAGCGGGTTATCCTGCCACGTATGGATGAAATCGTTTGGTTTCATGCGAAGGGTTTTGCTGAATATTGTATCTGCCTTTTCCACACGCAAGAATTCTCGCGAGAGTCCGGCGTGGTATCACGTGATACCAACAGGCTTGCAGACGTTTGCAAACGGTGCGTTCCCAAGTAGCGGATGATGAAACGCCAGATGACTAGGGTTTGCTTCTCATCACTTTCGAGACGGAGCAATTGGCTCTTACCCACTTCTCGGTTTCTGGGCATATCCATTTCAACAACTCCATTATTCCTGAGTAGCAGGCGAGTAGGTCGCGGCCAATCAGCGGTTCATGGTGGAAAACGGCGTTTCGAAGATCAAGGGCGTTGTTCGCTCGCCTATAAACCCCCTGAAATTTTTCGCCTGTTGGCATAGCCGGAAACGCATCTTCTTCATGTTTATTCCACACATTTTGTTTGTACTTCGGGGCGACCATGCCGACCCAAAACCCGAAGGACAGTCCCGCCACCACTTCGTCCGTCGTTATTCTGATCCCCCGCTTAGTAAGTCGCTTTTGCAAATCGCTGATGTCCCGCAATCTCGCGTCGTCCAACAGATATTTTGCCTCGCTGCCGTCCCACCATTTTTCGCCAGCCACCTGGCCTAATGAACTCGCCACCACATTTCTCAATGCAACTTCCAAAGACTGGAGGGGAAAGTGGAAGCTTTGACCCACCGTTACGTTCCAAAGGTAGAGGGCAATAGCGCGGCTCTGATCGTGTCCTGCTGCCTCAATATAGGGGCTTAACCTAGGGTCAGAGAGCGTGCGCCGCAAACCAACCATTAACTCATTTGAAATTTCTTTTGTGATAAGGTCTTGACTTAGCGGCATCTCAGACTCATTATTTTGTTGCAAGCCGAGACCCGCCACTGCTTAGCAAGCGGCCTCGGACGGATAGAGCCCCGGCACAGCCTTAACGGTCCTGCCGGGGTTTCGCCTTTTAGGTCAATTAATTAAATCTTTTTTGCGGCCCCCGTCGACCCAGCTTCGTTGTGGCGTCTTCAATAGTTTCACGATATCCGCCATGTCCCATAGCGTTTTTGATAGACTCGCCACCATTGCTCGGGACATTTTGACCGACTTGGCATCCGCGAATAGTTGTACCAGACCGTGTACAATGCAACTATGTGACAGTGATTCTCAAACTTTTTGAAATAGGTATTTGCCCGCCGGGTAAACCGACGCTTGTGCATCCGCATGGAAAGGTTCTGACGCTCGACATGCGAGGTTGAAATCATCGCCTTGTCGGGGCGACCGATGACAGGATCTTTCCGCGCACCCACGTAGTCGGCAAGGGTCTAGCGGTTCTCAGCATACAAGATCGAGATAGGCATTTCGACGGGCGATTCAATCGCGGCTAATTTCAAACTGAGACACTCCCCGAATCCCCTCATGCTTGTTCTTGTTATGTTCTTCTTGTAGAATTCTGTCATGCAGATGGATCGCAAGGAACTGACCGAGACCATCGCCTTCGCCCTTTGGAAGCGAATGGACCTGAGACCGAAGAAACGGAGCCTGGACGACGCCCGGAAATGGGCGGAACAGGTAGTCGATCATCTTGAGGTGTGCCGTGTTGAGTGCCGGAAGCTCCCGCCGAAGCCTCCCCATAGCGCACCGTAGAGACGGGAATGAGCAAGAGCGCCGATACCCCTGCAAAACGTTACGAACCGACCGATGCGGAACTCCGCACGATCAAAGCTTATGTTGACCGCCTGGCCGACCAACCGCCGTTGCCAACCGTAAAGACCAAGCTGGACGGAAGTGTTTGCAGGATAAGCGTCGATCACCCGGACCACAGGATCGGGTATAGATTGCTTCAGTCAGCTACAGGGGCGAGCAGTTCGGAATTCCTGGACGGATTGCTTATCCAGATGTCTAGCGCCGCCAGCCATGGCGCAGAAACCAATGACACAGATCTGAACTTCATGCTGTCCGTTGTGGCCGATATCGAGCCAAGAGACCAGCTGGAGGCAATGCTGGCGACGCAGATGGCAGCCGTTCACATGACGACAATGGCTTTCGCCCAGCGACTGGCCCGCGTCGAGAACATCCCCCAGCAGGACAGCGCCGAAAAGGCGTTCAACAAGCTGGCCCGGACCTTTGCGACGCAGATGGAGGCCCTTAAGAAATACCGCACTGGTGGAGAGCAGAAGATGACTGTTGAGCATGTCACCGTAAACGATGGCGGTCAGGCCATAGTGGGAAATGTGTCAAACGGTGGCCGGGGTAGAAAAAAAGTGGAACCAACCTCTTGAGCGACGGATGTTGTTTTCCTAATGCACGTCAATGTACGGCAACCTCGAAGCGCACCAGGGTCAGGTGCCGTGCACCGGCGGTTAACGGTTGGAGCGTTTGCCGGTTTCACGGGGCGGGCGGTGGTGCGCCAACCGGGAGACGCAACGGGGCATACCAGCACGGAGAATTTACAAATACTGCCCAATCTGCACGCAAGGACGTCTCAGCGCTGATCACAGCGAGTCGTGTACATATTGCCGATTTAACCTGAAGTCGGTGCCACGGCGATAACAGCTAAAAATGGGCCCGTTTGTTACCCATGTGTTACCCCAAAAAGAGAAAAATAAAAAGGGCTCAGCGATTTCTCGCTAAGCCCTTGAATTTATTGGTGGGCGATGTAGGGCTCGAACCTACGACCCGCTGATTAAGAGT
>TARA_R110002110_G_scaffold58269_3_pt1 | contig 10332 bp, 24 predicted proteins | sample TARA_R110002110 | Tara Oceans TARA_R110002110 (sample SAMEA4397330) | marine metagenome | biome: Polar Biome; feature: [SRF] surface water layer (ENVO:00010504); material: water (ENVO:00002006), including particulate matter (ENVO:01000060) such as... | depth 5 m
TAAAGATGAGCTTGATCATGCCCAAGAACACCATGGAGTTGATAGCCAGAGAACATTACAATCCTTAGCTAAATTAATGATAATCAGAGAGATAACTCATGAATATAAGAAGATCACAGGGCAAGACGAATAAGCAAATATTCTTCTCCCAAACAGTAACCTATGTAGGTATATACCTTATAGTATTAACTTTAATAATAACCTTAATAATCAATTAGTTATGCAAATTATTTGGATGTCAGCTGCGACTGCAGCAGGTTTTTACTTTATCCTTAGAAAAGTAATGTCAAGAAAACTATTCTTAAAAACAAATGTATTGTGGGATGTAATACTCACACTAGGACTACCACTATTGTTCATCGGAACATTTACTGGTATGATAACAGCAATTCTCGCTGGGCTAATATTTACTATTGGTACTGGAGCAATGAAAAAATATAAATCTCTATAAATAAAAACTATGAATAATACAAAATTAATCAAAGGTAAGTTTCAATCTTTTACAGATCCTAGAAATGGAACAAAAAAGATTAACGCTTTAATAAAACTACAAACGCTCATAGATGCTGCTGTAGATGGAGAAGTAGCCATTACTATCATACCTCAGAAAGAGGATAATATGGATAATAAAATACATGTACGCATGTATGGTGATCACTATGCTATTCAAAATACACATTATGACATTGCTAAAGGCAAGGCTTTAAAGAAAGCCCAACGAGAAGCTGAAGATGTTATAATGAATCCTGAAATAAAAGAGTTAGAGGCTGAGGCCTCTTTCTCTAATAGCTTATTAGAATCAAAATATAATAATAGATAATATGGTACACGAATTAGAAGAGAAGGGTTACGATTACTGCACATCAGTAATTATGTCCTGCGAAACAATAGATCAATTAAACGGCGCTAAAAACTTAGCTGAAAACTTTCTTACCATTCATGGAGAGAAAGCTATGGCTGACTATTTAATGCTAATGAATACAATTATTAATAAAGAAATGCTAATTAAGTATGAGACAGGAGATTCTAAATAAATTAAGAACTATACAGAGAACTGTAGAACAGTTTGATGAAAGTAAATACAAACGCAACGTGGGGCACCTTAAGGTTGAGTTAAAATATAGATACAATAGGTTTATAGATAAGCTAAAAACTAAGTAATGAGTTACGATAACTGGAAACTATCTAATCCACAAGACGATGGCTGGACCTCTCACGAGGTTACCAGCTGTTGTGGCGTGGAGGAGCGCATTAAACATAATCTATGTGATGATAGCGAAATATACTACTGCTCTGAATGCGGTGAAGATAATTACGCTTACGAAATAATTAGTCAACATGAATATAATGAACGCAGTCGAGAGGATGCGCAAGAATGGAGTAGAGATGAGTAAAAGGGAACATAATACTTTTGAACTTCAATTTGGCTTTAAGTTAGAGGAATCTGATAAGGTTTACTCAAGAGTTAGAGACAGGTATGGAGCTAAAGAAAGGAAGGCGGCTGAAATAGAGCTAGAATGGGCTGTAAGAAGAGCCGAAGAACGGGAGTTGGATAAAATTCTACCCGAAAATAAACTTTATAATCAGTGGTGGGATATGACTAAATCAAAATTCTGGCAAGAGTTTGCTCAGTGTGATGTTACTTATCATGGAATCACTACTAGATTTAAAAAACTAAAACAATAGATATGAAAGGCAAAGAAATTAATGGCAAACCAGTAGAACAATACTGGACCGAAGAGGTCGCCAAGTATCTTGAGGGTAGAACTATTGTTAAAGTAGAATACTTTCCTGAAAATGAAATGGATGACATGATGTGGTACAAACGTCCTGTTACATTACATCTTGATGATGGCGGTATGCTTATACCCTCTATGGATGATGAAGGTAATGATGGTGGTGCCATCCTTACAAACTATGAAGAACTAGGAACAATACCAGTAATATGAAAGATTACACGGAAACTTACACATGGACAACAGCCAAAGGCGATAAGATTCATGTAGACGACATGACTGAAACTCATGCGAAAAATGTTCTCAAACTAATACTAAGAAAAATATATGAGTTTGAAAACAAACCAAAAGAAACTAATAGGCAAAAGCTTATTAGAGAAATGAATGATCCTAATCATAACCCATTTCAAGGCGAAATAGCTGCTGAACAATGGGATTATTATATGCTTGGTCAAGCAGATTATGATGAAATAAATGATCCTTATTTATAATGAAAGTTAAATTATTACAACGACAAATCTTCTACAAGGTAGGGATGGTCGAAATAGATGTTCCAAATCTTGTTGATCCATTAATAGAAACACAAGAATGGTTACATAATAATGAAGATCTGTGGGTAAATAAACTTGCAGAAAACATGGACGAAGGTCCATTGAATCACGGTTTTGGATTGTGTGATCTGACTAATAGATGGTCAGACACAATAGAAGAAACTGAATTTTTATACGAACTGCCTAACGGAAACGGAGGGCACATTTAATAAAATTATGGATTTAAGAAACGAAAAAGTATTTGACACACTGTATGAAACAGATACATGTTGGACAGTAACAAAAGAACCATTATCTACAGATGATGGAAAACAAACGGGTAGCTATGGCCTGTTTAGATCAGACAATAAAGCTTGGTTGAGTACCGTAGGCGAAAGATACGTTCCTATGCAGAATGATGAACTAGCTGAAATTATGGTTAGAATACAAATGAAATTTGGTGGCGACATCAAAGGTAACGCTATGGGTAAAGTTAAAGGGCAAAAGGTATATTACCAATTGTCCTTAGATGATTATAACATTAATGGTGATACATTAAAGCGTCACATTACCTGTCTTAACTCACACAATGGCTCACATGCTATAGGTTTTGGTTCTACTAATACAGTTATATCATGCGCTAACACCTTTCACATGGCCATGAAGGACTTATCTAAGTTCAGACATACTATGAGCGCATCTGAAAGATTGCGTGTCGCTGTAGATGAATTTGAAAAGGCTCTTATTCTTGATGATAATCTTATGCTTACATATAAAGCTATGAACAGAGCCACTGTTGATCAAACTATTATAGAAGCTGTTATGAATAAAGTATTTAAAGTGGATATGAATAGTAAGGTTAGTGATAACTCTACTCGCAAGAAAAACCAAATCGAAGGCTTTGGTAAAGCTTTGTCGCATGAGTTTGAAGCTAAAGGTAATACCCTATGGGGATTATTTAATGGTGTAACCTATTATACCAATCATATAGAAAATAAGGGTATTGATAATCTTATGACTGGATCTGGTTATAAAAAGAACCTAATAGCTTTCAAAACAATTGAGAAAGAATTGGAAACGAGAGGAATGTTAGTGAATCTACAAGAAGTATAAAATGAAAAAATATAAAGTAATAGTAGAGAGAACCTACACAACAACCATAGAGGTTGAAGCAATCGGTATAGATGAATTATGGGAAACTATAAACCAACCAAGGCCTTATCAAAAAGAAAGATCTGAACAAATTTGGGATGAAATCTATGACGAAGAATTAAAACAAATGGATGTGGATCAAAGTGAAGCGTACATTGCAGAAATAGAATAATATGAAAAGATTAACATCATTAACTAAACCGAAAGGAATATTTTTAATAACTAAACCAAATAAATAATATTATGGGAACAAGAAGTTTAACAAAGGTTATCGAAAGATGCGAAGACTTTCAAACGAAAAAAAAAATAGCCTCAACAATCTGTAAAGAAGAAGTACTAACTACTATGTATCGTCAATACGATGGTTATTTATCAGGCCATGGCTATGAATTAGCAGAATGGCTAGATGAATTTACTATGGTTAATGGCATAGGCCTTGATGAAAAAAGGAAAATAGCAAATGGCGCTAGCTGTCTAGCTGCACAAATGTTTGCACATTTTAAAGATGGTCCTGGCGGCATCTATTTGTATTCTCCTGATGTAACTAATGTAGGAGAAGAGTATATATACAAAATATATGTAGGAGCAGAAATACTTCTTAAAGTATATAATACTTATGAAGGCAGCGATCCTACATTTGAAGGCACTCCCGCTGAATTTCTCGAAATGGCTGAAACAGAGCAACATGCCTAATTGGTGCTGGAATAACTTATACGTTGCTGCTAACGATAACAAAGCAGTAGCACAACTACAAGACTTTGTAGAAAAATCAGAAAACTCTCCTGAAGGAGCAGAATTTTGTTTTGCTGGAACACACCCCATGCCTGATCCTGACAATTGGTACAATTGGTCTATAGAGAATTGGGGTACTAAGTGGGACGCTTGCGAACCAGAGATATGTAATAATGATACAGATTATTTTTCTGTAAGCTTTGAGTCTGCCTGGGGCCCTCCACTTGAATGGATGAAAAAGGTTTCAGAAGATTATCCGCTGCTTACGTTTACAATTGAATATGAAGAGCCAGGCATGTGTTTTGGCGGCAGACTTGAGCTGCATCATGATTCTGGATTACACGATTGTGGTGACTGGGAAATAGAAGGTGCTTCAGAGTGTTGTGAGGCTATGGTTTATTATCAGGATGATGATGAATACACTCTAACAGAAGATGATATTGTTGGGCCTTATCCTACAGAATATCAGTGCTCTATATGTTTAAAAGAGTGTGAAACAATTACCTTACCAGTACATGAAATTAAACAGCCATCCAAGGTTGAAATTAAATAGTTTAACTATCTTTAACACCCCAAAATTATGAGATGCACAATGAATTGATTTCACATGAGCTGGAAGCGGCTTTGATAGGAAAGCTAATAACTCATCCTGAACTATACTACGAAAACGCACAGAAGCTTAGTGTAAATTTATTTACAGATCAGTTTCATAAAAAAGTGTTTGAACAGTTTTTAATTATGCAGGCAGAAAAAAAAGATATAGATTTAGTATCTATGTCCTCTGCTATAAGCTGCACGTCAGATGAAAGAGTTAGATTAACATATATACTTACAAGTGAGCAGCATTATGTTAGCTCCGTTAAGTCGTGTATAGAAGAACTACATAACTGTAGTAAGAAAAGAAACTTAGGATCGCTTTTACAAGAAGCAAATAATAAGTTTTTAAACAACGAACCATTGGACGATGTAATATCTTATATGAATAAGATGAACGCCAAGCTAATGGTTGTTGAAGATCATGATATTGCTAATATAGATACTCAAATGAAATACTTTCTTAAAGATATTGATAAGAGAGTAGCGTCAGATGGTATTGTAGGCGTATCTACAGGATTTAGTAATTTAGATGAATTTACAGGCGGCTGGCAAGAAACAGATTTAGTTATTATTGGCGCTGCATCATCAATGGGTAAAACGAGCCTTGCTCTAAACCTTGCGTATAATGCAGTTAATAAAGCTCATGTTCCAGCAGTTGTATTTAGTTACGAAATGTCCGTAAACCAGCTTATAATGCGTATGGTTGCATTAGAGTCTGAAATACCTATTAGATGGATACAGAATGGACAGCTAAATGATGGAGATTTAAAAAGAATCCAACAAACGGCTAGTAACATTCAAGAAACGTCTATATACATTGACGAGTGTAAACAAACGTCATTGAATTATTTATTATCTAAAACAAGACAATATGTACATAGCTGCAGTGTTAAGCTTGTGTTTGTTGACTACCTTCAACTTGTCACGGCAAGCTCAGGATCAAAAGGAACCAGAGAACAGGAAGTCTCAAAAGTTGCTAGGGCGCTTAAAAATCTTGCGAAAGAATTAAGCATTACTGTTGTTGCTTTATCGCAATTAAACAGGGGTGTTGGTTTTAGAGCTGAAAGTAGGCCCACACTATCTGATCTGAGAGAATCGGGCGAGATAGAACAAGCTGCCGATATTGTTGCATTAGTGTATAGGCCAGAGTATTATGGTATAAATACCGATGAATCTGGTCAAAGCACAGCAGGTCAAGCGCAAATTATATTTGCTAAAGGCCGCAACATTGGTGTAGGCACGGTAACGCTAAAGTTTATTAGCGAATTGACTAAATTTAAAGAGAATACTCTAGATTTTTAGAGTGTTTTTTAGTAATTTAGCTCATGTCTGAAAACACGAAATTAAAGAAAATTATTACAGAAATTGCTCTCGATTTAGGCTTAGATAAAAAGCTAGTCAGACGAATACTTATATCAGTATTTCGTGAGATTGGCTTTGCTATTATACTTCGAGGTCGCCCTGTTATGTTCAGGAAATTTCTGAAAATAGTATTTGCAGTTCGTGCTGGTAAAAAGACGCACGAAATGTTTAATAAGTATGAAACACGTAAAAAGTAAATTATGACAAAATTAAAAACAGTTAACATCAAAGGTAAAGAATACGTTGAGGTTAACGAAAGGTTGAAACACTTTAGATCTACACTTAAAGGCTGGTGTCTTACATCAGACATTGTAGAACTAGACGAAAAGAGATGTGTTATTAAAGCTACGGTATGGGATGATAATGGAAACATTAGAGCTACAGGCCATGCTTATGAAACAGAGGGCTCTTCTTTTATTAACAAGACCAGCTTTATAGAGAATTGCGAAACCTCAGCATGGGGTAGAGCATTAGCTAATTTAGGTATAGGTCTTGATACATCAGTTGCTTCTTTTGAAGAGGTTGCTAACGCTGTGAAACAACAGTCTGCGCCAGTTGTAAAACCAACGCTAGATGAAGATAAATTTAATAATATGCTTAAAGCAATAGATGCTGGTAAAGTTGATGCGGTTAAATCTAAAATGCCAAGTTACACAATACCAGAGCATATGAATAAAGTACTAACTGAACGTTTAAAATAATTATAAGATGAGTAATATTATAGCATTTGATTTAGCATCCTGCAAGGCGGGAAAGTCTAACATTACTAAAGAAACAGCTTGGCTTAAAGAAGGCGCACATAGGTGTCAAGTTCTTAGCTTGTCAAACTCTAAAGATAGAGATGGGTATGGCGGAGCGCCTTACCTTGAATACGAAGTAGTTAATGATACTGGAAAATCTGGTAGAGCTAAGTTTTGGGTGGTTAGAGAAACAGATTCTCCTAAATCACAAGAATGGAAAAAGAATACTTTACACGAGTTTCTAACTAACTGTGGAGTAGTAGATTTTAGCGATGATGCTACTTCTATTAAAGCCGCTATAGGATCTTGGATAAATATTTGTTTTACTTTTGAAGAATACATGACTATAAAAGAAGGCCAACCTGTAAAAAGAAAAGCTATTCGTTATAGATGGTCAAGTAAAGATGGTGGTAGAATTAAGTATGATCCCAAGTATAATAAGCCAATCTCTCCTTTGGACGAAGAAACTTTTATAAAGGAAAATTCGGCAACTACATCTCCTGTCTCTAGTGACGATGAAAACTTACCATTTTAAATAAAATTCTGTATTTTTGGGGGCTTAAAAACCCCCAACTATATGGAAATATTTATACCAGGAAATGTTCCTTCAAGTAAAAATTCTAAAAGATGGACAGGAAAAATGTTGATCAATTCTAAAACAGTAATGAAGTATATTAAGTCTAGTCAAGCAGACTATATAATTAATAAACCTAAGTTTAAAGAAATGTGTCAAAATAAAACTTATCCTGTTACTGTATCTTTTAAGTTTATAAGAGGAAGTAAACATAAGTTTGATTATATAAATCCTGCTCAAACAGTACAAGACCTTATGGTTAAAAACTTCTGGATAGAAGATGATAACTGTGATTATATGGTGCCTTGTTTTGAGCCTTATGAATATGATAAAGAAAACCCTGGTGTTATAATTAATATATTATGAGTGATTTTGGAAGAGGAGGTTTAATCTATAATATTAATTTAGATGGGACAAGAGAGTACAGTCACGCCTTCTTAGGTAGGTATGGCAAGTTTTTGTACAGCGCAGCCAATATATTATTTAGTATAAATGAAGAAGATATTGTCTCGAATAAAAGATGGTCCGAAATAGTTGTTGTAAGAAAAACTATTTCTAACTCACTTAGTGTTGGTTACGGGTTGCATCCTGAAACTATAGGAGATTTTCTATGCATAGATAGATCAACAGCAATACATAACAGTAAAAAGCATTATGATTGGATGGAATATGATAAACGCTACTTGGGCGTATATGATAAGTATTTCAATTATATTGATAAAGTTATTATTGAAGATGATTTAAAAAAAGCTACAAGCTTACAGTTTGTAGAAAAATCTAAAGACCAAGTAATTAAGAATTTAAAAAAAGAATTAACATTATTAAAACAAAAAGTTTATGACAACGAAACCGTTAACTAAAACAAAAAAGAAAGTAAACATTGATGGCAAGCAACAAAAAGTAGATCATAATGTTTACCTGGTATTACAAAACTTAACTGAGGCATTAAAGCAACATGAGATTGCTCTTTTGACTTGGGTACATAAAGTTTACAATCAAAGAGATAACAACAATGAAGAAGAAGAAATGTTACACGATTATTGTATGCAAATACCAGATGCAGCAGGAATATTAACAAGAATGAAAGCTATAGATGAAGAAGTTAAGCAGGAAGAGTCAAATGGAAGCACAGATTCGATTGGAGATGCAGAGGATAACGGATCTGCTAATTCAGAAAAATAATTCTTACGGAAATTCAGCTACACAACCAGCTAAAATCTTTTCAAAAGGAAGCGCGGTTGAAAGTATTAGTGCCCGCATTGATGATAAATTAATGCGAATTGGAAATAAAGGTATTAACGAAAACACATTGGATACTGTGGATGATTTAATAGGATATTTAGTTTTATTAAAAATTGCATGGTGGAAAGAAGAGATTTACGAAGATAAATAATTACCTTTGTAAACTTCTTGGGCATTCCTGCCCTTGTGTTTTCATAGTTTTAGTTAGTAGTCAAGGTCCCAGTTCTCTGGGATTTTGGCTCTAATTATTAAATTTATGGAACCAATAGAATACTGGCAAATAGATAAAATAGAAATAATGCTTGAATTGTGTCCTTATGACGAGGATACAAAAGAAGAGATTATAAATACATTGCCCGAAACTAAACACGAGGCTAATGAATTATATAATAAACTATGGTTTGACCATATTCCAAAAGATCCTAGGGATCAATTTAATAAAATGATGACATTGAATACATTAGTCCAAACAGAGTGGCTTAAAACATATCTGTGCGATGATTGTGGTGATGACTGGGATAGCAGAAAAGAAGAAACGTTGTGTACACAATGCTTAAGCCCTAATATTAAAGAAACTACAAGTGGAAAATAAATTAACTATTGACCAACAGGTAGATCTTGCTTTACTAATAGCCACTTTTAGGTGCTTTAATGAACAGCTATACAGTTTAAAAGGAATTCATTCAAAAACAGTTAAACAAAAGTTTAATCGTCTTTTAAAAGTTGCAAGACGGTATGATGACGAAATTTCCAAACAAATGGAACATGACGAAAAACAAGAACAAATATATGATGCCTTAATGGACATTATATGTGATGTAAAAATAGAAGTATTAAAAGACTATAACGATGAGTAAAAACACAATTGTATTTGAAGGAGGTATAGATAACATTAGAACTCTTGCTGATAATTCTATTAGGGTATCATTAGGTACTCCTGAATTGAAGCCAGAAATAGTAGGCAGTATGTATAGCATGCTTAAGAGGCCTGGCTATGTGGTTATATCAACTATGCCTATATCACAAAAACAAATTGACGCTGTAGAGGGCGCTACTATTGATAGAGAGTTTGAAGATAAAACTCCATCACAAAGATTAAGAAATGTTTTATATGTTTTATGGGAACAAGAACAACCAAAAGAAACTAACTCTAAAGGCGTTATAACTTATGTTGATTTTGATTTGTTTTACAAACGTAAAATGAATGAACTTATTAATTTTATTAAAAATAAGTTGTCTTGATAATTACTAAAGATACTAGGAAAACTTTTAAAATCAGGGGGTCAGGTCGATCAACTGATTTTATTAGTCCTAGTTTTGGATATGGCTGTTTATACGATTGTAGTTATTGCTACATGAAACGGCATAAACCTAAAGGATTAAGTGTAGCTACAAACACAAATGATATACTTACGGCCATAAACAATCATGCTGCTTTTGCTGTTGTAGATAAGCCTAATCAAACCCACCCTGTATATACTACATATGATATAAGTTGTAATGAAGACTTTGCTTTACATGCTAAGTATCATAATTGGACAAGAATTTTTAACTTCTTTAAGGAACATCCAACCGCTATGGGATCTTTTGCTACTAAGTATGTAAACCCTGAGCTTACTACATTTAATCCTGAAGGTAAAATACGTATTAGATTCAGTCTTATGCCA
>TARA_R110002110_G_scaffold84548_6_pt1 | contig 10325 bp, 5 predicted proteins | sample TARA_R110002110 | Tara Oceans TARA_R110002110 (sample SAMEA4397330) | marine metagenome | biome: Polar Biome; feature: [SRF] surface water layer (ENVO:00010504); material: water (ENVO:00002006), including particulate matter (ENVO:01000060) such as... | depth 5 m
TGAGGAAATCGTTGTCGCGGTGGACGAAAGGCGTGGCGGTATGCCGACCGGCGCTCTACTCGATTGCAAACTGGCCGGGGTCACGGTGACCGACTATTCCACGTTCTGGGAACGCGAGACCGGCAAGGTGGATCTCGATGCGCTCCATCCGAGCTGGCTGATTTTTTCGGACGGTTTCGTCGGTGGCTGGCTGCAGGCGATGCTCAAGCGGATATTCGACGTGGTCGCCAGTCTTGCCCTGCTTGTCGCGGCTTTTCCGGTCCTGCTCATTACCGGTATTCTTGTAAAACTGGAAAGCCCCGGCCCGGCGTTTTATCGTCAGGAACGGGTGGGGCTGAACGGTAAAAAATTCATGCTTCTGAAGTTTCGCAGTATGCGGACCGACGCGGAATCGGATGGCGTGCCGCGTTGGGCGGCGGTGAATGATAGCCGGATCACACGGCTCGGGAACTTCATTCGCAAGACACGTATCGACGAAATTCCCCAGATTTTCAATGTCCTCAAGGGCGAGATGAGCTTCATCGGACCCCGGCCCGAACGCCCGTTTTTCGTTGACCAGCTTCACGAAGCGATCCCGTATTATCAGGAGCGGCATCGGGTTAAACCGGGAATCAGCGGCTGGGCGCAGCTTAACTATCCCTATGGGGCGTCGATCGAGGACTCGAAGGAAAAATTTCAGTTCGATCTCTATTACATCAAGAATTACAGCCTGTTTCTCGATCTGATCGTCCTGATTCAGACTTTCCGTGTGGTCCTGTGGCCCAACGGTGCGCGCTGACGTGATTGATTCCTCGATCGAGTCGATAACCGGCAATATCGGCACCGTCAGCTATTCGATTTCCGCGCTGACATTCGTTCTGCTGACGATCCTGCTGTTTGCAAGCTGGAAGCGCGGTTGGGTCGGCGCGTGGCTTATCGTCGCCAGTGTCCTGACGGCGGCATGGAGCGTATCGACGGCTTACGGGTATTCGGTGGATGGGGGCAACCGACTTGCGACGAGTCTCCTCGAGATCCTGCGCGGCGGCGGCTGGTTGCTGTTTCTGGCGGGCGTACTTTCCAAGACCTGGGATACAGATGCTCACCGGAAAGCCGGCCGTCTGGTCTTTCCGGCGATCATCGCCCTGTGTGCATTCAACCTGTCGGTCAGTTGCGTCGACGGGACGACCGACCTCGATCTGGCCGGCAGCGTCGGGATCGATCTTGCGATCCTCGGGCGCCTGATTGTCGCGGTCGTCGGAATACTTCTGATCGAGAACCTCTACCGCAATACGAGGCGCGAGCACCGGTGGGGCATCAAGTATGTCTGTCTCGGTATCGGCGGCATGTTCGCCTATGAATTTTTCATGTATTCCGACGGTCTTCTGTTCCAGACGGTCAATCCCGAACTCGTGGACGCCCGGGGTATCGTCAACGCGGTGATCGCGCCGCTGATTGCCGTGTCGGCCGCCCGCAACCCCGACTGGTCGCTCGATGTCGCCGTTTCGCGGCGGGTTATCTTCCACTCCGCCACGCTGATCGGTGCCGGGATCTACCTGCTCCTCATGGCTGCAGCAGGCTTCTACCTCCGTGAATTCGGTGGCGAATGGGGCCCGGCGGTTCAGGTCGTTTTCCTGTTTGCCGCCGTAATCCTGCTTTTTCTCACCCTGTTCTCGGGCAGTTTCCGGGCGTGGGTGAAGGTCAATATCAACAAATATTTTTTCACCTATCGCTATGACTATCGCGAGGAATGGCTGCGCCTGATCAGGACGATTTCATCCGTCGGGTCGGGGCGCGACCTGACCGAACGTGTCATCCGCGGCCTCGCCGATATTGTCGAGAGCCCCGAAGGCACCTTGTGGCTGTATAGCGAGCCGGATCAGTTCGAATTGCTGAAGTCCTGGAACAGTCGGGTTCTGGAAGGTACGCAGACCGCCGACCCCGAGTTCGCGGCGCTGCTGGAAGAGCACCAGTGGGTTATCAATCTCGATCAGTTTCGGGAAGATCCCGACCAGTACGATCAACTGGTCATTCCCGACTGGCTGCGCGATACACGCGACGATGTCCGCGCATGGCTTGTCGTCCCGCTGCTGCATCATGACCGGTTACTCGGTATCCTGATGCTCGGCCAGCCGCGGGTTCTGCGCGAATTGAACTGGGAGGATTACGACCTCCTGAAAACAGTCGGGCGGCAATCGGCAAGCTACCTTGCGGAACAGCAGTCGGCCCGGGCGCTGGCAGAGGCCAAGCAGTTCGACGAATTCAACCGGCGCTTCGCCTTTGTGTTGCATGACATCAAGAATCTGGTCAGTCAGCTGTCGCTGATGGTTAAAAACGCCGAGAAACATAAAAACAATCCTGCGTTCCAGGAAGATATGCTCCAGACCGTCAGCGAGTCCGTTGAAAAAATGAACAATCTGCTGGTCCGGTTGCATGAAGGCGGAAAACAGGCTGCCGCATCGACGGCGCTCGACCTGCCCCGGTTCCTCGCGCAGCTTGTTGAACGCAACACCCGGGCCGGCGGGCGGCTGGTATTCGAATGCGATATTGAAGGGATTGCCGTGATAACGGACGAAGAACGGCTTGGCGCTGTCATGGCGCATGTTATAGATAACGCTCTGGACGCAATCGATGACGACGGCAGGATAGTGGTGCGTCTCGGGACGAGCGGCCGCGAAGCAGTGATCGAAGTGGAAGACAATGGGTGTGGCATGTCGGCGGAGTTTATCAGGGATGAGCTGTTCAAGCCGTTCAGAACGTCTAAAGGTGCGGGCTACGGGATCGGCGCCTTCGAGAGCCGCGAATATGTTCGCGAAAACGGTGGTCGTATGAATATCCAGAGCGAGACAGGTGTCGGCACCAAAGTCACGATCCGCCTGCCGGCGATCGGGCTTGCGGACGGTCTGATATCAACTGATCCGGCGACAACATGAGCGACAAGCAAAGAAAGCTTCTTATCGTCGATGACGATACGGGGATCCAGCGCCAGCTCCGCTGGAGCTTCGATGAATACGATGTTTCGGTCGCAGGAGACCGCGAAGAGGCGATCGCCCAGTTCAGGTCGGAAGCGCCTTCGGTGGTGACCGTCGATCTTGGCTTGCCGCCGGACCCTGACGGCGCCTCCGAGGGATTTGCGACGGTTGAGGAGATCCTCAAGCTATCGCCCGAGTCCAAGGTCATCGTCGTGACCGGCAACGAGGATCATGACAATGCCCTGAAGGCCGTTGCCTTGGGCGCTTACGACTTTTACCGCAAGCCGATCGATTCCGACGAGCTCGGACATATTATTCAGCGTGCCTATCAGCTCTATGATCTTGAGCAGGAAAACCGGCGGCTGGCGGAACGCGGCAGCGGTGCGGCGCTGACCGGCGTGATTTGCGCCGACCCGGAGATGCTCAAAGTCTGCCGCCTGGTCGAAAAGGTGGCGCCGACGAGCGTGACGGCAATGCTGCTTGGCGAGAGCGGTACCGGCAAGGAAGTCCTTGCGAGGGCCGTACATGAACTCAGCCCCCGGGCGGACAAGCCGTTTGCGGCTATCAACTGCGCTGCTATCCCCGAGAACCTGCTCGAAAGCGAGCTTTTCGGTCATGAAAAGGGATCCTTCACGGGGGCTGTCCGTCAGCAAAAGGGCAAGGTCGAACTGGCGGATTCCGGCACGCTGTTTCTGGATGAGGTCGGCGACATGCCGTCCGCTATTCAGGCCAAGCTCCTGCGGTTTCTGCAGGAACGAACCTTCGAGCGTATCGGCGGCCGTCAGTCCATCGCCGTGGATGTCCGGGTGATCTGCGCGACCAACCAGAAGCTTGAAGAAATGATTGCTGCCGGTACGTTTCGCGAAGACCTGTATTACAGGTTGAGCGAAATGGTGATTAACATCCCGCCACTGCGCGAACGCGTGGGCGACGCCGAGATGCTGGCCCAGGCTTTTCTGCAGAAATTTGCCGAGGAACAGGGAAAATCCATCCGCGGGTATACCCGCGAAGCGCTCGCCGCCATATCTGTCTATGAATGGCCCGGCAATGTCCGGGAGTTGGAAAACCGGGTGAAACGGGCGTTGATCATGGCGGAGGGCAACCGGATAACACCTGAGGACCTCGATCTGGAAGAGGTCGATGGCGGTGCCGAAATCCTCAATCTCGCGAAAGCGCGGGAGGATGCGGAGAAAAGGGAAATTCCCCGCGCCCTGTCACGGGCGGACGGGAATATCACGCAGGCAGCTAAACTGCTGGGTATAAGCCGTCCGACACTGTACGATTTGATGCGCCAGCACGGCTTCAAGGTCGATTAACGAAATCAGGCTATCGATGCCCTCGCTGTGCTGGAAAATGATTGTTTGGTGCGTGTATTAATGTCACCGAACGCTCCAACGGGAGAGTAAAGAATGAAGACGAAACTGACGAACAGGGTTTTTACGGCGACGGCAATTGCCGTCAGTCTCGTCTGGCTGGGCATCGCAACGCCCGACGTGGTGCATGCGGCGGCGGTCGATAAGGAAAAGTCTGAAAAATTCCTGCGCGAGGCCGAAGAATTCCTCAAGAAGGGCGACGGTAACGCCGCTGTCATTCAGCTCAAGAACGCGCTCCAGTCCGATCCGGGCAACGTCGCAGCGCGGCGGCGGCTGGGTGAAATCTATCTGCGTGTCGGCAACGGTCCGTCGGCAGAAAAAGAATTCAAAGCCGCGATGCGCCGTGGCGCGAACGACACCAACATGAAGATCCTTCTTGCCCGTGCCTACCTGTTGCAGGGCAAGAACAAGGAAGCCCTCGAAGAGGTGTCGGGCGACGTTACCGATGAAGAAGCCCGCCCCGATGCCCTTATCGTCCGCGGCCAGGCGCTGCTCGGCCTGCGTGATTTTGACAAGGCGCGCGCCGCGCTTGCCGATGCCGACAAGTTGCGCCCCGAAGATGTCCGCGCGAAGATCGGCCTGGCGCAGAGCTTTGTAAGCCAGGGGAAGATCAAAGAGGGCGAGGCAGAAATTGACGAAGCGCTGCGGCGCAAGCCCGAATCGGTCGAAGCCCTTGTTCTCAAGGGCGAATTGCGGCGTCTCAATAAAGATCTCGACGGCGCGGTGCAGCAGTTCGACAAGGCGGTAAACGTCAACGACAAGAATCTCCTCGCGCGGTTGGGACGTGCGGCATCGCTGATCGATCTCGGCAGAGACCAGGACGCTCAGGCCGATCTCGACACGGTTTTCAGACGCGTGCCCAAACATCCCCTCGCGAGCTATCTGCAGGCCCTGATACTGGCGAAGAAAAAGGATTACGCAGCGGCGCAGGAAACCCTGCAGCAGGCGGGTCGTTTTCTCGACAACCACATGCCCAGCGTCTTTCTGCGCGGCGCGATCAGCTATGCGCTGAACCAGTACGAGCAGGCTGTATCGAATCTCGAACGCTATACGCAGGCGGTACCGACAAACACCCGCGCCCGTAAACTTCTCGGTGCCACGCTGGTGCGAAAACGCGAAGCGGCGCGCGCGATCGAGGTGCTTGAGCCGCTGGCCACCGAAGACACAAAGGACGCTCAGCTGCTGACGCTTCTGGGAAGCGCATATATGCAGGTCGGCAAGTTCAATGAAGGAACGGCCTATTTCAGTCGGGCGTCGGATGCAGCGCCCGACGTAGCGTCGATTCGCATGCAGCAGGCCCTTGGCAATCTTGCCCAGGGACAGGCCGACGCCGCGGTCGGCCAGCTCGAAAATGCGATCAATCTGGATCCCGAAGCGCGTCAGGCGACGGTCCTGCTGGCCCTGGTCAAACTCCGCAAACGCGATTTTGACGGCGCCCTGGTTGCGGCCAAACGCCTTCAGGAGCAGATGAAGGACAACCCGCTTGCAGAAAACCTGATCGGGGCGGCGTATCTCGGCAAGGGCGATCGCAAGGCAGCGCGCGAGACTTTTGAGGCAGCGCTCAAGAAGAAGTCCGATTTTCATCCTGCCCGCATGAATCTGGCACAGCTGGACCTTCAGGATAAAAAGGTCGCCGAAGCCAAGAAACACTACGAGACCATTATCGAGCAGGATTCGAAGCACATGGGTGCGATGCTCGCGATGGCGAATATTTCGGCTCAGGAAGACGACCGCCCGGCCGTTATTTCATGGCTCAAACGCGCCAGCGAGGCCAATCCGAAATCGCTGACGCCCAATTTGCGGCTTATCCAGTATTACGGTCGCAACCGTGAATTCCAGAAGGCCGTCGCGGTCGCACGCGGCCTGTCCAACAGCCAGCCCGACAATCCCCGGGTGCTCGAAGCCCTCGGCCGGGCGCAGACGGCGGCCGGCGATCCGATTGCGGCGGTTCAGACCTACAAGCGCCTGTCGTCTCTCAACCCGAAATCCGCCGCGATACTGGGGCTGATCGCCGGTGCCCAGATCACGGCGAAAGATCCGGATTCTGCCCGCGATACGCTCAAAGACGCGATCGCGCTCGACGAGAAATATCTGCCCGCAAAAATCGCGCTGGTCGAGCTTGAATCCTCGGAGCAGAGGTTCGACGAGGCATTGAGCCTTGCGGCGGAACTGAAAGCCGAGCAACCGGAATCGCATTACGGCGACCTTCTGACGGGCGACGTGCTGATGCGCCAGAAAAAGTTCGCTGAAGCTGCGGCGGCGTATGAGATGGCGATTGCCAAATCCGACAGCGCGACCCTCGCCATTCGCCGCTTCAATGCGAACCGTCAGGCAGGCAGTGCCGATGATGCCCTGAAAGAGCTTCAGGCATGGGTCGACAAGAAAGACGACCGCGGCGCACGTCATGTTCTGGCGAGCGCCTACCTGTCGTCGAACAAGAACGAGGATGCCATCCGCGAATCGGAGAAACTGCTCTCGAAGGAGCAAGACAATCCCGTTCTGCTCAACAACCTGGCCTGGCTGTATCAGCAGAAAAACGACAAGCGGGCCCTTGAGTATGGTGAACGGGCCCTGAAGGCGGCGCCAAAGTCTGCGGCCGTCATCGACACGGTCGGCTGGATTCTCGTCGAACAGGGCCATGACGTGAAACGCGGCATGGAATTGCTCCAGCAGGCGCATCAGATCGCACCGAAACAGGGCGACATCCATTACCATTATGCCTTTGCCCTCAACAAGAACGGTCAGGTCCCCGAAGCCAAGCGAAGCCTCGAACGCCTGATCGGTTCCGGGGTGAAATTCTCCAAGCTGGAAGAGGCGAAAGCACTGCTGAAGCAGCTTGGCGGGTAAGCGGCGCTAGGCTTCCGGCGGTTCGCTCAGGAGCGTGTAAACTTCGTGCGGGGTAGAGGGCCGTCCCCCCACCTCGTTGATAAAATAATCGAAGTACCGGTCGAACCGGTCGAGGAACACAGCGAGGTCGTCGTCATTCCGCACGTAAGGGGTACATCCCGGTTCGAGCGAAGGACTGTGATAGGTGAAGCTGAATACCCGCCGGCCGGCCGCCAGCATCGTGCGTGTCAGCCGTTGGTGTTCTGTATGCGTTATCCCTTCGGGCGTGAGCACGATCCTGTCCAGCAACCGCAGTCGCGAACTTATCCCTGTCAGTTTGAGCGCCCGCCCGAGCGGCGAACTGATCCGGTTCCAGCCGGCCCAGCCCAGATTCGCAAACATACCGGTAAAGCCCGCGGACAGCGGTATTTCCAGGATCCGGTCCTTGCCGAACCAATAGGGCGCCGCGTCGCAATGACGGAAATCGGGCCCTTCGTCGTCCCTGAAATCGGTGTGCGGCACGACGCTGGCATCGATCCGGTAACCGAGTTCGGACAGGATGTCCGCCGTATTGGGGCCAACCCCGTACCGGCCGGCTTTGTATATTTCCGGGCGGTCGCCGAACCGTTTGGCAATTTCCTCGGTCAGGCGTTCCAGCTTCGCTTTTTCAAGGTCGCGCGGCAGGTTGCCGGGATAGGAATTCAGGTTCGATACCTGCTCGTCGAACGGCGGGGACACCCACGGATGCAGGTGCGTGCCGATCTGACACAATCCGTCGTCGTAAAGTTCCTTCAGCGGGGCGTAGCCGCTCTCCTGGCTCGCCACCGGATAGTCGACGACGTAGGTCGGCCGGATACCGTATTTCTCGAAAATCCGATGCGCCCGGTATTGCGATGAAATTGCTGCCGTCGATGTCTGGTCCCGCGATACCGGCCGGCCCCAGTCGAATTCCTCCTCGGTATCGACCACGACCAGCAGCAGTGGCTGGTCGATATCCGCGTCGGGGGTATTCCAGTCGGATGGATCAAGCATCGGGTTCAGGCCGTTGGGGCGGTGACAATTTTCCGCGGCGTCGCAATGCACCGCAAACGCGTGGTTAGCACATAGATGGCCGTCAAAAAACACATGCTGCATGTTTTCCCGTCTTTCGGGGCAGGGGGCGTGCCGATCCGCATCACCGCCGTGATGAACCATTTCGGCGACAGGTGCCGACATACCGTTATCGCGCTCGACGGAAATGCCGATGCCGCTGACCGCATAGAGCCGGGGGTGGATATGCGAATTCTGCATCCCGAAATCAGCAAAAAACACCCGGTCCGGACATTGAGCGCGATCTCGGGACACCTGCGGAAAATAAATCCCGATATTCTACTCACCTTTAACTGGGGGGCGACCGAGTGGGCGCTGGTCAACCGGTTTTCGACCCGTATCCGCAATATCCATTTCGAAAGCGGGTTCGGGCCGGAAGAAGCCGTCCGTCAGAAATTCCGACGGGTCCTGTTCCGGCGTTCGGCGTTGCGCCGGGCGGAGCGCATCGTGGTGCCGTCGGAAAACCTGGTGCGTATTGTCCGCGATAACTGGCGCTTCGATCCCGACAAAATTCAGCTGATACCGAATGGTGTCGACTGCGAGCGGTACGGGGCAACACCCGAACCCGCGGCCCTGCCGGGTTTCGATGCCGCCGCGTCGACCGTCATCGGCACGGTGGCGCCGCTGCGTGCGGAAAAAAACATCGGCTGGATGATAGAATCGTTTTCGCGTGTGGCCGCCACCGGAACCGCCCGGTTGCTGATTGTCGGCGACGGACCGACTCGCAGAACGCTCGAAGCGATGGCGCAGGCATCGCCGGCAGCCGACCGGATTCATTTTGCAGGCTATATAGGCCAGCCGGAGAAAGTCTTCGGGCTGATGGACGTCTTCGCCATGTCGTCGGATACCGAACAAATGCCCAATGCGCTGTTGCAGGCGATGGCGGCAGGCCGGCCCGTTATATCGACCGATGTCGGCGATGTCCGCCCGATCGTTTCCGCCGGAAACCGGGATTTTGTGTTTCCGGTGGGTGATGCCGCGGGTTACGACCGCGGGCTCGCCGCCATGATCGCGGATCGGGAGCTGCGTACACGGCTGGGCTCGGCAAACCGTCAACGCGCGGTCGACGTCTACAGCATGGACAAAATGCTGGCCGCGTACCGGAAACTGCTGTTGCCGTGAAGATCCTGACCTTCACGTCGCTGTATCCGAATGCCGTCAATCCGCAGCACGGTATTTTCGTTGAGACCCGGCTGCGCAAACTTGTCGAATCCGGCGAGGTCGATGCGCGGGTGATCGCGCCGATCCAGTCATTCCCCGTATCCTTCGGCCCGTTTGCGCGTTACGCGGCCTTTGCCGCGGCGCCCCGCCTCGAGACCCGGCACGGAATCGATATTCATCATCCCCGCTTCCTGTCGGTGCCCAGGATCGGTATGCGGCTCACTCCGTCGAGCATGGCGATCGCGGCGCGCAAGCTGTTCCGGGAAATCGTCGAGAGAGACTCGATCGATCTGATCGATGCCCATTATTTCTATCCCGATGGCGTGGCCGCGGCGACGCTCGCCGCCGAAACCGGCATTCCCTGTGTCATCACCGGCCGCGGCACCGACCTGAACCTGTTTCCGGAATTCCCTGCCGCCCGCCGCGAAATTCTGAAGGCGGTCGATCGCGCCGCCGCCTGCATCACGGTATCGGATGCCCTGCGGACACGCCTGATCGCGATCGGTGCGCCGGCGGACAAGGTGACCACGTTGCGGAACGGGGTCGATACCGTGCAGTTTGCGCCTGTATCGGCAGCGGACAGACAGGTGGTCCGGCAGCGTTATAACCTGACAGGCAGGACAATCATCGCCGTCGGCAACCTGGCGCCGGAAAAGGGTCAGATGCTGATCGTGGAGGCCCTGCGGGCCCTGCCCGACGTTACGCTGGTGCTGGTCGGCGACGGTCCCGACGGCGACCGCCTGGATTCGTTTGTCGAGGACAACGACCTTGCCGGGCGCGTTCGCCGGCTCGGCCGGGTACCGCAATCCGACCTGCCGGGACTGTATAGTGCCGCCGATGTGTCGGTGCTGGCGTCAATGCGCGAGGGCTGGCCCAATGTCCTGCTCGAATCCATGGCCTGCGGTACGCCGGTGGTCGCGGCGGATGT
>TARA_R110002110_G_scaffold24746_2_pt1 | contig 10319 bp, 8 predicted proteins | sample TARA_R110002110 | Tara Oceans TARA_R110002110 (sample SAMEA4397330) | marine metagenome | biome: Polar Biome; feature: [SRF] surface water layer (ENVO:00010504); material: water (ENVO:00002006), including particulate matter (ENVO:01000060) such as... | depth 5 m
AGCTATGCGTACTTCAATTTGTGTAAACATCATTAAAGCTTCTTCTATACGATCCATGTCTTTTTCCATTGCATGTACTTTTTGATTAGTCATTCCCCAGGCTACACCTAAAGTTAAAAGAGCTGCTCCAACTGCAAAGTAATCTCTAAGGTTCATGGTTTTTTTATTCTCCTAGCTATTTTTTTAACAGTTTTTGATTGTCTTTTGTGCATAGCAGAAGCTTTAGTTAATTCTTTTGATACTTTATTTAATTTATTTTTTATTTTTTTACTCATGTTACGCGTAATATGGATATTTCATTTCCATGTCATTCATTAATAATTCTAACATGTCATCATAATTTGGGCTGTCAACATCTAAATCATTTATTTGTTGTTGAAGGCTTTGAAAAGAATCCCCCATGCCTGCTTCCATTATAGGTAAAGGTAATCCAGTTTCATCTTCTTGAAAAATAAAATCAGGAGAAGTGTTATCTTCTTCTTGATTTTCTCTAAATTGTTTTTGTCTAAACTCATCTGATTCTTGATCATAACCTGGCAAAAATCTTTTCATGTATTGTCCAAACTCTCTTAAAAAATAATCATCTGCTGTGTAATCCCCATAAGATGTTGCTGGCGTTACTTCGTATTTATTATTAAGAGCAGTTTGTATTCCTTTATTATTACCAGGATTAATCCTGTAAGTTTGGGGTCCTTTTAATTGTATTGGATATTGTTTTCCATTTCGTTCTTCGTATCCACTACCATCTGGATATACAAATCTAGCAGAATTATTAAAAGGAGCAAATGCATTAGATGATTGAGACATACTCATTGCATCACCAGTATTAGGATTAACAAAATCAGATAAACTATACATCATACCAGATGCATTATCATTTTTATATTTAAATTTATTTGTTGTATCTGAGTTAACTACATTAAAATTAGGTTGATAATAATTATTTCCAGCGGGTGATGTAGACATCATTGAAGCTACACCATCAAAATTATTGCCTGACAAACTTCCAATACCAGCTTGCATCATGCTTTGTGCTGCTTGCTCGTTAGCATTTTTAGGTTTCCCTGGTGCAGAGTAACTGTAACTATAAGGTTCGTCAGATGTTAGTACAACCATTATGATATTCCCATTATTCCACTTTTATTATTTTGAAATGGATTTTGATTTATTTGTTTTTGTGGTTCAGTATAATTACCTTGGTTATCCATAATAGGATTGTATTCTATAGCACCACCACTCGCTGCTAATTGTCCTCCACCGTACTGTGCTGCTAATGCCATGTCAGTATCACCAGCATATAAAGCACCGGCTGCTTCAGAATTTAATTGAGAGTTAGCTAATGAAGATCCTTGGGCCATGCTGTTTGTTCCAAAACCATCTGTTGCAGCACCTGGAAAACTAGGCATTTCTGTCTTGTTACTCGCACCTTCTGCTTCCATGGCTTCTTGCGCTGCCTCTATTCCCATTTCAACACCTCCTTTTTCTACAAAAGGTAAATCACCAACTGGAACATTTCCTATTCTATCAGGAACAACTTTATCCATCATGTCTAATGCTTTAGGAACATTTTCTAAAATTTCTCCTCCAAGATTTAATACGTTATCTTTAAGTTTTTCTCCTCTACCTCTAAGATCACGCATTCTTTGTGCACCCATATTTTTCTTTTGTTGTGCATCTTCTAGCTCTAATAAATCCATTTGAAAATCTCTCCATTCTTCAGGGTGGCGAAGAATAAGTTTAGCAAAATTATTATATCTAATAGTATCAGCTAGTGTATCATCAATTGTGTTTCTAAACGCACGACTAGAAACAGGGCTAGATAAAACTCCACCACCGTATCTAAGAAGCCATGCACCTGCTAATGCTTTAATCATACCTAAACTTAATATACCAGCAGCTCCTTTTTGAACTCCTTCTGATCCACTCCAAGGTAAGAAAGCAGTTAATCCTTTATTAGTAGAACTAATAACAGCTTTCCTGGCCATAAATGTTGATACATCAGGAATACCATGTTTGTATACACGTTCTAATGTTGTAATTAATTTTTCAAAATCATCTATGCTAGGAACTTTAGTTCTAATAACATCACCATCTACTTTTTTAGCAAAGTCTGCAGCATCATCTACAAATCTACCAGACGGTGCAAGTCCTAACCATTGTTCATCACTAAAGTTACGCATTAATCCAGTCTTAGGATCCATGCCACGTATAACTACTTTTTCATTATTCAATGCTTCTTTAAAAATAGATTTTTCAATTGTTTGTCCTTTACCTAAACCAATAGAATTTCTAAATTTTTCAAAATCAAATTGTCTTACTCCGGCAATTGTTTTTCCTAATGATTCATTAAAAGCATTACGTATATATAAATCAACTCCGTCTGCGAAAGCTTGATCACCTACTAATTTTTTTACAAGTTTAACATCGGTTTCAGTTCCTGACTTAACAATTGTATCAAATAAACTTTGGGAAGTTCTTTTGTCATCCCAAGCAAGACGTAAATTCATACCTACTTGGTTCATATTTACACCAGCTTTTTTAGCTATGTCACTTCCATACAACATCATACCGTTAGCTACAAACTCATCATATTCTTTAAAGGCAGTTGAAAGATCATCAATACCGTGCGTTGCTAAAGAACCAATATCATTATCCCATCCTTTAAGAAGAGTCATTACACTGTCTTCAACAGGCAGTGTTGAGTTAGCTCCTTTTTGATAAAGCTCTTGTATACCTGCTTTAAGAGCCATGTATTCTTCTACATTTCTTGCACCAGTTGTACCCGCTTCTAAAATTTGTCTTTCAATAAAACCAATAATAGGGTCACCACCTTCAGGTGGAACTTTTGTTTGTCTTCCAGTATTTGGATCTATTTGACTTTGCCAATATCTTTTACGTTGTTTAATAACTTCTTTTCCCGCTGAACGTAAATACGAATCACTAATTGGCGTATCATATTTACCCCCTATCTCTACAACTTTATCAGACATTTCTTTAGCTTTTGATCTAAATTTTTCTGCACCTTTACCCATTATTTGACCAAAGTTAAGCGCATTGTTAGTTGCTAAATGTGAAATAGGCGCCATGTGTCCTAGCATATTATCAAAAGCAGTTAACCACATATCAGATTGACGTTGTAAATTTTTTTGAATCTTTCCTCCAAGCCATGGGGCTCTTCCTAAAACTTTACTGGTAAATGCAATAAAAGAATCAGAGAACATATACTTACCCATAGGTACAATTACTTGTTCTTCTCCTCTACCTACTGTCGGCGGTGTTTCAAAACCTTTAAATTTTTTACTAATTTTTGGTAGCACACTAAGTCCTGCTGTAGATAACCAATCAAATGCATTTGATTGACCAACACGTGTTAAAATATTTCCTACAAAAGGTACATTAAATCCAGATTTTTCTGCTTGTACTAAATCTCCACCATATTTTTTCCATAAATATTCAGCGTTCTCAAAATCTTGTATAGCTGTAGTTTCTCCAAATTCTGATTTAGTCTTGTTTGGATCTTTAAACATTTTAATACCTGGGCTCTTGGACACTGCTGTTCGCAATCCGTTGTATATAGGGCGTAACATAAAGAAAGGGGCTGATAATGCTGCATCTGTGACTGCTTCATCAATTGCATTAAACGAACGTTGCCCTAAACCAGGTCTATTAATTCCTTCTGCTCCAAAAGTTAAGGCTTCTGGTATAGCTTTAGATATTAATTGAGCACGAATATCATCACTAGATTCTAAATAAGCTTTACTTTTACCAGCCGCATTCATAGCATCTAATTGTAATTCATAACCAAAATCAGCAGCACCCCATCCTGCACCTCCACCACCTAAAGCGGCAATAGTTTTGATAGTCCATGGATGTGTAGCACCTCTTCCAGCCCAACCACCTAGTTTTACATACCAAGGTCCTCGTTTAGAAGCAGCTTTAAAAACAGTATTTATTTTTTGAAGGTTTTTATTTGTTAGTAATTTTTCTCCCGCTTTAAATCCTTTGTTAGTTCCGTATACAGATGCAGCAAACTTTTCTCCAAACTGTATCCATGGATAAGGATCAGGATTGTCTGTCCATAAATCCATGTCATCACGAAGCATGTATGTATCTAAATCAATAGGTGTTCCTACTAAATCTGTTTCTAATAAGTTAGCTGATTTTAATAATCTATTTTTAGATGCAAAATATTCTTCTAGCACTGCATCAGCAGCTTCATCACCTTCAGTAGATCGAACACTTTCAGCTTTGTCTTTATACTTAGTAAGTAATTGAGACAACATATCTTGAGTCTTTGTTTTTTTCTCACGGTAGGCAGCAAATGCTTGACGTTTTTGTAAGTCTACATTCTCTGATTGTATTTTTCTGCTTTCAAAAAAATCATCATCAAAAGGATTAAGTTTATCTACTACACCCCTTCCAACTTTGTCCCATACTGCGTAAGATGGATTAACTACATAATTTTTAATACCTTTTACTAAGGGAATATTTCCCATTGCTTCAGTATTATCACGTGCAATTCTTTCTGCATTTGTAATAGGAATTCCACCTTCGGTAACATCTGTAAAAGTTGTATCGGCTGCAATTTTAGAAGATTTAGCTGCTTGATCGCTTGTTAAAAAGCGTTCTTCAATCATCTCTCCTTCTTTAAAATTTCCTTTTTTAAGATCTACCATTATTTTAATAGCTCCAATTCTTTTTGAAATTGATCTTGTAAAGATATGTTATCATCATTTTTGGATATACCTATTGTGTTTCCTTTACTTCCTGCCCAGTCTGCTGGTGTAGTGCCGTTTGGAAAATTAGTATATTGTTCTATCCATTGTCCGTTTGATTGTGGAGTAAAATATAATTCATAAAATTTATTAATAGCTGCTGATTTTTCAGGAAAATTAAATAAAGTATCATCTATAGTATATCCTCTTGCTTGTGCTTCTTTCACGCCACCTTCAAATTTACTAAGAGCCCAATCAGATGAAACAACATTTGCTGCTAAAAAGCCTCCTTGCATATCACCTTCTAATTTATTAGCCAAAGACCATAGTTTATTAATTACCATGTTAGGTCTTGCATCTGCACCAGTAAAACCAGAAATAGATGCATCTTGAAATGATGCACGAAGAACGTCTGCTAACATACGACCGGTAGGCTGACGTGAACGTGCTAAGAGTAAACCTAACGTACGTTCAAAGACTTGCATGCCAGGAATATCTGGATCAGTAAACATACGATCAAGTTCTCCTTTAACTAAATATACATTTGGTTGACCGTAAGGTTTTTCCGCAGACACTCCAATGTTTTGTCCTTTAGCATTATTATAATCTACAAAAACAGGTAAGTCTGGTCCTGTGTAAGTTTTACCATAAATACTACCCATACTACTGTTAGCTGCATTGTTAACTATGCCAAATCCTTGTGAAGGATCAGCACTTCCTTCCATATAACTTTCTGTTAAATTATTAACAGTTTCTTGGGCCATGCCTTTTGATTCAGACATAAATTGATCTGAGCCTTGACTACCACCATTTAATAATTCATTAAAATAGTACGCAGGTGCAGTACCATATTGTCCTAGTTCTCCTTTAGCTCCAATAAGATGTTTTTTATCCATTGCAATGTTTATGTAACGATAAACATCATCCATGTTTGTATAAATATATTTAGAAAATTTTAATTGATCTTGTGCACCAGCTGCTGTGTTAGGTGCTAAACCTGAAGCACTTGAACCTCCTAGTCCAGCACTTCCTGATTCAGAAGCACTTTGTGATATAGGAATAAACATAGGAAAAGGATAATTAGGATTTTGTTTAGGGTCTTTATTCATTGCTAAATAATCTGACATCTCTGGGCTGTTTTGTTGAACTACATCTCTAAAAGTATTAGAGGAATAACGTGGTTGTCCGTTAGCAAGCATTTTAGGTTTACCATTAGTTTGATCAAACTCATATCCTACTTGATACATGTTATAAAAAGAACCACTTCTTTTTTTAGCCGCATCTTTTTCTTCTTTCCAAATTTGAAACGCAGCTAGCCCAAGCTCACGATCTTGTTTTGATTGTTCGACACCCATTTGTATCATCATTGGCGCTACTTGTAATCCTGCTTGTCCAGCTACATCTAAAAATCCTGCTGTTCCACCTTGTAAAGATTTTCCTGTCATTAAAGCCATGCCTAGTTGAGCTAACATTGCTGTGTTAGCTATACGTTGGCCCTTATCATCACCAAGTAATCCTCGTAAAGCATCAGCATAATCTTTTACTTCACTTAAACTTTCGTTTTCTGGAAAAAGAGTTCCTGCTTGTAAAGGTCCTGTAGAACTTAAATCCATTGTTGAAATAGCGTTTGATATTACCGAATTTTGTCCTACTGCATCATTGTTAAATGCCGCGTTAGTATTTTCTTCTGATTGATCATCATTAGGTAAACTACTTTCTATGTTACTTAAGTCTACATTACCAGCAGCTGCTGGAGGATTTTCTGGTCCATTATTATTATTTAAATTATTTGACTCAACTTCAATTTGTTCATTTAAATCTAATGTTGCTGTTGTGTTATCATTAGGATTGCTTGTAGAAGCTGGTTCTTGTGTAGATAAATCTTCTCCACCAAATATATCAGTGTACTGATCTATAGCAAATGGAATAAGAGCATTTTTTAATAATTTTAATTTAGGGATACCTTGTCTTGCTGCGTTCATAGTTAAAGGAACTAATGCACCACCTGGGTTTAATTTTTGTCTAAACATTTTACGATCGTTAATGGTCATCGTTACCCCATCATATTGTTAAAGCCCTGATATGCTGCAAGACCTGTTATACCCGCACCAATACCTTGTGCTAATGGATTAGTTGTTGGCGCAGTTCCCTGCGATATAGCCATTCCACTAGACGGTGCACCTTGATAAATATCTGAAACAAAAGCCATTCGTTGAAATGGTTCATAAATTTGTTGCAACTGTTGTCTGTACTGAGCATCTGCTTGTTGTTGAGCATTTTGCTGTTTAATAGATCCAGCTGCCATTACATTTGCTATGTCTCCTTGTTGCAATTGTTGTTGATATTGTCCTAGCCCTGCAAGTTGTTGTCCAGCTTGCGCTTGTCTCCCCATTTGAGATTCAAATTGTTGTTGCGCCATTTGTTGCGCTTGTCCATAATTTTGAGCGTTAGCTTGTCCTACGGCTTGCGCTTGTTGACTAACTAATTCTGCTGTTTGTATTCCTTGTCTTGATCCACCAAATGCTCCAGCTTGTACAGCTGACATATTATTTTGATTTTGTGCTTTAGCAAATTGATTTTCAATACCAGATATAACCTCATTTTGATAAGGATTCATGTATTGTTGGTAAGAATTAGGATCGTAAGTTGCCGTGCTTCCTAATGTATTAGTAGTAGCTTGATTTAAATAAGGCTGGTAAGAACCAATACCGGCACTGGACATTCCTAGTCCTGTGTTTTGCAATTGATTAAGACCTGCTACGCCTTGTGTAGGAATAGTAATATCACCAGCACTTGGTTGTTTTCCTTTGGATGCTAAATTAGCAGCCGTGTCCATTAACTGAACTCTTCTTGCTTCTATATCCGGTGCTTCACGAGTGTATTGTGTTTGAGTGACATCTTGCGCACCGCCACCGCCGCCGCCCATTCCAGGTATACTCATAGTTTTCTCCTATACACTGTGCTTATATTATCCATGTTTAATCTTTTTCCCATTGCGTCAAAATCTTTTTTAACTCCTCTTGATGGCTCAAAATAAATTTCTTTTGCGCCTTTGCTTTTAGCCCAATCAATAAATTTTCTCATTAATTGAACCCCAGTTACTCCTCCACGTTTTGAAGGGATAACATATAGATCCATTTCCCTGGCATATTTAGAACTACTAAAAGTATATTCCATTATCATACCAGTTAAAAAACCTATTGGTTTTTCTTCTTTATCCATTCCTATTATACCAAATAAGTTTGGATTAGAAAGTGCAGAGAAAAAATAATTAGTTACTTTCTCTGTGTTGTACTCAAGTTCATCCTTCCATTCCGATTCATCAAACATGTCCCTTGTTATTTTAAGGATCCAGTTTAAATCATTGGGTTCAAAAAATCTCCATTTCATGCATACTCTGGAGGATCGTTTGGTTTTGCAGAATTAGGATCTAAAGCATTCATTATTCCATAAAGCTTTTGTGCTCCCGCATCTATATCGCCACCTCCAGCAGCTCTGACAGCTTCTGCTGTCATTACAAATTCATTGTTTGATAATTGAGCAGGAATAGAATCTGATTTTTCTGTTCCTGGCCCTCGAATTGCGCCACCTGGCATTCCATTTAATTCCATTCCACCCATGTTGTATTGTGCACGGCCACCTGTAGCCATGTATTTAGAATTAAGTTCATCATAAATTTCTTTAATAGCGTCATCATCCATATCCATAATTTCGCGTCCTGACATTCCACCTATCATATGGTTATAAGGACCCATTAAAATTTCACGCATGTAATCAATATCAATTGGCATACCTGCATCATTAGAAGCCATGTCCATGTTTCCTAAATAATCTTCTAAACCTTGTAAATCTTCTAAACCAGGTTGATTAATCATTTCTTGTACATCAACATTAAAATCATCACCAGCCATTGGATCTGTAAACTGCCCCGGATCATTCATAGCTACATCAGTAGTCATGGTTTCTTCCATTGCTGCACCATTAGGATCTCTCATTACCTCTTCAACAGTAGATTCTCCTGCCATAGCATCATTGTTTTGTTGGGTAGCTAAGTTAGCAAATAAATTGTATAAATATTCTAAGTTTTCATCACCTTGAACCATGCCATTGATTCCACCTGTATTAAATTTTCTTACAGCGCCACCTTTATTGTACCCTAAAAAACCATCAAGACTTCCGTAAGGTGTAATAGCCATACGTTTTAACAATTTTTGATAATCTTCTTCTTCCATTTCTGCTAAATCACCTTCTGTTGGGCCTCCACCCATTGTATCAAATAATGTTTTAAGCATGTAGTATGGATCAATTTCTTTTTTGCCAATACCATAAAATTTATTATAAGCATCACTACCTGCTTCTACGCCTGTTGGTGGCTCTCTTTTTAATATAGTATCAAAAATACTTGGTGCTTCTTTTTCTCTCATTGTGTAATCAAATCCAGATAATGCTGGTTCACGTGCTTCTTCAAAAGCTTCAAATCCTTCTACACCACCTGGCATTATATTTTTAGTAAATGTTTCACTTGGACCAGTAACCATATTCAATGGTTTAATAGCATCCATTTGATCTTCAAAAGCGCCTAGGTTGTAATTATTGTTAAAACTCATTCCTTTGTAATCATCTCTTAAAAAAGGAAGAGATTGTTCTCTGAGTACTCCGTCCACACCAGGTCTAATTGAAGACGCTTGATCCAAAGTATTATAACCATCTGGCATATAAGATACTTTAGGCATAACATTACCCGCTGGATTAAAAGTTGTTTCACCAGGAACATCAAATGATACTTCTTTCATAAAATCATTTATATCTGTTTCAGGTGCATTACCCATCATTTGACTAAAATCACCACCAGTTTTTAAATAAGAATAAGGAAAACTAGAATAGAACGCACGCTTAGCCGCCTGTTCTGGGTTATCTGCACCCATTACACTGGACAATGCATATTGTTTTCCGGCTTCTTTTATTCCCATTCCTACAGCACTGTTCATAAATTTAGAACCTTCTGCCATTTTTAACATTTCTAAAAGTTTAGCACCTTTACCTGTTGAACCTAACATACTGGATGCTGCACCTGGTATACCATAATAACCAACAAAAGGAGCTGCTGCTAATGCATAAGGAGCAACATCTTTAGCTACATCAAATACATTATTTTTTAATTTGTTAAGTTCTCTTCCTAGATTAAAACCCACTATAAATCTCCTGCTATACTTTTAATTATTTCGTGAATTGCGACAGATACTTTTACATCACGTCTGATATGATGTATCTTTGTGTCGGTTGCAGGGTTTTTAACATCATCATCAGCTTCTTTATCTGACCCATATTGTTTTCCTGTTTCAGTATTAGTAATAGTTACTTCGGCTGGAACCACTATTTCAGGTACTTGTTCTCCATTTACCGTAGTCCATTTTACTACACTATCATCTTTTATAGGCATGTTTACTCCTTATATCAAGTATTATTGTTAATTTCAAGCACAGAAAGCACTACATGAAGCCTATCTGCATTACCTGGAGTGACCGTAATTTTTTCACCTTGCTTGGCTATAAGGGGCTCAGTCAATAATTCTACAGGAACCGCGGCTCCTACCACTATATCTCT
>TARA_R110002110_G_scaffold10587_2_pt1 | contig 10318 bp, 24 predicted proteins | sample TARA_R110002110 | Tara Oceans TARA_R110002110 (sample SAMEA4397330) | marine metagenome | biome: Polar Biome; feature: [SRF] surface water layer (ENVO:00010504); material: water (ENVO:00002006), including particulate matter (ENVO:01000060) such as... | depth 5 m
TTCAAGCATTAGCATTGCCGCTAGGGCGATGATGACTATTAGCTCCATGATGTGATCCTTTTTCTTTAGAAGCTGTTAGCCATTCTGCTTTCCCGCTTAGTTGTGCTACTTCAGGCAAAAAACACCTTGTCAGATGCCCTGTGTGGCGTTTGTTTGTTAAACTGGTGTACTAGTACCAGTATAAGGTGAAAACCCCGTGAAGGGCCTCTGAGAGGCTATTCTGGGCACTCGTCACAATCTTCGTCTTCGCAGCACTCGTCGATGATGGCATTCTTGGCATCCTCGATAGTTGGAAGAACTTCCTCATCTGGCTGATCATCTGCCAGTTTGGCATCCGCGTATCCCTCAGCCCAGTCCAGGCCTTTGGCTGACAATGGTGCGTAGGCACACAATGTGATTCCTTTGAGGTATGCAGAGATGCCCTGCTTGTAGTAATCTGATTTCTTACTCATGGTTTTGTTGGTTGGGGGTTTAGTTCATCTACACAGTTGTCTGGGTAGTTTATTATTTCACTCGCATATACACTGATCAGAACATCACTTGCATACTCGGCAAGTAAATTATCAATAGCAGCTATTGTTGGTTCCATACTCTCTTCTGTTGGTGTCTGGGCTGCCATCCAGACCAGTGTGGCCTGAATGTGGTCCATACTCTCCACCGCATCTTCTCGACGTTGGTGGGCGTTTGTGAAGTGCAGCCGTGGGGCGAACACCTTAATCTCTGTTCCGCTTGGCATAGGTATTTCATGGGTTTGGGTTTTTGTTGTCTAGGTCAACGCCTATGTTGACCTTAAGTTGTCTGGCCTTTCTGTGCGATCGGTTTGCGGCACAGTAACCACAAGCACCATGATTGCGGCAGCCCTTGTTGAATCGCTTGGACTTTCGGTATGGCTTGCGGCGATCCTTGCCGTGCTTTATTGATTTATCAAGGCTCATTTCATTAGAAGCTTCTTTACCTTGAGCCAGTACCCATCTGTAGCGGATTTCTTGAACCCGTTTGGCCCACCATTGTGGATGCGTGCTACATCTTCAATGGTTGGATGATGTCCCAGACGAGCCTCTGTGGCGTATCGAGCCATGTAGGCTCTGACTATTTGCTTCGCTACTTCTGGATTAAACGCATCTTCATGCACCCAGCTTTCTCCCGCATATTCTGCGGCATCCTGCACGTAGGCAGCGTGTAGTTGCAAGCAACCATATGCCAGCCCGTTGTCCCCGACTGCTTTTGGATCGCCTGAAGATTCAACCGCGATTAATATAATGAGTAATTGACTTAATGTCATTTTTTGTAGTTGTTTTGCTTAAAGATTACCCCGTGCCCATCCCTCACGAATATCACGGGGCTGCCAGCAGAGTGCTGGCGTTAAAAAGTGTCGTCTACCAATGTCTCTAGAGCCAGTGCCTCGATTTCCTCGATCGCCTTGTCACTGAGCCACTCGAGGAGCTCCTCGTCGTGAAATCGGAACTTGATGGACGTTGCATCCAAGGAGAATAGGATGCCCGCCTGTTCGAGGGTTTGCTCCTGTGGCTCGGTAATCTCGACTTCTACGTCGAAATCGAATCCTCTATGTGTTAGTTCTATTTCCATTGTCTACTTGAAGCATATTTTGATCCCGTTGTCAAGAGCGAATCTGATGTTTTTTAGAGATTATTTGTATGGGGGAATTGAATCCCGACGCTTGAGCAGGCTGTTATTCCAGCCTCGCGAACCTCTTCGATTGTCCCTGTTAGCATCCGCTTCTTGCCGTCTACGATGGCGATTAAGGGGCCGTCCTCGCCCTGAGTTGGGTGCTCGTAGACCCATGCTCCTTCGACTACTCCAAGGAGCGTTGGCTTCCCCGCGAGGAACTTATTGGTTAGTGTTGAGTTTGGTGTGCTGTTCATTTGAGTAGATTGGTTGGTGGTTTTGCTGGTGTCAAGCGAATTTTGAAGGTTTTTCAGTTTATTTCTCAGACTCGGCCATGTCAACAACCATGCTGATTCTGTACCACCCAATACTGTAATCAGACATAACCATATTCTTGGCTGCCGTTACCGTCAACCCATCGGCCATGGCTGCGAGGAATTCGTTGTACAGATCTTTGTCTTTTATGTTTCTCATGGGTTAGAGAGTGGGGAAGGATTCGCCCCTGTCAAGCGAATCCACCCCTTTTTTCAATTAAATTCCATCTCTTCCTGTTCGTCACTCAACTCCCCTTGTATTGCGGAGCTAATATCCGAGTGCCTAATCTCCCTCGACAGCCGAAGCCCAGCCAGGGCCACAACTCGGCTAAGGGCCACATAGAGCAGGCCGGTGGTGAATGGCTTACGGTCTGGTAAGTCAATGTAGACACGCTTGAGGGTAGAGCCCTGGGAGGCATGGATGGTCATCGCCCAGCCAAGCATCACTGGGAAGGCCTTAAACTGTCCGCTTTTCACATGCCTAAGGTTGTTGTCCGTCCCGATCTTGGCTCGGTACTGGGTCCAGATCTTCTTAGGCAAGTTGATCATGCCACGGCCATCCACATCAATGAGCATCCGTCCAAACTTGTCACAGCCGTAGTATGTGCCTTGATCGCCGTTCACGCAGCTCTGGTGGTCACCGGCAGCCTTCCAGGAGCCGTTAGCCTTGATTACCACGCGGGCACCTCGGCATAGCGTGATTGCCTCAACTGGTGCAGCACCCTTCCAGTCCTTGCTTAACACTGGGAAATCAAACATCTCACCTCCTAGGGCGTTTAACGCACATATGTTTGACTGCTTGGCCACTTCGACATACGGCGTAAGGGTGACGCTACCTGGCAAGCTTGGGCCCACACATCGATTGAGAATGCTCAGGTCAAGGTTGGACTGCTGGCCGGTCCTGACCCTGGAGAATAGCTCCCCCTCTGCACGTGCAGTCTGTCGGAAGATACGCGTGAGTGCATACGTTTTGACTTCCGCCATACACCGAGACTCACTGATACCATATGGGCTGGAGTATCCCCATTGGTCCATATACACTGCGTCAGCACTAGTGGTCACTGGAGGTAGCTGGCCATCGTCTCCGACTAGTAGCATCCCGACGCCGCCAAAACGCTCTGTTGAGCCTCTGGCGTGACGTAGTGCACCATCGATGAAGTCGAGTATGTCAGCCCTCAGCATTGAGCACTCGTCGATGACAATCCACTCGGCAATCCTCAGTGGGTCAGCCCTCTTTCCTCCGAAAAACCTGGTGGAAACATCACCGCCCCTGAGCGAGCTCGCTGGGGAGTCGGGGCTCAGTGGGTATGCCGTTGGGACTCCGAATGTCTTGTGCACAGTCGATCCACCAATTGCAGCTGAGGCGAGTCCAGTGGGGGCACAATAGAGGATGTTCTTTGCCTGTTTCTGTAGCTCCTTGATCATAGCAGACTTGCCAGAGCCAGCTGGGCCTGATACGCGAATGACACGCTCAAACCCAGACTGTATGGCCCTGACAATCTCTAACTGCTCGTCTGTTAACCTAAGCTCCATTCAGAGCCAACCTATCACATTCAGACATCCTGTCAATGCCTTTGATGAGCAATCGCTTTGCGTTTGTTATCTTGTTGTGGACGCTGTTTCGACTTATGCCAAGGCTGTCGGCGATCGACTGTACGCTGTCTCCCCTGGCGTATAGCCTGCACACCTCCCTAATCGATGGGTTCCTGATCTCGTCAATCAGGTCATACAGGTCGATGTAGTCGGATGCGTGGTCTTGGGTATCCTCGGACATTAGAACTGGCTCGACGATCTTTGGGTGAACATCGTATGCAGCAAACCAGATGGCTGTTGTTAGGTACGCCTCATTCCATCTATCTGGATCATCCATCAGCGGTGCGATACGGAGCCATAGGTTGCCCTCAACATCACCAAGATCAACACCACCTCTCGACATCCTCCAGGCCTTCTTGGCGGCCTTCTTGATCGTGGCAATCGCGAATGCCTCTATCTCTTTGTTGGGATCAATCATAGAGCTGTGAGTCCTCCCATTCCTGTAGTTCTTGATCGACATTTAGTATGGAGAGTATGCTATCAAGTGCCAGGGTTTTGTTATATCGGGAGTTGTAGAACTGGTTATCAATCAGAAATGGGGATATTCCCACTTCAGAGGCGTGCAGATCACCATCCTCCTCGCTAGTATCTCCATACAACTCGACCACCAATCCTCCTAGGCGGCTCACTTGCTTTGCCTCGTTATCGAATCTAGCATCATCTATAACAATGACTCCTGGCGTTTCTCCTATTCGCTTCTCCATCAGGTCTAGCCAAAGGCTATCAGAAATCATGCCCCTGCCCCATTCCGTTCCAAAGGTCTGGGCTATGAACCTGGCTGATTTACCGAATGGATGTTGTATAACATTCTTATCGTCGAAGCTAACCCCGATGGCTGAGAGTGCAGCCCGTATTGGGTCGGCGTAACTCAGTATTTGGGCACCTAGTGCCTTGGCTAGTTTCCCTGCAACGAAGGACTTGCCGACGCCCTTGGGGCCAGCGAGTGCTATAATCTTTGGTTTACTATTTATTGGTTTCATTTCTTGTATATTTTGTCGAATGTTTTAATAGCCAGGAGGCAGCCGATTGCTCCACCGATCCCCATGGGTATTATCGAGATAGCTCCATCACTCACAATGCGCGACACTAGCAGAACGTCCGCAGCAGCCAGACCGAAGGAAACGATGGGGATGATCTTGGTGTTTCTGTGGATAACATTTAACTGCTGGAACGCCTTTAGGCTTACGGCTGTAGCCGCTGCTAGCATCGCGATTATGAGGTTCAGGATCATAGGTCCATCATGTGGTTTACTGCCGTCTTGCCATGTCTAATGGTTGCACAGCCGATAGCGGGTTTCTTTCCGGCTTTAGCATATGCCATCGCATAGGACTCGTGATCAATGCCGCAACCAACCTGACAGCCGAACACCTTGAAGTTGGCCCCAACGGTCCACTCGGTATAGGCCTGGGTGTGTAGGTGGCCTTGGACCGTGGACATCATGTCAGCCTTGCACTTGGATCTAGCTGTGCCGCCTTCACCGTGTATGTACTGAACGCCGTCGATTACGGTACGCTCTACGAAGTCCCAACCTGGAGTTTTTAGGATGTCGGAATATTCGCGAATCCACCTCGAGCTGATTCCGGCAGAGAAGGCCTTGCGATGAACAAGTCTGTCATGGTTGCCGATTAGTACAGTGGCCTCTGGGAATGCTAAATACCATTTGCGTATCCCTTCGATCGCCCTGTCGAGCTCCTCTCCGGCGGACATGCCGTCAGGATCGGTTTCATGATATGAGCTGTAGTGCGAGTCGATAACATCTCCGACGAAGACAACTTTATTACAGCCCTCCTTACGGTCGACGTTTTTGCAGAACCGCAAATACTTGTTCAGTGTGAATGGTTGGTGAAGATCACCTATGGATAGTACGTTCATATATTTTTATAGACCTTAAGTATATCCACCAGCACTTCATCTGGTGACTGTTTAAGAAGCTGGCTGCTTAGGTTAACTAGGGCTGCTAGCTCTATAGAGCATTTATCAACCTCGGCTAACTCAACGGCTACCCCATCGTTGTCGATGAGAGTCGCTTCCTTGTATTCATCAATTTGCTCGTAGACATCCCTGCCCATGTGCGGGTCCTTCTTAATGAACCCATTGGATCGAAAAAGAGTTCCGATTCCACAAACTTCCGTTTCTGGTAGAACCTCTACGACAAATTCTGTTCCGTCCTTGCGTTCGAGGAGAAGGCGGCGTGTACCGCCCTCTCCCTTCACAAGGCGTTTTACTGTGCCTTGTATATATTGCATCTAGAACGCTGTTTCGTCTTCGTCAGTTGACTCGCTCACTGCGGCATTCGCGGCTGGAGTTTGTACGGTGAACGAATTGACACGCTCGATGAACGCATGAACCTGCTCGTCGTAAGCAGCCTCAGTGGGTTTGTTATCCCGAATGGATTGACCAAACTTCTCAGTGACAATCGCACGTGGAAGGCCGTCAAACCAACGCTCATCGGCGTTGTAAGGCCAAACCTGGGCCAGACGTTCTCCACCCTGGCTGATGTACAGCACTGTTGGAATGACCTGCTTATTGGTCTTCTTGTTGATCCACGCTTTCTTAGTATTGAGTGCAGCGTCCAGCTTGATTGGGTCGTTCAGGTTAATGCCAGCCAGGGCATTAGCCAGCCCAAGGAAGCAAGACTCGTACAGCTTGAACTGTGCCACATCCCCGTTGTCGAGGTTGATGCAGAACACCATATTATCACCGAGGGATCTGACCTCTGCTGAAACGATTAGTCCTTCGAGGGTTTTCTTGAACCACCCTAGGGTCTGACCGCTGTTTCCGTTTGACAATTCCCATGACCGATAAACTCGACCATCCTGGATGCTTGCGTCTTTGTCCGATGATGGGACTGATGCAAACCATTTGCCTTCTTGTTTGATTGAATAGAACCTCATAGTGTTTTCGTTTTATTATTGTTGTTGTTGTGGGTTTTCCCGTTGATTAAAATGTTCTTTGCTGCGGCTCTCTCAGCACGCTCGTCTGCACTCTTGAGCTTGTGACAGGGCTTACACAGCACCTGAAGCCCCTCAACCTCACAGAACAGCCTACGAATGACCTGATCCCAGTCGTAGCCTAGGAAGCCATTAGCCTTACTGAATCCATCGATTGGGACAACCGGATCAATGTGGTCAACTGCCATGCTGGCCTGTGGAAATAAGTTTCCGCACTGCTGGCATTTGTGGAGCTTACACATTCGACCGGTCGCTGGGTTTATGCCTGTCTTGACGTAGGCCGTCTTGATTGCAGCATACTTACCTGGCCACCTGGCCTTGCGTAGTGCCGACATAACAAAGCTACGCATTCGGGCTGTGGTCCAGGTTCCGCCGTTGAACTCCTTCTTAGTTGTCATCCTTGGGACCCCCGAAGCCTAGATCATCGAGGAGCTGATCGAGTCCATCTGCGACTGCGTCCACATTGTCGGTTATCTCCCTGATGAAGCTGGCCGTGGTCATCTCAATCATTTTCATGACCTGACCGTCGGCTCCCTTAATTTCTATTAGCATTTCATCTTCCGAAATAACGACGCAAATGAATGCCTCGGAGTTGTCCTGGATGGTCTGTATTGTCCTTCTTATTAGTTCCTCGTTTTGCATAGTTTACAGTTTGTTGATTGTGTTGTAGAGGTTTGCACATGCGTCAAACACTGTTAGGGCAAATGCTGCCTGGTCTGGCTTCCATCTCTTGATCCCCGTTCGGCCATCATCAGTCGCTATCACGATCGACATTATCCTGGGCATGTAATCAAGACTATGGAACTCCCTTACAATCTCAGCCTCAACGGCTAGCTGGGCACAGTCCTTAAGGTAGGTTTTCGACTCGGGCTTGACGTCATCCCGCACGGCACGCGTCTTGAAGTCGAGCAAAACGAAATCTCCAGAGGCGTCCTTGGCCAGCACATCGATCGTGCCTGCTGTCTTTCGCTTAAGGCAGAACACGGTGGTCTCGGCAGCGACTAGGCTGTAGCCCCCATCCTTGAACCAGCTCGAGAACGGGTTGACATAGGCATTGTAAGAACCAGAATTTGGGGATAGGTCCCCATCAGACATTCGCTCCAGATGCACCTCGAGGGCCTTATGGACGCTCGTTCCGAATGATGAGCTGGTAACGAACCGGCCATCGACATCACGCCGCATACCGTATCGGCGCTCTTCGCACTCCTCAAAAGTGAGTCCCGACTTGGCCATAGTAAAAACCTGCTGGCGTGTCCACTTGCTGAGGAAATCGCTAGGTATTAACCCTAACATGGTGGTAACCGATGCGAGTGCTCCTGTTTTGCGTGCCTTTGCGGGGCTAGTTATGGAGGACATCAGCTTTGCTGTGCCGTCCTTTTGTGGGTGGTAAAAATGACTCATTATGTTGTTGGTTATTAGTTAGTTACGTTAGGAAAATTCATACCATCTTCAGGGTATCCGAGGTCTCTGGCTAGGGAGTCACGCGTGATCGCAGCCTCGAGTTCGTCCTCGAATCGGGGTCCATTGTGACGAACCCCCATCCGACATACCTGGGTCGTCCACAGCTTTGTCAGCTTGCAGAAGCTTACGCCTCGGTATTTGGATGTCGTTTTGCCCTTGTAAGGCTTACGGTGGCCCATGTGGTTTCCCGATGGAGTCACACACCTCAAGTTTGATAGAGCGTTGTTGTGCCCGTCACCATCGACGTGATGTATGTGGTGGCCCTTTGGTGCTGGCCCATTGAATGCTTCCCATATCAGCCTGTGTAGATGTTTGCAGCCCCTTTTTCTGTACTTGCCACAACCAGTAACTGAGCCCCTCCAGATCGTGCCTGCGGGCTTGCTCCTGCCGTTTCCGGTCTTATGAACAATCACGAAGCCGGTGTCGGTCAGCGAATGGAATTCATCTATTTGTTTCGTTCTCATAATTAGTTGGTTGTAGATTCACTGGGGCGAACGACGCAATCATCCTGGGCCACAACTGCGGTGAAGTGGTCACCTGAGTCATCGTACCAACGCACAACCAGTTTTAGGTCACCAGTGATACCCTCGATTACTGCGTAGCCATCAAATGGCGTGCACCATACGACGTCGTTTATTGATATTCCTTGTTTCATAATTAGAATGTCTCCTTGAAATGCTTGTTTAGTAGCTCTGGCAACATCTCCTCCAAGGACTCCTTTGCTAGCGTTATGTTCAGCTTCACCTCAGCCACGCTCGTCTCATTTGCTATGATCCGGTCAATGGCCTCCTCCAGGAAGCTCAACAGGTAGTTAATCTCTCCATGGTCGCCAATGTTGGTCACCTCTGGAAGGTCAAATATCTTTAATGTGCTCATCTTTCGAAAAATGACTCCTGCATTACGTCGGCTAAACCGCCGGTTGAGTCGGTGGCAAGCCCTGCTTCTGGTTCTTCTAATAAGCTACAGCAGTCAAATTTGCTGTATGCTATGTCGTTGACCCAGTGGGTGCCGCCTGTCGTTCCGCCAATTACGTGATGGTCGATCGCCATGTCGATGTCTATGTTTTCGTTTCTCATTGTCATAATGTTTATCTTTGTTGGTTCTTGTTTATCTTTTCGCTTTCTTTTTGGTGTGTCTTGGTCCCCTTGGGGCTTTCTTCTTGGGTGGCTGTTGCCATTCACTGCCGAAGAGCCTGCTTTCATTGTATCCCTTGCTCATAGTTCGTCGTCTTCAGTGAAGCTTACAAGCGTAAGGTTTGATGGTTGCCATTCCTCGGCGAGCATCGTGATTGATGACATCTTGCCCTCAATCTGGATGGTTTCTTCGTCTGTCCATTTTAGGTCAATTTCGAAGTCGTGGTCCGCAATGTCTTTGAGGGTGCCGAGATGGCTGCTATTGGCCAGGATGTTTTCCATCTGCTGATGGTTGAGCTGTATGGTTGCTGTAATAATCATATTAAGAAGGTTTGGTTAATGTGGTCATAGTCAGAGAAGCCGCCCATGTTTGGACAGTGACGTCTTCCGATGATGGCGTTTGGGTAGTCTCGATAGCACCCATCTGAGGTGCTTGGGTGTGGGTCAAATCCATGAATGAGCTGGTCATGCAACTCAACTAAGGCGTCGCTGTTTTCTATATAGTCCGCGTCTGTCTGGGCTAGGTGCTGCTGTATGCCATATGTGGCGGTGCTTGGGTGGCGGTTGAATAGCTCGCCAATGTGCACGTGTGTCATCCCGCGTCCCGCAAGCAATGAGAACACTATCCAGCGTTGCTTGACCAGTCGATCATCTCGATTATTGGACAACAGGTCATCCCTGGAAACGCCCCACAGTAGAGTGGCCGCCCTGAATACATCCGTTGTTGACGGTGCCTTTTTGGTTGTCCAGATCACGAGCACGACCTCACCAGTATGTCCGCTATTACTAGCGTGATTAGTAGCAGGCTGCCTGTGACACAGCCAATGAAGACGGCTGTCTCGGTTCGGTCCGAGAATAGTTTGTTTTGTTTGCTCATTAGATTCCGTGTGGGTAGAGGTTTGGGCTGAAGTGTTTGGCTTCTCCGTCTGCTTCGTAGTAGCTGTCCATGAGATCCTTGTCTACGCGAGGGAACCCACCGGCCTGTAGGCATGGCGAGGTCGAGTAGCGAGTGTACTCTATGTAATAGCAGCCCTCAGCCTCAAAGCCAAGGAGCTTGGCGTTTTCGGAGCCTGGGAAGGCGAACTGGATTGATTTCTTTAGTTTATTCATTGGTATAGGTTCAATCATAAGTTTTAAGAATCGTCAATGCCTAAATCATCAAAAGATGAATTAAGTTGAGCGATCAGGTCATAGTCAAAGAAGTTAATGAACGCCCGATCAGGCCACGAGTAGACGTGCC
>TARA_R110002110_G_scaffold109096_1_pt1 | contig 10317 bp, 15 predicted proteins | sample TARA_R110002110 | Tara Oceans TARA_R110002110 (sample SAMEA4397330) | marine metagenome | biome: Polar Biome; feature: [SRF] surface water layer (ENVO:00010504); material: water (ENVO:00002006), including particulate matter (ENVO:01000060) such as... | depth 5 m
TACCATAAGCAGAAAATCCTTTTAATACAATTATACAGTCAGTATTGCTTTTTCAGGTTTTATGCCAATCTTTCGGCCTCAGAAGTCTGTCTAGCGGGAGCATTGGCTCCTTGGGCAAACTGCTGTGGATTAGCCGGGCCGGGAGATGCCCCTGCTGGACCAAAATCTCCACCGCCAGCCAAGGAAGAAAATGCCTGAAGTGCTTGCTGTAAAGAAGTGGGGTCATCTTTGAGTTTTTGTAAAACAGCAGTAACGTCAGACTGAGAAGCGGGAACTAATGTTTCAGGATCTTGGATATCATATCCCCTTCGCAACAGAAGCTCAAGAGCCTTTGCAATATTCGGAGGAGGCAACTGAAGATTAAGAAATGCTGGGACCGTACCAACCAAAAGATTAAACAAATCAAGAAGATTTTTCCGCTCAACGGCCATAGAAGCCTGTCTAGGAGCTACGTCAATCCGAAAGTTATACTCACCCTTAGCTACATCTTCACTAACAGCCGTCCAATCGTTTGTACGAGGATCAATCAAAAACTGACGATCTGGCCTAAACTGCTGATGTAGTTGCCAAAACTTTCTAGCTGTTTCTATTTGCATACCTTGAAACAGATTTGCCCTAGCTCCCTCACGGGCATTATTGCGCTTTTCTATAATCTGAGACTCTGTTGCAGTTTCAGCAGTAATGTTTCGTGAAGGCTGAGGTGTTCCTGCTGTACGATCAAGAAAGTTTTGAATCATATTCAAAAACTGCTCTTTATCATTTGGAACCTGCTGATAAGGAAGAGCAAGGATAGGCATATTCCCACCACTAAACTGATTTAAATTATCTACTCCAAAAACTGACCCATCCGGGGCATCCAAAATTGCTTGGATTTCGTCCTTATCAAAGGTATTCTGGTCATAAATAAAAACATTTTTACTCTTCCTTAACGTATATAACATAGAATCCAAAAACTCATTCATGAGAGTTTGAATATTATCTGCGCCAGCAAGAGTTAAAATTGGTTTATTAATCCATGTTTTAGTATTAGTTGTGAACTTCAATAGAGTTGCAGGATAATCCTCAATATTTTCATAGGGCCACTCTTCTTCATGTTGCAAGAGTTTATCATGTCCCTCGGCAAAAGTAATAAGCACATTTCTATTCTCGGTAAGAGTTACAGGAAAATCTCTTGCCCAGATTTCCCATCCTTCAACCATAGCATAGTCTTCAAAGGTACTGCCCTGATCTCTGCCCTCTAAAGTTTTATAGTTAAATCCTCTTTTTCCCTTTCCATCAATAGAAAGGCTGGCATTTGGTTTAAGGTTATCGGTATTTTCATAGTTGGGATTATTTTTCCACCAGTGGAGTGGCTGTCGAATACGAAAAGCTATCCATCGGGCATCAGTAAGACCCTCTGTAGCATATGGGTCCATTAAAAAATCATCGGCTTGCCATCTTGTCCCAAAGGGAGATTCCCACTTAACTGTAGTATCTACAACAGGTTGGTCAATATCCGATAGGTCATCATGATGTTTAATATGGTCATCAAGTATTTCTACTATCTCAATTGGTAACCCCGGTGTATCTCTAAATTCCTGATGTGCCTCTTTATGCTCACTATGATTCTGATTCACCGTAGCCTTAGTTACTTCTCCCTCAAAAATCGCCTGATTTTCTTCTTCTGGATCATCTATAATTACATCAGAAGTATCCCCATAATATATACTTTTCTGATTTTCAAGAACTGCTGACCATCCAATTTTCTTTACTGCATAAGGCAAAAGATGGGCATCTAGAGCAATATGCCTGTCCTGCTGATATTGCCCAGACTCATCATACCAATAATTAATTGCCTTCTCGACAACATTAGCACCTTCTGTAGCAATAGAATTTCCGGGCTTAACACTAAATTCAGGATTTCTCTCTAGCATATTAGCTACGCTTTGGTCTACCCATGCAAAAACCAACGATGCCTTAACACGCATATTATTTTCAGCATCACTATGAGAGTTCCAATCTAAATCGTCTTCACGCTCAGTAGTAGCCATATTGTTATACATACGAACCATACGCCTTCCAGCCTTCATATATGGCTCTATAAAATCTACTGATTTCTTCAACTCAGAATGCCAAAATGCAATCTTTCCCGAATCTTCTGTAGGATAATGTTCTTGTGCCATTATAAAAGTGCCTCGCTAACACCATCTTCAATGAGATCTTGCATGATTGCTTCGTCTAAATTAACAGGTGTATCTTGGATCATAAACGATTCTTTATTATCATTTCTATTTCTAATCTTTTTGTACCAATTGGGGGTTGGAAGTGAGGGACCTTCTTCTTTGTCAAGGTTTCTACCTGAGAGTGCCCCCATAACAAAATACCGTGTATCATCACAAGCATGATCCTCACCCCTAGTATTCATATCCTCTCTTGGATTATCTTCATCACCCGCATGTACTGCATTTTCCATAGAGCGTTCAAAATCTTCACATTCCGAAAAATAATATAAACGAGGTTTTTTCGTTATATCACCATTCGATGCTTTTTTCCATGCCAGTGCCTCTTTCAGATATCTCCATCCCGCCAATCTGTTCTTTACTGATGGGACTACCTGTATCCCCGCCTCCCTCTTGAATACATCCGATATCATACGATTCATCTGACCATAATTTGCCGCCGCTCTCGTATAGAAGATCGACGTATCTGCAAATACTCTCTCAGGAAATCTCCCACCAGTATAGGGACAACTTGCTACAAGCTCTCGTATGCGCCCAGCGTATTCCGATACCCATAAGCCACCTTGGTAGAATTCTGATAACCGATATGCAACGCCCTCGGTATCTACAGCCCATAGACCAAATGAAGTTGGAGCGGCCTCCCCATAGTCTAAAGATCCATATATTCTCCAATTATATGGGACCTTCCCGTCTGGCAACACATCATCAGGATTAATACAGTGGATTACAGGATCAAACATTGTAAAAAATTTGCCAAAGAAAACATTAAAGTTTCCCGTAATCCACGCTTCTTGGAGTTGTGGGTTGCCTTCAGTGGCAGATTTAAGCCTTCCCAAATAGCCCGGATCAGCATCAAGAAGTGCCCTGTTTTCCGTCACAGTAGATCTCAGAAACATCCGCGACATCTCCGTGTCTGGATCTGTAAACAACTCGCCCCCGATATCTGATGGGTCGTTTGGTATAAAGAAATACCTCTTTATCCACCCTAGCCCCGGCCCTCCGGGGTTTCCTGTAGCCCTTATCCTTTTTGGGATACCTTTCACCGTCGATCTTAAACACGCCTTTAGCTTGTTGTATGGGCGCGGGGTAGGCCAGTGAGGTAACTCGTCCCACCCTATCCAAGTATACTGGATTCCAAGGTGCTTGTCAGCATCAGAGTCTTCTGCCATATGAAAGAATAAAAGCTTTGCACCATTTGGAAAATGCCATTCTAGCGTTCCTTCCTTGAAAACTGCGCCGGGAAACCAGATATGATAGAGTTCTTTAGACTTATCAATAATCTCTCTAAACTGACTAAAAGTCTTTCTAAATAGAACTCCTTTCCAATCTCTGCCATACCTTTTAACATCTGCCGCAAAATCAGCAAGAAGCCAATCAGTCTTACCACCTCCACGATTGCCACCACCAAAAAGCTCATCACAGAAATACCGTGCCTCCAATGCGTCCATTTGGAATCCGGGCTGTGGAAGCCAAGGATTCTTCTGTTCTTCTGACTGTTCAGGCTCTGCCTGAGGATCAAATTCGCTAGTTATCATCTTGATTTTGCTGTGCAGACTTCGCACCTAATATGGGTACTCCACTGGCAAAAATATTTCTCGGAGTTAAAATTGTTTGACCAACCTTTTTAGTTATTCTAGGAATTGCTTTTGTTGCTATATCTTTTCTTCTTGCTCCAAGATTAGAAAGAATGTTACCACCCGCTTCAGGAAAGAAACTTTTCTGTTGGGCGTTTAACAAACTTCTCTGAGATAGAAGTTGAGTAAGCTGTTTGTTAAGTTTTTCCGTCCACCCACCTTTATCCATTTTAATATCAATAGTATCAATCTTTTTATCTATCTCGTCAAGGTCTTTTTTAAAATTTAAAATCTTTTCCCTCTCAGGAAAAATTTCTTTTTTTGCATCTTTTACTGTCGATTTCATAGAAAGTTCAGAATCGAAACGAGCACCAGAATGACGTATTTGTTGAGGTTCAAAAACCATATATACAGATGTTTCGCTATCAGGGTCGGCTGGATATTTCCGTCTCTTAATAACCATACCGTCATGACCAAGTGCTCTTGCTTCTTGAGCATATTTTGATATATCGGCCCCCATAATATTTTTTTCTTTAAAATCTACCACATAGGGATCTTCCATCTTTAATTTTACAGGCATTATTTTTTCTGTGCCTGAGGTTTTAGCCGCCGCCTGTTCCGCAAAAGTCATTGCGGCTTGAGGATCATCAGTAAAAAAGAAGCCATAATCTGCCCCCCGTGCCCCACTAGCTGTTCCTCGCTTACCCAGATCAAATTCTACAAAAGACTGACCTGTTCCATGGAAAGCATCAATAGTATATCCCTGTTCGACTGCTCTCTTCCAACGAGCAGTCTTGGAGGCCGCTTTCTGCGCCGCCACAGCCGCTTCGACAACCTTTTTCGCTTTTCCAACGACCGGTATTAACCCAGCCCCAGCCGCAATCACATTCAACAGAGACGGATCTTTAATAGCCCTCCCGAAATCTCGGATGTCACCTATACCTGTATATTCAAGAGGGCCACCAACCATACCCCCCGCAAACTTCTTCTCAGCCGCCCGAATACTCTCCTCACGTGTTGGAACTTGTTTTCTCCCGCCACTGAATTTATGAAAGTCTTCTCGACTTGTTAGCTTCATCTCTGGATCTTTAGGTAACTCAGGCAACCCTTTTTGTTGTATAGGCTTTGCGGATGGAAGTTGACGCTCTGAGTCTACTTTAAGCTTATCAGCAGAAGCTTTTTGTAAAACAAGCAAAACCTGATCTACAGGGTCGTCTGGCCTAAAACCATTTACTTTTCTCTGGGGTTCTACCTCTTGAGCAGATGCAACCGATGCTCCACCAACTACAGCGGCGGGAACAGCGGCTTTCGTAAAATCGGCTTTAGTGATGTCATAAGTACCAATATTTCTCGTAGCCGACTTTGCTTGGCGACGATCAAAAATAATAGTGGAATTCTGGAGTGGTTTCTCTCCTTCGTTAATCCCCGGAAAAATACGCTCATGTTCATTAGGATAAATAATACCGTCAAAGCCATCTTCTTGAATATTCCTCCGAATCTCACCCACAGTCTTGGCTTGATACTTCACTGGAAGAACAGAATTAATGTCCTTGGGACTGGTCCAATTACCCGCATCACCAGTAACTATTAATGGGTTTTTTACTTGAAGATGAAAATCTTCAATCTGTCCCTGCTGAAAAGTTGAACCTTGAATATCTGCTGACCATGACTTATCCTTCATTCTAATATATGCCTGATCAGGAGTCCCAAAATGAAATCCAATATCATCCCCCGGATAACCTTCACTCTGTACAAACTTCACTCCCTCAGGGGGGCGCAATCTATTTATTTCAGATTTATGCTTAAATTCTGTAAAGCCAAGACGTTCGCCTGACGCACCGGGATTCCCGACCTCGACAGTCCCGTGATACTGCCTAGTCCTGATGGCAGATTGTTCCCTAAACTTCGCCAAGTTTTCATCAATCTCAGCCTGACTAAGTTTAGGAGTCGGTGGCCTTAAGGCCCGTGTAGGATTAAATATTTTTGCCATCTATTTATCTACACTTCCATCGCCGCCTAGCCTGTCTTAGCCTAGAGTTAGGATCTTTTGCCGCCTTTGGGAATTTTTTCATCTGCCCCGCACTTCTAGCACAGAAAGACTTTCTTCGACCAGCATCTTTAGACCCAGCCTTTACTTTTCCTGTCACAGCAGTCTTTAGTCTAGAACCGGGATTTTCACGCCGATATCTAGCCACACCAGCCTTGGTCATCCCCGCACCGCTCTTGGTAGACCTAAAATATTTCTTCGTTTTAGGCGGCTGATTGTCTCGTTTTCTTTTGTAAGTTTTATCTGGGGAGTTAGCCATTATTCTGCCCATCAGAAGACAACTCTAAATTACGCTTCTTCATACGCTCTAACCACTGATCATGGTCTTTGGGTGCATCATCCAGCACCGGAGGACCAGATACCGTAATATTCTGCTCTATAACCTGTTTCTGTCCGAACCTTCCATTTCGTGTACGCTCTAGCAACCATCCAAGATTCTGCCAAGATGTTCCATTTCTGTGGGCATTTCTTATCTCATTGAGGATTGTTACCTCGGCTGATGCATATGCATCTTCAAGTCTATTACGAAAGAGTGTGTAAGTATTTTCTTCTCCAGAAAGTTCAGCCCGTTCTGCAAGACGGATATACTTATTTAGAGTTGATTGCGATATTCCAGCGGCCCTACAAGCTGTTTGTACATAGTTACCATCTGATATATACTGGCAAATGGTATCTATAATTGTAGGATCGTTTTCAATTTTTGGAATTTGATTTGGATGTCTAGGCATAAAACTTTCTACTGTTTATATTCCGTAGGATCTTTTTGAGATCCATGCTTCATAGGTTTTGTATCACGGCGACGAATTTTTTCAAAAACACTTTTAGGAAGATCTAAATTAAAATCCTCGTCGATCTCCCAATCTGGAATCTTTCTTCGTATACCACTTATTGGCTTATTAGACATTCTCTTCACCTAGCAAGGCTGAAATCCACGCATCTCGTTCAATAACAACAACATGCGTAAGCTTAGTCTCTTTGCTTAGAAAGACATCCAATTCCTGATTAGACCAATCTTTCCATTGTATTGGATTTACAATAATAACAGGATCTGTAAAAGATTCTATAGCATACCGTGACAGTTCAGCTACAGACTCGTATTCCATCATATGATCCACTTATTATCGGAACACCCGAAAAACGTAACCCACCAACTTCATCGTGCCCAGCTTCGTCCGCAGATATTTGCGGCGAAGTAGTCATATATCTAAATACCTTATACAGATGTACTCCAAGCTCTACACGAAGCGGCCTATAAGCATTTACAGCCTCAAATCCCTGTATGATCTCTCTAATTTCAGACATCAAATGAACGGGGACAGGGGTATTAAGCTCTGACACCTTTACAAGTACATCCTCCTCCGCAACCACACTTTTGGGGCTTTTCTTCTTCCTTGCCGTTTTTGTCTTCATTCTGTTTCCTCTGGAGGTAGTTCATCACAAGCCTCTTTCAAATAAAGCAAAAGATTACGTAGTTGGTATGGCTTAAGTAGTTTAACACACCAATCGGAAATCTCAACAGGGAGATTAGCACTATCATCGCTACACCCCAATATATTATAGCCATCTGGATCTACTGGAATTTCCTGAACCGTGATACTCCCAGTAGATTCCTGATCACGAACCATCAAAGAAACATCCCATGTAGCCATTCTTTTCCTCCGGTTTTTAATCAATTGCCTTCTACAGAATCTACCTCTTTTTCTTTATTAAAAAATTTTTCAGGCTTAGAGTACGCTTTCTTAAGCGAGAATAAATGGCTTGGAATCTCTTCATCAATACCATCTACAGATGAATATATAGAGTTAGGATCTCTGGATTTTTCAAACTGAAACATAAATGTATCCTGAGAATCTTGACCTACCGGACCCCACATAGTACCCTTCTTATCACTCATTATATCCCCCCTAAGCTACTTGCCAACAAACTAAACCACAGTCTTTCCACATTTCTATATCCCTGTCCCGGTCTTCCAGACAGCAAGCAATCCTATTAAAAAATGCCTTGCTCTGATCCATCAGCCAACTGCGTTTAAGATCATCGGACTGATGATAAGCCCTCTCACCATATCGGGGAACATGAAGCGTATGATACGATACATCGTGGCGATCAAGCCACAAGATCTTATCATCCTCATACTTCCTATGACTACCTGTTAACAAATGAATTTCGTAACCTGTAGACCCCAACGAATTAATAATATCACGCGTAACTGGTTTAACGGGATCATCCTTAGCTAGTTCGTAAAACTTATCCCAATCACCCCGTCCACCTGAAATCAGATATTCCCGGTGAGAAGCATCAGATAGAGTGCCATTTATATCGCATATAATAACATTCTTGACCGATTCAAAATGCACTTTATCCTAAGCCACTTGCCAACAAATTAGCCCACGATCTCTCCACATCTTGACTATATCTTCCCGATCTTCCAAACAACAAACAATACGACTCTCAAAATCCTTACCCTGTTCATCTAGCCACTGAGACTTCAACACATCATCCTTCAAAAAGTTAGACTCGCCATGACGGGGCATATGAAGCTCATGATACAGAACATCATTCCTCTTAAGCCAATGCTCTGTATCACTACGCGAATCCCGATGCCTCGCCGTTAAAATGTGGACCGCGTAACCAGACTCAAACAAAAAACCCACAACAGACCTCGTAAAAGGTTTTACCTCATCCAAAGAAGCCATGGCCAAATACATACCCCAGTTGCGCTTCTCGCCAGATAGATAAATCCTGCGATGATCACTGTCTGAAAGTGTCCCATCAATATCGCAAACAACTACGTGACTATCCATAAAAGCCAAAGGAAAAATACACCAAGAGCAACGACTTTCCAAAGACCAGACCTGAACTTCGCATAAATACCATACGAGTTCTCAAGCTCTATAAACTCATCATCACTATAATCAAAGAGATACCGCTTAATCGTATCCCCTTTATTAGTGATACGATCCATACTGTTCTTCTTATATCTGTCAAACATTTAATATCCCATCCAGTTCCTTAAAGATTTCAGTGTCGGATTCTTAAAGGTTTTTATTGATGTACCCTTTTTCTTCTTATCCATAAACCCCTCTATTGCGTTTTTTTCTTTTTCTTTATTTGCCAAGGCTCCTTTACACTCGCCTTGTAACTCTCCAGAGAAGCTGGGCTTAAATTGCTTAATTTTGCTTTATAAGCTGACCGTGCTGAATCAGCAAGGGCTGTTTCTTTGGGCATAGCCATTCCCATTGATTGAAAAGTCTTGGCTGTGTCAGCTGGTGTATTTTCAAAAAAACTAAACATTCTTTCCATTTTGTTAGATCCACCAACACTAACAGTGCGGGGACCCCGTAAATTCCCCTTATTTACAGCCTCAGTCATTTGCCGCCCTACATACTTTTCAACCTCTGGTATCCCACGCCAAGTAGATGTGCTTTTAGGATACTTGGCCCTTATACTATCAATCCCTGCCTGAATACGCGTTTTTGTTAACGGGCGTTTATCTGGATATACTACCCTACCAGTACTCTTATCAAGGTAGGGTTGCCTCTTCTTTTTCTTCTCAGCCATAGACTCCTCCAAAAGATCCCTGTCGAGTTACACCCTAGTTATACACGCGAGATCCCAAAAATGACACCCCTTTTGCAATTTTAAAAAATTAGAAAGCACCCCCACACCTATCCCTATTAAATACAATACCTTACTATTCCTGATCAACTTACTCAACAATGCCTACCAATAGCCCAATATAAGGCTTTTACTAACCCACCATACAGACCTACGTACAGTACAAAACCCTATAAACCCCCATTATACCACACTCTCCGTCGAATAATGGTCAGGGCACCATACAGTCTACCATACAGTACTCCCTTTTTTTATTATAAAACTAGCGCAAATAAAGGAAACCAGCAAATATGGGGCCAAGGGGACTTGGTATCACCTACCCCCTACGTGGTATCAAGTAGTACCAAGCTGTACTCACGTAAGTCCTTATAAAACAACACGTTACGTTTGGCACGCGTTTTGCTACTCTTCCCGAACCAAATGCTTGATACCAAGTAATACCACGCGTAAGTCCTTATAAAACAGCACCTTACGATTTGGCCCCGATTTTGCTTTGTTTGGCTTGCCAAACACTTGTCCGTGAAACTTTCTTTTGTTTGGTTCGTTCGGCCCAACAGAAACGCATCTCAAAATGTCGCTGTAACTCACTCTGGCACAACGACTTACAAAGTTTTACTAGTAATACAATAGTTTTATGGTCAGCATTTAGGTAACTCCTTATAAAACAGCACCTTACGAGATCCAAATCGTGTTTCTAACGCGTCACCTAACTCGTTAAAAAACAACAACTTATGTGCGCTTTTCTACCCTGGCCAAATCGGCCCAAATCCCATCGACGTAAACTGTTGTTTTTACTAGACTTAAGTCATCATTTTAGGGTATCGCCCGGTGCCTGTATATGTTATATTATATCTGTGGG
>TARA_R110002110_G_scaffold175118_2_pt1 | contig 10313 bp, 15 predicted proteins | sample TARA_R110002110 | Tara Oceans TARA_R110002110 (sample SAMEA4397330) | marine metagenome | biome: Polar Biome; feature: [SRF] surface water layer (ENVO:00010504); material: water (ENVO:00002006), including particulate matter (ENVO:01000060) such as... | depth 5 m
AAAAGGCTTTGATGATACCGTACAACCCCCTCCTCTTCCTTTGGACGCCACTCTTTAGGAGCTCGGTTATAAATCCTATTGACAATGGACTGTGCCTGTTCCCACACGGATCCGGGCACACGATAGGACTTATTCAGTACGGTTTTCTTTTCTGTGGCATTCAGAAAAGCGCCAACGTCTGCGCCCTGAAAAGACATAATTGCCTGGTCATCATCGCCCGTAAAGATTTGTATGCGAGGATTCTTCCGAAGTACATCGACCATCGACCACTGAAGGGTTGAAAGGTCTTGAGCCTCATCTACAAATAAAGCTTCGATATCAGGGCATACCCCCGATTTTACGAAGTTCTCTATCATGTCAGTGAAATCTATTTTTTTACGGGCTTCCTTGTAACTCTCATACGCGGACACCAGCCTTCGGAGTTCTGGCCACCTAACGCTGTAATCGGCCAACTGTCGGTGCATCTCGTCAAGCTCAAGACACTTGCTACGGGACAAGTGATATTGACCCAAGTAGAAGTCTCCCTTGGAAGGACCCAAGTTATCGAAGTCCGAATCTGCAAAACGACGACCCGTACTTCCAAAAGGTATCCCAACCTCTCGACCAATTATATTTAAATCTTTAGGTCCCATAACATCGGTGGTGCTATACCCCCCAGCCCGGAACGCCATGGAATGCAGCGTCTGGAAATAGGGCATGTCTTTTTCGCCGATTCCCCAATCACGGCTTACGCGCTCCCGGCTTTCCTGTGCCGCTTTGCGGGTAAACGAAACACACGCGATACGATCAGGTGAGATACCAAGATCGATGCATTCCCTTATCATGTTGGAATTGGTCTGGGTCTTGCCCGTTCCCGGAGGCCCTAGGATAGTCTCAAACCGTATCCCGCTATCGTGCGGCCCATTAATCATTGTATCTCCTCTAGACGCCTTAATCTGTGTGAAGGGGGCTTGTTAGAATTAAGGTATATCAAAACGGAGTCTCCTCTGGCTCGAAGGTGACCTCCGGGAGGTCCACTTCTCCACGGTTCATTTCTGGCACGTACCACACTCGAACCTTCTTCCATTGTTCCTTGTTGTCCTTAAAACCATAACTCTTATCGGCTTCTACGCCTCCGTTGATTTCTTTCAGACGCTCAGTGATTTGACCTCTTGTGTATTGCGTAAAATTGTTACGCTTCAAGAACTCTTGCAGCGCACTTAATTTGAAATATGTGAAACCGTCTTCTGTCCAAGGCTTTCCCGTCAAAATTTCCTCGGCACTGTGCGCCGCAATACGTGAGGTACAAAACAACTCTAGAAGTTCCACAAACAATCCTTTTAGTGTCAATTCCTCTGGAACGGTAATACGAGTGGCATTTTCTAGAAGCGTATTTATAAGATCACGCCAATCCCCGTCCTTCATCTTGGCGGGCATCTTGTACATCTGTTCCATGCAAGACCGTTGGAATTCGACCTGCATCTGCAACTGCTTTGTCGAAAGTTCAAGCCGGGAGCCATCCACGTTAACGAACCATACAGGGGGTTCCGACTCCACTACCGTTAACCCCCCTACAATGGGCTGTGAGTTCTGAGAACCTATCCCAAATTTACGACTTCTACACACAGACTTGTTGCAATGACTATGCAAGGGTTCCTGTTTGCAGGTGTAAGCGTATTCTTTCTTATCAAGTTGATCTTGGATTACAACAACTTCTCTCGCCGGCAACGGCGGGTTGCAGTAGTCCCGATTATGCTTCTCAAGGAGATCCTTCCAGTCATTGGGGGCGCACTTCCTGTAGTAGATGCCTACATTAAGCAATGTTGTGTTGCGACCACCTTCCGGTATCCCAAACTCCGTCAGTTGCTGACAACAAGGTGGTCCATCCGGGATGATTGTCTTGTCCGAACTCAGGGATATGGCAGAAAGATCTCTTGCTGATATCCTGTTCTTCTTCGCCAGTAGTAAAAACTCTTTCAAGGTCAAACTATCGCCATCATCCTTCAAGGCATAACGGGTTGTATGTTTTGCGTTCTGGTAGGGTAGGTTGATAAAGTTTCCTATGTCTCCACGGTCTGCGCGAACCTCTTCCTGTTTAGGAAATATCTCGCAGTTCCCCCAACCAAGAACGGCAGAGAATTCAGCCAGTCTATCGCGAACTTCCGCGGCGGCTACCTTCTCGGATAGAAAGAGGAATAAGTGTGCGCCGCCTGACTTTGAGCGGCACATAACCAGCGGAAGTTTGAATCTCTTGACCTTCGCTAAAAGAGCGGTGAGGTCTAGGTTGTAATCGTCTATGTCCAAGGCACCAAAACTGCACTGACTCCTCTCATCAATTGGTATTGACCCAATACCAAGATTCCCGTCCAAGTGATTTTGGACAAGTTCAACGGTCAACGGCTCATGGACAATCTTATAAATGGCCTGTGTCTTACCGTGCTTTGCACGGTCCAAGACAGCTGTCTGTCCGTGGGCTCTCCCGTAACCTTCAAATAATTGAAGAAAGATGTCTGCAAATTTATCCATATGGAAAAAGGCCCTCTCGTGTGCAGACGAGAGGGCCGCAGTCCCTTCCTAGAACGGCACTTCTTCAGAAGAGGACTGATCTTCCAGCGCCAGGTCCGAGGAAGGAGGCGCAAGTTGCAACTCCCCTCTCATAATGGTGCTGTGAAGCTCTTTGCATTCGTTGAAATCTTTCATACTAGATATCCGATCGCCAAGGCTAACGGACCAGGAATACCAACTCCCTTTGTCATTCCCATCTTCAACTGACCTCAGGGTGTAGGTGTTGGCACATGACGGTAGAACTGTGCCAGAATCCGTCTTCTGTAGGCCAACGAGTGTCATCCACTTGCGCGACACTTTTAATTGTGTTTTTTTCATGTCAATAATCGCGCTTTCAAGAGTACCGTCCCCGTGCACGATCTTGACGTAGTGTTGCGCGGTCCTCACCAGTTCGTTGCCGTTTGGTAAGACTTCCATTCCAAGGTCTCTGTCGCGAACGGCTCCAAGGACCTCCGCACTTTCGGGAGATAGTTCTCCTACAAAACCACCACCAGCTGTCCTAGGGACAAACTCCAACATCTTATGAACAAAATGTACCGGCAACACTGTAACGCCTTGATCCGCCTCCCAAATATTGCTCGTTACCGTGTTGAAAATATCGCCTTGATCCGCGCCCTCGATAAAGGCGATATCGCTCTTCTTAATTTGAGGGCTTAAAGCTTGAATAATACGCAGAAACGGTATCTGCATATCCGAATGTGTCACTTCTTCCAGTCCTAACCCGGCATTATCTTCAAATGCCGCGGTTAATTCTCCGTTCTTCTTAACCATGGTTCATGTTCCTTCTAGCTTGGCTAATGTTCCAACGTGCGCGTTGAATATTTCAAGATCGATTTCCTGGTTCGCTTCCACTCGCTCACGAATCAATTTCTTGAGCACCATTGGGTGTACCCAAGTTTTTGCTTCTGGATAAAAACCTTTGACCTCAAGGTCAGCGTGTAGCGCCTTCGCGGAATTGTCCTCAGTGACGCCGAATGACACACTAAGGACATTCTGAATGAAATCACCGGCTCCAATCGCCCGCAGATGCGCCAACGCATTCTCTTTAGCAAGGGGATCCTTTGGCATCGTCCCGGAAACAAAAGTCCGTAAAGACACCTTGTTCCCATCGACCTCAACCTTTGTCATTCCCATCTCCGCCATTTTCGCGGGAATCAGTTCGTAAAGGTATTGGTCCTTCTTCAATTTCAAAGTTTTGACCGCGGTTTCTGCCTTGGAAAGCCGCTCACCAACATCCGATGCGATGCGAATCAAAGAACTTAATTCACTGCCGCCTTCTGTCGTAAGGCCATCAAAAGCATCTGCTTCCGCCTGGATAGCGTCCCAAACATCGTCCTTCTTTGTACTCATCCACGTTTCTCCTCGTCAGGGGTTAAGTTCTCAATGCCACCACCACGCAGATTTACCTTCACAGGATAATAAGATCTTTCAATCTTATCCCATTTCAGCAAGTTCACGCGGCCATGGTTGATAGATGCGGCGATTGCAAATGCAATGCCTATAATGGCGGGGTCCCCCATCGCCAAAAGCCAATCATCGTCACTAAAATTCCGAAGCTTGCGGCGGAAATCTGCCACAATTCTGCCCGGATTCAGGTGAACCTGATCAAATGGGGAAGCAAGGAGTTGGAAATCCCCCCAACGAAGAGCCGATACGATATCGACACGGGGGTTTTCCTGCGTAACAAAAACAGCCATATCCAGTTCTCACTTTCTGTAGATTTGTTGTACCATAAATAAACCTGTATGCAAATGGTAAATTGTATGTTATTTTCCCACGCATGTTGGTATCAGATTACACGCACAAAACAACGCCTTATGAGCATCAGTCCCTTTCCCTGCGGGAATCTTGGGACAAAACCAACTGGGCCTATCTAATGGAGATGGGTACAGGCAAGTCCAAAGTTTGTATCGACAACGCCGCTATTCTGTTCGAAAAAGGCCTGATCGACACTTTCGTGATCGTGGCTCCTAAGGGGGTCTATCGCAACTGGGCGAACCTAGAGATCCCGGCCCACATGCCTGACCGACTGGAGAGAACAGTCGTAATATGGCGCGCAGGGGCAAACAAATCCGAACAGAAACTCTTAAGGCACCTCTTGGAGCCCTCAGAGGACCTCAGAATTTTCGTTATGAATGTCGAGGCCCTATCCACCCCCAAGGGGCCAAAGTACCTTACCGCGTTGTTGTCGGCATCCAAGGCTCTATTGGCCGTTGACGAGTCCACCGCGATCAAGTCACCCAAGGCCGCTCGAACCAAGGCTCTGATTAAACTTGGTGAATTGGCGACCTATCGACGGATTCTGACAGGATTCCCGGTAACCCAAAGTCCAATGGACCTTTGGTCGCAATGCCGATTCCTGGACAAGGAACTGTTGGGAGATTGCGGCGACAACTTCTTCCAGTTCCAGTACCGTTATGCGGTGACGAAACGACAGCATGTCGGATCCCACTCGTTCGACCAAGTGGTGGGCTACCGTAATCTGGAACAGCTCGGGACAATCCTGAAAGAATTCTCAAGCCGTACCACAAAAGATGAATGTCTGGACCTACCCGCTAAAATTTACACACAGCGAAATGTCTCCTTAACAGACGACCAGAAGCGCATATACACGGAACTAAAGGAATACGCACTCGCGCATATAGATGATCAAGATTTTATGACCGCGACCAACGTCATGACCCAGCTTTTAAGAATGCAGCAGGTCTTGTCCGGTCATGTGAAATCGGACGGCGGCGACGTTATCGAGGTGGAAGACAATAGAATTAATGAATTGATGGACTGTCTGGAAGAGATAGATGGTAAGGCCATAATCTGGTCACGATTCCGATACGATGTAAAACGAATCACGGAAGCCCTGACCAAAGCTCACGGACCAGGGTCCACGGTTTCTTATTTCGGAGATACAACCGATGACGAGCGCAGCAGCGCCATCGAACAATTCCAGAATGGCGCCGCCAAATTCTTTGTAGGAAATCCGCAGACAGGGGGCTACGGAATTACACTCACCGCGGCCACCACCGTCATCTATTTTGCCAATAGTTTTGACCTAGCAGTGCGCGTGCAGTCGGAAGACCGGGCGCATCGCATTGGTCAAACCAATCACGTTACTTATATAGATCTTATTTCAGAAGGAACCATTGATGAGAGGATCGTCAAGGCGCTTCGGAACAAGATGGATATCGCCAGTACGGTGCTTGGCGAAGAACTTAGGGAGTGGTTAAGATGAAGGACATAATACCTTTACCAGCCGACCTGTTCGACCAGGGGAAATCGGCCCGCCGAGATGATGTTGACACCAGTCACGAGGCCGCTGAGTCAATGGTTGGCACAGCGCGGAAGCATCATTTCCTGATCATGGACGTGATGATGCAGACTGACGGTGCTTGGCGCCCAGGAAGGTGGTCGGCGGAGGAAATAGCTGACGCCACCTCGATTGATTACGTCGCCGTGGGAAAACGAATGTGTGAACTCCGACGTAAACAATTGATTCATCGTACGGACGAGAAACACCGAAATCGAAGCGGGCGGAAAGCCTACAAATATGCTCTCGGCCGATGACCAATCTAAATCTTTTAGCCAAAGCTTGTTTAGGTCCAGTAGCGGACGAAGAAGTAAAAGACCGCGAAAACTTCAACTGCACTGGTTGCGGTAAGTGTTGCACTCACGGTCCGTACATGAGGACTATGTCCGCAGGAGAAGAAGACCTTCAGCGATGGGAAGACGAAGGTCGTCAAGACATCCTGGACACGGCGGATATCTTTTCTTGGGGCGATGGAGAAGACCGCACTGCCGACTTGTGGATGGACCCAAAAACAGGGGACGAGCGCAACTCCGACAGATGCCCTTGGGTTAAGAAAGTAGGGAAGGATAACTGGCATTGCACCATCCATGAGTTACGCCCGAACGTGTGCCGTAACTACCCTGTCAATAAAAAGCAGCGGGACGAGTTTGAATGTCCGGGAGTTTGGGACCACGAAAGATAATTTTATGCCTGGAAGAAGAGGAAGAATGGCAGACGATTTATTTGAGGCCGATAGCGCAAAAAGTCTCCGAGACGAGGGCCTGTTAACAGTCTATCAAAATGCAAAGCCGTGGTTTGATGCCGCGTTCAAGGCCCTGCTTGAGATGCGTTCAGATCCCTGTCTACCCACCTTCACAGGGGAAGATCTGCGTTTGCAGATTAGAAAAAAAATAGGTAACCCGCATCACCATAATGCGTGGGGCGCCCTCATTATGAAAGCCGTTAGAAGAGGTGTAATTATAAACACGGGCAAATATGTTTCTATGACGGCACCAAGTAGCCACGCCCGTAGAAATCCTGTCTATGCCTGGAACAAGCTCGTGAATCACAACAGTCCACTATTACCCGGAATTATTGAAACTTGAGGAGAAGATGAATGCCCGACATTAAGCGATACAAAAGCGTTGCCGTCCCCATCCCTGCCTGGGAGAAACTTTTAGTTCTGGCGGATCGGAATCAGAGGTCCCCCGCGCAGCAGATTGCTTTCTTGGTGGAAGTCGCGCAGAATGCACCAACGGACGCTCAACTTCGCCTCACTTATGGCGAAAGTTTACGCGCATGATCGAGGATGTGGAAGAGTTCTACCAAGAATTAACCGCCAGAGTGGACAATAAGTTATCTCTGGCGCCGGCAGCCAAGACGATCATTCTGTTTCGAGTAGCAATTGAAACCGGCGCAAAGGAACTAGGTCTTCCCAAGGTCGTGTATTTACTTTCACGACTGATGACCGAGACCATAGGAATCATGTCCGGGGATGACGAAGTTGACTACGCTTCTGTACTGCAAGATTGGGACCCTGAGAATACGTCCCAACATTGAGGGACTATGCACGGCCCGCTGGAGCACTGGTCTTTAATACTAGCGGATATTCGTAGAGAGTCCGGCCTAACACGCACTGAACTATCTTCGTTGTCCGGGGTTGGCGCCAGTACAATCGAGAACTATGAACGCTGCAAAATCTTAGAGCCTTCTATTTACAAGATTGAAAGCTTGTTATGTGCTATGGGTTATGACTTAGACGCAATTAAGTCGAAGAACAGACGATGAAATTTATCCTCCCACTATTTGTATCCGCCGCCCTGTTCGTCGCGCCGATTACGGTTAGCGCAGAAGATGACTCGCGAACAGATGCTCCGATACAGAAAATAACCGAAATGCTCTACCCCAGCGTCATGGTGGATGTTGGCGACGGACAGGGATCTGGAACGGTCATCTATTCAGGAATGCGCGAGGGGGAAGCGTGGACCATGATCCTTACAAACCACCACGTCATAATGCCTGCCGTCAAGCTGGTCGAAGAGTTCGACCCCAAAAAGGGGAAGGAGGTCAAGCGGGAACATCGAAGACCCGTTAAGATCCGATTTTGGTCTTACAATCAGTATTCCTCTGCCGTTGGCACAAGCGGAAGGTCTGCGTATATCGTTGCATGGGATCGACACCGCGATCTGTCTCTGCTTCGAGTAGACGATAAAGAGAAGGTCTACGACAATGTGGCTATCTTGTGGCCTGAAAAAGCGGACGGACCCTTCGTTTTTCAGAACTCCTGGGCCGTGGGAAGCGGGCTAGGCAACCCGCCCTATCCAACCGAAGGATTGCTCAGTAGCACCACCGCCAAAGACCGGGAGGGCTATTCCCTATATCAGTCCTCTGCGCCTATAATTTTTGGTAATTCTGGCGGTTCTCTATATGTTTACAGTAAGTTACGTGGCCGTTACGAACTAATTGGTGTGCCGTCCATGGTGAGTGCCGTGGGATTTGGACAGACCGTGTCTCACATGGCTTGGAGCCGTCCTATCGAGGAAATTCGGGCCATGCTACGCGAGAATGATTTTGGATGGGTTCTCGGAGACGAGCCTGAAAAGGACGAAAAACCATGATCAAGTCGGAAAGTGAACGCCGAAATCCTTTTTCATGGGTCCGAGGCCGTCGAACCAAATTCAAAAAGCCAGAATCTTCGAACCTGAACGAGGCTACAAGAAAGTGCTTATCTTGTCAGAAGGATTTTGCTTCTGAGTGGGTGGGCAATCGGATATGCAACAAATGCAGGAATACGAGTAAATTCCGTTGATAGGCTACAGTTTTTTCTTTTTCCGGGACAGATTCTTATAAGCCGTCCAAAAATTTCGGCAAACCTACGCCTGTGCGAATGGCGTCTATCCTGATCCTGTGATCTGATTTAGCCTTTTCAATCTCTCTAACCGCTTGAGAGATAGCCCTTTCTCGAGCTTTCCGGGTTTTGGGGTCCTCCGCCTCCAAAATCCAGAGGTAGGCCTCCATCTCCCCGATGTAAGGCTCTCTCCTTTTCCTAATGTCCTGCGGGGTATCAAATAGGCTCATTTCTTCCTGCCCTTAGGTAGCGATGCGCCAGGCTTGCCAACATACAGCCCAAAAAAAGCCGCGCCAGCACCAACGATAGTCGAAATGAACATCGCTTGTGAATTTGTCGGCGTAGGCAATGCCATGAACCACTCCACAGACGCGTAGAACGCCCAGCAATAGGAAAGCATCACCAATCTCGGAATTACTCGAAACTTGTCCAAGGTGCCCGCGATCTGATTCGACAACGTCGGAGCATCGTCGCCCCGGTCTGGAACAAGATCTGCTTTTTGCAGTTCATATTCTTTCGTCGTCTCCAGTACTTTAATTGTCTCCGCCATGTCTATTCCTCCTAATGGAACAACCGTCGATGAATAGAGAGCCCGTGCCGCGTCACCGTGTGAAAACCACACTCAGGACAAGCGTGTTCTCTATGTTTAAGTAACCTCTTGGTTTGCGCCCAATATGAAAATTGGTTCGTGAGTATATGCAGGTGTAGATCGCCGTGCATCGTGTGGTTTTCTAACGAATTTCTTGTCATTGTTTCTCCGCATAGAATATGTGCTGGCCAATTCTGGTGCGAAGCTCCAAAACCTTCGACCATCCAGGCGTCACCCACGAAGCATGGTAGTGTGTCGCCCGATCCAAGCCAATATCTACCTGTGTGATTAGTAGTAACTCGGCTACGGATTGAGCCTCTTCCCAAACGTCCTTCTCAGAGGGCCGCTCTGGACGGCCATCACACCAGTAACTGAACTGGCATTTGTCCCTGATTGGATTGCCGTTCCAGTAACGGCCCTGCCGAACAACCCCACAAATGGTGTCAGGATACTTCTTATGGCCTACCCGGTTCTGTATCACCACGCCCACGGCCATCATGCCAATGGTTCCCTGATCACGGGCCTCAAAATACAAAGCCTCCGCCAAACACAATCTCTCGTCGTCAGCCGCCGCAGGGCTGCTCGCCAAGAGAAACACCGCAGCCAGCAGCAGTTTGTCCGTTAACATTATACGTCTCCCTTATGGCTGTTCCTATTTCTTGCGCGATTTGCGGGATGATCGAGTTTCCCAAGGCACGGAGTTGAGGTACTCGGTTGGGTAACCCATCAACCACGCGACCCACTGGGGGTTCAACTTTCCACCAGACTTCGGGTCTGCCGCCAGAACCGCCGTGTTCAAGGGAAGGCTGTTCCTCTTGTGCTGACTTGGACCGCCGTTGTTGCTCGCATCCTGTTTCGTCGGTGTCGGCCACATCTTTACCCATCTGTCCAAACTCACCGACTTGTTTGTCTCGTAATTGAGTTTGCCCGTGCTTGGGGTCTTGTTGGTGTTCTGCCGCTCGATGTGATCCTGACTCGTCGGCGTCGGAACCATGTGATGAGGTTTCGCTCCACCCAAACCCCAACTGCCCTTGTCTCGTGTCGCCATC
>TARA_R110002110_G_scaffold59726_2_pt1 | contig 10306 bp, 8 predicted proteins | sample TARA_R110002110 | Tara Oceans TARA_R110002110 (sample SAMEA4397330) | marine metagenome | biome: Polar Biome; feature: [SRF] surface water layer (ENVO:00010504); material: water (ENVO:00002006), including particulate matter (ENVO:01000060) such as... | depth 5 m
CCGGCGGCGCTTTCTCAACCCGCCCATACGTGCGCTGCATATAGCAAAGACATTTAGTGCGTGCCAGCCCAAATGTCTTGCTATCGCCACCTTTTATACCTATTTGCCGGGGCTTGCGCGCGGGTATGCAGACCCGCGAAAGTCCCGGGAGAGCAGAGAGCATGGCGGCTGTAAGGTTCGGTGACAAACGGATCCACATTCCCGGCCCGCCGCTGTTACGCATCGCGGTCGGCATTGTGTTCGTTCTTGGCGGGATCGTGGGATTTCTCCCCGTTCTCGGTTTCTGGATGTTGCCGCTCGGTGTCCTGATTCTTTCCGTCGATATCCATCATGTAAGGCGCCTGCGCCGCCGGATCGAGGTCCGGTGGGGGCGGTGGCGCCAGCGCCGCCGGCACATGCGGCGGGGTTAGTCGATGCCGAGCGAGCGGATCGGGCGGCCAAGCGCGAAAGGCAGACCGCTTAGCAGTGCTTCCAGAATCCGGTGGTTCTGATAGTGTCCATTGAGTGACAATCGTGGCAGGCGCCAAAGCTGCGACGCATGTGCGGGGTGGATGAGGCCCTTGCGGGTTGTCGTCGCCGATCGGAAACCGAGCGCTTCGGCACGTGCGAAATCGCGTTCTCCCGCGGATCCTGGGTCGCCATAGGGGTAGGAGAAATGGCGGGGGCGGAATCCCAGCTCCGCTTCCATCCGCTTAAGAGCCTGCTCGATGTCCGTTCGTGCGTCATGGGCGGTCAGGCCCGCTTGCGCGAAATGGCTGGCGGTGTGTGCCTCGATGCTGGCGAGTGGATGGGCTTCAAGCTGACGCAACTCATCCCAGTTCAACGCCAGTTCGCGCGTCAGGGCGCCCATGTCGACATCGTGCTTCTCGGCGAGCCTGCGGATTTCGGCGCGGAGGTCTTTTTCCGGCAGGGCGCGCAGCGCCCAATAAATTTTCCGCCAGGCCGCGTTTTTTTCCGCGGCGTCGCGCGTGAACATCGCGATCTCGCCCTGTGGCAGTTTTACGTGGATGGCGATGGCGGATGCGATGATGCGCTCCAGTGCCACCCACCAGATTTCCGCCGTGCCGTCCGGCAGGCCCGTCGTCAGATAGAGCGTGAAAGGCACGCCGTGGCGCTCAAAGACGGGCAAAGCCTCCGTCAGGTTGTCGCGATAGCCATCATCCAGCGTGAAGACGGCAAAACGCTCCGAAAAATCTCCTGCGGCGAGTCGCGTCACGGCCTCGTCCAGCCCCAGGCAGACATAGCCCTGTTCGCGGACGAAACGGATCGTCTCGTCGAGGAATGAGGGTGTGATCTCCAGAATGCGGTTGGGGGCGAAGTCCGTATCGTCAGGTTCCCGGACGCGGTGCAGCATGAAGATCACCCCCTGGCCCGCCAGCGATTTCGGCGCGATCCGGCAGGCGCCGCTCGCCTGCAAGGCCAGCAGCGCACACCCCGTCGGGGAGAGCTTCATGGCAGGAATATGAGGATTCGCATGGGTCATTACCGTCATTTTGTACGACAAAGATTAAGGCGGTGCGACTTGCACGTGGCTTGCAATGACTGGATCAGGCGAGGAGGCGCGTCCAGATTCGGGAACCGGCCGGTCACATCTTCCTCATGACGACACAACAGCCAGGCGAGGCCGCCATGACAGAGTTGACGAGCAAATTTGAAGATATGACCGGTAGCCTCGTCCTGCCGGGGACCGAAAAAGCTCGGAAAAACAAGGTGTTTGGCAAGCAAAAGCCCGCCATGCCGCAGATTCTGATTTCGGTTCATGACGAGTTTGCCCCCCTCAAGGCGGTCTGGCAGGCCCTTGAGCGCCGCGGCGATTGCAGCGTCTTCCAGAGTTTTATATGGCTATCGGCATGGCAGCGCCATATCGGGACGAAGCAGGGTGTGAAGCCTGCCATTGTCGTCGGATGGGACAGTGAGGGCGATGCGCTGTTCATCTTTCCCCTCGGTATCGGGCGCGGGACTGTATGCCGTACGCTTTCCTGGCTTGGCGGCGATCTTTGCGACTATCACGGGCCGCTCCTTTCCTCCCAATTTTCGCGCTATGTGAGTATGGCGCAGTTTTCCGCCCTGTGGGCGGACATTCGCGAAATCCTGCCGTCTCACCATATCGTTGCGCTGAGCCGGATGCCGGCGCGCATCGGCGGCCAGGCCAATCCCTTTATGACGCTGGGGGCCATGCGGGCTCATGCGTCGTCCGCCCATATGACGATGCTGAAGGAGGACTGGGCTTCCTACTATGAGGAGAAGCGGTCCTCGGGCAGCAAGAAGCGCGACAGGCAGAAGCGCCGCAGGATCGAAAAATTTGGTGCGGTTTCGCTCGTCACGCCTGAAACGGATGAGGAAAAGCTCGGCACGCTCGATATCCTGATGGCGCAAAAATCGGCCACCTTCGCGCGAATGGGCATTGCCAATCTCTTCGACAGGCCCGGTTACCGCGAATTTTACCGCGACCTCGCCGTGAATCCGGAGGCGGACGGCCTTATTCATGTCAGCCATCTCGCGGTCGGCGACACGATCGCGGCGGCAAACTGGGGCGCCAGCTTCGGCGGCCGCTACAGCTATGTGCTTACGAGCTATGACGAGAGCACGGAAGCCGCCCGGTTCGGTCCCGGCATGATCCACCTCATGGAGCTGATGTCCCACGCCACCGGGACCGGCCACACGGTTTTCGACTTCACCATCGGCGACGAAGGCTACAAGGAACAATGGTGCGAAATCGAAGTCGCTCTTCACGACTATGTCGAACCCAATACGCTGATCGGGTGGGCAGGGCTCGGACCACGGATCGTCTATCTCCAGATTAAACGATTCATCAAGCAGACCCCGGTAGTTTGGCGTGTGTTTACCCGGCTGCGCGCGGCCAGGGGCCTGTTGTCGGGGGCGTGTGTCGTCCGGGCCCGAGTGAGGGCGTTTGCATGATTTCTGAAGTGCTCCCACGGCCGTTCCGGCGGATCGGCGGGACGATTTTTTCCCGTCTGGGGGATGGGCATCTCGCCGGTGTTGTGCGCGGCGCGGCCTTCGTCATGGGCATCCGCATCGCGGGCGCCGCCATTGCCCTTCTGAGCCAGATTTTTCTCGCGCGCTGGATGGGCGCCTTTGAATACGGCATTTTCGTCTATGTCTGGGTCTGGGTGGTGGTACTCGGCATTGTTGTGCCGATGGGTTTCGGTACGTCGGTGCTGCGCTTCGTGCCCGAATACCGGACCAAAGAACGCTGGCGGCGGCTTGCGGGTCTGCTGCGTGCGTCCTTTCTCATCGTTTTCATGCTCGGCGTTATAACGGCGGTCGCGGGCGTTTCGATCGTCTGGGCGCTGCGCGGCCACATCGAGAGTTACTATGTGCTGCCCCTCATCGTGGCGCTTCTTTGCGTGCCGGGCTTTGCCCTGATGGATTGGCAGGAAGACGCGGCACGTGCTTTCGGCTGGGTCAACCTCGCCTATATCCCCGCCTATATCGTCCGGCCGCTCGGCACTGTCGCGTTCGCCGGCGGCATCCTCTTTTTCACCGGCCATGCGACCGGTCTGCAGGTGATATTCGGCGCAATGGCCGCGACCCTGATTACACTGGTGGGTCAACGCATCGTGCTGTCGCGCCGTGTCGCGCGCTCGGTTCCCGCGGCGAAGCCCGTTTTTCACGTCAGATACTGGATTGCGATTTCCGTACCTCTCATTCTTGTCGAGGGTCTTTTCCTTCTACTGACCAATACCGACATCGTGCTCCTCGGCTATTTCGTCGATCCGGACAGCATCGGTATCTATTTTACCGCCACGCGCATCGCGAATCTGATGGGCTTCATCTATTTCTCCCTCGCCGCGCTTGCCGTGCCCAAGTTCGCGGAGCTGCATGGCGCCGGCAAACATGACGAATTGCAGGTTTTCGTGCATGGCATAATCCAATGGATTTTCTGGCCGACGCTTGCGGTCGGCGTCTTCCTGCTCGCGGCTGGCGAATTCTTTCTCGGTCTGTTCGGCGATAAGTTCGATGCGGGCTATCCGCTGCTCTGGCTGCTGGTGCTCGGCTTCCTTGCGCGCGCGGCCACGGGGCCGATCGAATATCTCCTTAACATGACCGGCAACCAGAATGCGGTGGCGGGCGCCTATGGCTGTGCGGCGATCTTGAATGTTGCGCTCAACTTCGCGTTCGTGCCGGGTTTCGGGCTTATGGGCGCGGCCGCCTCCACCGCCATCTCCATCGTCGGTGCGACCGCATGGCTCGCCGTCATCGTGCGTCGCCGTCTCGGTATCACGGCGTTTGTTTTCGCAAGCGCCTCCCGGCATTCGCGCACGGTGGTACAAGGACCACGCGCATGAGCGACCTCCACACAAATTCCTTTTCACCGGAAATGCCGGAGACGTCCGTTTCCAACGGCGCTCCGGCACTTTCGGTCGTTTCGCTGGAAGCCGCCGCCCGCTATCTTCGCGGCCGGCCGCCAGGTGCGGATGTCATCCTGATCGAAAATGCCGATGCACTCCGCCCCTTTCGTGCACAGATCGATGCGCTTGCCGCGGCCTCAAGCGACCGGAATACGCAGTTCGAATATGTGACGCTTGCGGCGGCGATGGAGCATTTGCAGGGCGATGCAACCGTCGGCGTTGCACTTCTCTGGAGCGAACCCGCGAGCGACGGGACACGCCTTTTGATCGGGTTGCTGCCTTGCCAGGTTGTGCGCGGGCTTTATGGGCTGCCTTTTGCGGTGTGGCGCGTCTGGCGGCATATTCACAGCTTCATTGCGACGCCGCTCCTGCGCGCGGGCTATGAGCGGCAGGCCATTCGCAGCTTCCTCTCGCTGGCCGACCGGTCGGGCGCCGCCTGCGTTCAGTTTCCGCTCTTCGAGGCCGAAAGTGCTTTCGGCATGGCGCTGGACGATGTCGTGACGCGCCAGCGGCGCCACTGCCGCGAGACCGATTGGCATGAACGTGCTTTTCTTCAATCGGACCTCGACGAAGACGCCTATATTTCGACCTATATCCGCAAGAAGAAGCGCAAGGAGTTCAACCGCCTGTGGAACCGGCTCGCCGATTTCGGTGCGCTTGAATTTCATGTTCACGATGGCGGCGCGGATGTCGCGGCCTGGGTTGCCGCATTTCTGTCTCTGGAGGCGCGCGGCTGGAAGGGCCGGCGCGGCACGGCCATGATGCTGCGTGCGAACGAGCGTGCCTATTTCGAAGCGATCTGCCTCGGTGCTCACAAGAACGGCGAGCTTCATTGTGCGGAACTGACGCTCGACGGTGCGCCCATTGCCATGCTGGCGAGTTTCCGCTCGGGCGGGGGCGTCTACACCTTCAAGATCGCCTTCGATGAAGACCATTCGAAATACTCGCCCGGCACGCTGTTGATGCTGAAAGCCGCCGGTGCGTTTCTCGGCGATGCGCGTGTCGAATGGGTGGATTCATGCGCAATGCCCGATCACCCGATGATCGACCATATCTGGGCACAGCGCCGCGCGATGCGCAGCGTGCTCGTTACGTCCACGCATCCACTCAGCCGCTATTTCGTCTTCCATGCCGCCGGCGCGATCAAACTTGTGGCGTTGCTACGCGCGAGACTTCGCAATCTTTACAACAAGCTCCGTCCCTGACGGCTTTGTTTCACTTGTCCGCCTCAATGTCCGCAAGGAGATCAAGCATGATGAAAACCATTGAAATAGAAGAAGGCAGCGTGAGCGGGCCGATGCCGAAAAAGACCTTCCGTGTCTCGCACAGCCTTGCCGGCCATCCGCTGTTCACGCTGGATCGTCTTGCCCGCCTGGCAGGCTCGCTGCCGCCCGGTCAGGTCGAGTTCAATGGTCCGGTGGCACCCCATCAGGATCCCAATCTTACGCCCTCCAACGGCATGACGCCGGAGGAGACGGTGCGCCGGATCGAAGAGGCGAAATCCTGGCTGGTTCTCAAATATGTCGATACGGACCCCGAATACAAGGCGCTGCTCGACGCGTGCCTCGATCAGGTGGCGGAGCAGACCGGCGGCCTGATGGGCGATGCGCGTCAGCGCCATGCCTTTATCTTCGTCACCTCGCCCGGCAATGTGACGCCGTTTCATCTCGACCCGGAACTGAATTTTCTCCTGCAAATTCGCGGCACCAAACGCATGTCGCTTTTCGATCATCGCGACCGGGAGATTGTCAGCCTCGAAAATACCGAGCAATTTCCCGGAAGCCACCGCAATCTTCCCTATAGCGAAAGCTTCGAAGCCAAGGCGATCCACCAGCATATTGAGCCGGGCGAGGGCATCTTCGTACCGATCTTCGATCCTCACTGGGTGAAAAACGGCAATGAGGTTTCGGTCTCATTCTCCATCACGTGGACCACGAAGGAAAGCGAACGGCTGGTAAAGCTTTCCCGTGTGAATGCGGTTCTTCGAAAACTCGGTATGCCGCAATCGGAGGCGGGTGCGAACAGGGCGTGGGACGGTATCAAGATTGCCGCCTATGATGCGTCGCGGCCCGGCTACAACCTGATGAAGCGGCTGGCCGGCGGCAGGCGCGGGATGGTCGCGATTTTTCCGGGACGGAAGGCAGCGGCGCCGACGGCGCTTTGAAGCCGGTCCTTACCGGGCGGCGAGGACGCGACGCGGCGGTTGCGACGGATAGTTTTCGGGCGTATCCGCGCCATAGCGGCGATAGCGCTTGAGATTGACCCGCGTCAGCAGCACGCCGACACGGCGGTTACTTGCCGCCTGCAACAGCTTCATCACGCGCGTTACAATGCCGCGGCTGGTCGACGACCACTTCACGATCAGGATCGTGACGTCCGCGAGCTTCGCCAATATCTGTGCGTCGGCGGCGGACGTGGCGGCGGGTGAGTCGATGATGACGTAGTCATAGGTTTGCTGAAGGGCGTTCAGTACCCAGATCAATTGCGACGAGGCAAGGGCCGCCGTCGGGTTCGGAACCGGCGTGCCCGCCTGCAATACATGTGCATAGCTGCCCGGATCCTGACGGATGACATGCTGGAAGGCGGCGCGTCCCATGAGCATGTCGGAGAGACCGGGATGGCGGTCGGCGCCCAGCGCTTCATGGATGGACGGATTGCGCATGTCGGCATCGACGATGATGGTGCGATAGCCGCCGCTCGCGAAAATGCGGGCGAGGCTCGCGGCGGTCGATGTTTTCCCCTCATTCGCCAGTGCGGATGTGACCAGCACCGTATGCGCGCGGCGATTGCCGACGCGGGCGAGAAGCACATGCCCCTGAAGCGCCCGCATGGCGTCGGCGTAGGGGCTGCCTGGATCGCGCATGATGTCTCTTGCGGGATGTTTACCGCTTTTGCGGGTATCGAGTTCCGGGACGAGGCCCAGAAAGGGCATGCCGGTCGCGCGCTCGATCTGATCGCCGGTCCGGAAACCGCGCGCAAAGACCTCGATCAGGAAGGCGATGAGGAAGGCGAAAATGAGCCCGGCGACGGTCGCGAAGGTCAGCGCGGATTTCATGCGGGGGAAGGTGGGTTCGCCCGGCTGCTGCGCGCGTGAAACGATGCGTGCGTTCGCCGCCTGTCCGTCGGCTTCGGAGCGGGCCCTCGCTTCTTCATAGCGGCGCAGAAATGTCTCGAGGAGCGTGCGGTTGGTGTCGGCGTCGCGCTGCAGGGCGCGGAGCTTCACTTCGTCCTGGTTGAGCTGACCCATGCGGCGCTGCAAGCGGATGAGGCTCGCGCGCAGCGAATTTACGCGGGCTGTCGCCACACGGGCCTCATTTTCCAGCGCCTCGATGACCTTGCCGACCTCCGCCTCGATCTGGGTCTGGAGGCCGGCCAGATTTGCCTGCGCTTCCTGTAGCCGGGGATGTGTGGGGAGAAGCGTTTCGGACATCTGCGCGATCGAGGCGCGAAGTGTCACTTCCTGCTCGCGCAGGTTCTGGATCAATGGCGACTGCAACACTTCGGCGGCCGAGTCGACGGCACTGCCGGAGGCGAGGAGGGATCGGGCATTGCCAAGCGTCGCCTGCGCCGCCGCGCGGTCGGCCTCGGCGACGGAAAGCTGGCTGTTGAGATCGGTCAGTTGCTGCTGCGGCAGGGTGGAGCCATTGGTGAGGAAGAGACCGGACTTTGTGCGGAACGTCTCGGTGGCGGCTTCCGATTTTTGCACTTTGGTCCTCAGGTCCGCGATCTGTTCGGCGAGCCAGCTTGCGGCTTCGCTGTTGACGCCGGATTTCTGCTCGATCTGCTGCTCGATATAGAGTTCGGCCAGCCGGTTCGGCACGATGGCGGCCATACGGGGATCGGGCGAGGTGAACACGATCGCGATCACACGCGAACTGGACTTTTGGTACACCTCAAGTTTCGAAAGTACGACGTCGGTGATTTCCTCGATGTCGGTTGAGGAATGCCGGTCGCGCAATCCGAGGGCGATGGTGACGCGGCCGAGGAAACCGGGCGTGCGGAGCGCCGGATTGAATTCCGGATTTGCGCCGAGGCCGAGATCGGCGATCAGCCGCGCGACCAGCGGTCGTGAGGTCAGAACCTGGATTTCGCTCAGCACGGTCTGGTTATCGGGAAGCAAGGGCGTGCTTTCCGCATCGAATGTGGAAATTTCGCCACTGCGCGGGGACAGCAGGACGCGGGTCTCGACCGTGTAGGTCGGTGTTACCGTGGTGATCCAGAGAACGGCCACGATCATGAAGGCGGCGAAGGCGCCAAGGATGATCTCTTTGCGCGCCCAGATGCCGCGCAGCACATCCCACGGCGAGAGGTCGCCCACGGTTCCTGCATCCGGCGTTCGCCGGCGCCGGTCGCCAAAGGCGGAAGCGGAGTTCATCTGGGTGTCGGTCATACTTTCCGCTCGCAAGGCCGTTCCGGCGGCTCCTGGCACGGGCGCCGGAAATACCAGGTCCAAAATCAATCGCAGTAGAAGATGTTTGGGTAACGGAAGCCTTAACGCGAAACCATAAGATCGGGCACGGGCGAGGATTTGCGCGTTATTCCTGGCGGCCGGGCGCGGGAACCGGAGACCGGAATTGCCGAAAAATTAACCCTTCCGGGGCTACCGTTCAGTATCCGAAACCCCGGTACAGAGAGCACATGCGAATGAAGCCCCGTCTCGCTCTTTTCATGATGGCCCTTGGCCTCATCATCGCCGGTTGTGCCGAGCGTGGCGTGATCACGGAGCGCCCGGTTGCGCCCGAGAGCGACGTATACCTCCTCGATGCCGGCGACCGGTTGCGCGTGACGGTATTCGGGCAGCTCGATCTCAGCGGTGAATTCACCGTCGATGGAACGGGCGCGATCTCCATGCCGCTGCTGCCGCCGCTCAGGGCACGCGGGCTTACCACCGACGAATTTGAAGCATCGGTTGCGACCGAACTCGGCCGGAAGCTGCTTCGCAATCCCAATGTCAGCGTGCAGGTCATGCAGTTTCGTCCGTTCTTCATTCTGGGCGAGGTCCGGAATGCGGGCCAATATCCGTATGTGAACGGAATGACGGTGCAGAGCGCGGCTGCGATCGCGGGCGGCTTCACCTACCGCGCGAACGAAGACCGTGTGCGGATCACCCGCAACAGGGGCGACCGGATCGTCGAGATCGGCGTCGACCGCACGGCGCCGGTGATGCCGGGCGACACCATTCTCATCAAGGAGCGCTATTTCTGATGCCATCTCGCGTTCATGATGAAGACGAAAGCAGAGAACGCGCATGGCGGGTTCTCCATGTGATGAGGCTGCCGATGGGCGGTCTCTTCCGGCATGTCCGCGATCTTGTTTCGGGCCAGCAGGCGGCCGGCATTGCCACCGGCGTCATTTGCGCGGACCCTCCCGAAGATGGTGTCTCGGCCGCGCGTCTGGCCGAGCTTGGTCCGCAATGCGGCCTCGGCGTTCATATTGTCCCGATGGCCCGCCTTCCCGGTATCGGCGACATCGTCAATATCCGCGAAGTCGGCGCGCTGGCCGGCTGGCTGAAGCCCGATATCATTCACGGTCATGGTGCGAAAGGCGGCATGCTCGCGCGGCTCGCGCCGGGGTCACAGCACGCCGTTCGCATTTACACGCCACATGGCGGGTCGCTTCATTACGCGCCCTCGAGCCCCGCCGGTTTCGCCTATCTGGCAGCGGAACGGATGATGCGCAAACGCATGGACGGGCTCATCTTCGAATCCGAATTCAGCCGCGCCGCCTATCTTTCCAAGGTGGGCAAGGCCGGCGTTCCGACCGCCGTCATTCATAACGGTCTGAAGGAAAGCGAGTTCGAGCCGTTGCCTCATTGCGACGCGGCGGCGGATTTCGTTTTCATCGGCGAGTTGCGGATGCTGAAAGGCGTCTCAACGCTGATCGAGGCGGCGGCGCTGCTTCAGCGCCGGCATCACATCCGGATAGTCGGGGCG
>TARA_R110002110_G_scaffold1085_9_pt1 | contig 10304 bp, 3 predicted proteins | sample TARA_R110002110 | Tara Oceans TARA_R110002110 (sample SAMEA4397330) | marine metagenome | biome: Polar Biome; feature: [SRF] surface water layer (ENVO:00010504); material: water (ENVO:00002006), including particulate matter (ENVO:01000060) such as... | depth 5 m
CAATCCCCACACGCCCATCCGTGCGTTCGCCAACGGCGGCGTGATGGGTGGCCTACCCATCCACCAGTACGCCGAGGGCGGCATCGCCAGGACTCCCCAGCTCGCAGTCTTCGGGGAAGGCCGAGGCGCCGAGGCGTTCGTTCCCCTGCCCGATGGCAAGAGCATCCCGGTGAAGATGGACGGAGGGGCGCAGACGGTCAACGTGGCGCTGACTGTTTCGAGTCTAGACCCAAGCACCGCTGCCGATGTGGTGCTGGCCCAGATGCCCAAGATCCGCAGGGAGCTAACCTCGGCGCTCCGCGAGGGCACCGACCGCAGCCTTATCGAAGGGGTGCGAGGAGCCGCGAGGCGTTAGATGACTACACAGATCTGGCCCAGCAGCGATGACTTCGCAGACGGCGCGAGTGCTTACGGCACTGGCGTGAGGAGGTATCTGCGCGTCCGGCCAGGTACGGGGACGGGCGACATCACCCTGCTCGCCGGGCTCACAGCCGTCTCATCCTTCGCACCATATGGCGGCGATCTAAAGCGGTACTGGATCGACACGACCGTCAATCAGTTCGGCAACACCGTCCCCACCCCATCGCCACCGGGGTCCGTGAAATACGGGGCAGGGTTTGAGTGTTACGGTGCCCCCAACACCGTGGCTGGGATGGATGCAATCGCGGCATCGGTAGAGCGCCAGACCTATATAGATGACGGTGAGGTGACTGCCGCGTTCCGCGTCTGGACTCCAGACCCCAACACAGCTTGGAAGGTCGCCCACTGCACGGGTGTATGCGGTCGGATACAGGGCGGGACGGTAACCGCTCGCCCTAGCGGGACTGACGTGGTGCATGGGTATGTTGTCACGGAAGCCGACGAATACATCGACAGGCCGGACGGTTACTACTTCCTGCAATACCAAACATCAACCGCCATTGCACCCCAGTTGCTTCTCTTCCGCGTGAGCAGCGGGACATGGACGCAACTGGCGGCCTCTCTCCTGTCCGACTTCGAGCAGTACCAATGGGGGCAGATGGACGGCGGCATCCCTCGACGTATGAGGATGACGATTGAGGGGGAGGGCACAGGGGTCCGCATACGGTGCTTCCGTACTGTCCACAACCCATCCGGCGGCTTCTCTACGGCAAAGATAGAGTTGCCCATATTCAGCTATTGGGATCCCGGCACGGTCGCCATTACAACCGCAGGACGGTGGGGGTGCGTCGGGACCGCCAACGGGTATGTCCGGGACACCGCGACATCGAACGGGCTGGTTACCATGTCTAGCCTGCGGATTCGCAACGCGGCAGGCACTACGGTACATTTACGCGACCTATGGCACAGGACATGCCCGAACGAGGCAACCCAGGAGAATGCATCGCTGATGCTGATCCCCTCCAGAAGCCTGTCTATGGCATACACGGGGGACATGCTCGGGGAGCAAAATACGGTGACGAGGGTCGGCTCGCCTATGTACTCCTCCCTTTCACACTGGTCGCACCTGAAGAGGGATACAGGGAACAATCGGATCGTCCTGGGGCAGGCTCTCACCGACGCTGCAACCCCATCCTATTCATTTGGGAACAGGTATGGGTGGTATCTGTCTCAGTCGGCATCTGGGTCCACACAGCAGCACCAGTCCCTATCTATGACCTTCATCGCAACGCCGCTACGGGAGACACGCCGGATGGGCCTGCACCTCCGTGGGTCGTACCCGATTGCCAAGAAGCGGGTGCAGGGCAAGCCGGGTAATGATGCCTCCCAGCACATCACCGACCGAAAAAAGGGGGGGTATCAGGCGCTGGTTGATTTCGAGCGGGTAGGGGGATTGACGGACACCTTCACGCTGAAGGTGATCCACTACCCCATCACGCAGTTTGGGGCGTCGGTACTGATCGCTACGGCTGACCTAACTCCCATCCTCTCACTCGACACGGAGTTCAAGCTCGGGCTGGAGGTGCGCGACATAGCCTTCGCCGGGGGCAACTCAGATGTCTCCCTCAAGGTCCGCATAGATGGCGTGGACATCGTGCTGACGCTTGAGGCCATCACGGGTATCTCCCTGGTGTCCGGGTGGCTGGTGGACGGTCGGACGGAGGCCACCCGTGACGGGTTGACCATCGGCTTCTACGGTAACATCTACCCGTCGTTCCTATCGACCGGCCTGATCTACATATCGTCGTTTGCTGCCGAGGCACTGACGGGAGATGTGGGGGCACCGCAAGACCCGCTGGCGCGTGACGATGGGGTGCCGGTGGGGGCTGGGCCGGGGGAGATCTTCGTGAACCCTGGGGCGACCGTGGATATCGCGGTACTACAGAACGACGAGGCATTCAGCGGGGCCACCGTGGATGTGGCGTCGGTCACATTCGACTATCAGCCGAGGTCCGACATGACCGACCTAACCTACGGCAGCGCAACCGTTGACGCCCTGGGCACCGTGACCTACACATGCCCAGCCGGATCGACCGAAACTGGGGTCTACTGGGAGTACCGATTCCTCGACTCGACCCCGGCGCAATCGAACGCCGCCACGATCCGCGTAACTATCGTGGCCCCCACGCCGCCGACAGCGGTGCCGGATAACTCCACCGCTGAGACAGGCGCATCGAGTCTATCCATCCCGGTCCTCCTCAACGACCAGCTCGCGAGCGGCGCTTCGTGGGCAGCGTCTAACCCGGTCACCATCGTCACCCAGGCCACGCACGGGACCGCTGTCGCGGATGCCGCCGGGCTAGTGGTTTTCACCAGTGACGTGGGGGCTCCGAGTGGCGTGAGTGAGATCTTCCACTACACCGCAACGGATTCCAACGGGCTCGTTTCCAACACGACCACGGTGGACGTCGTTATCACCCCGGTCGGCGGCGTCACACCGCCGTTCGCGCAGAATGACCCGGCTACAGTGTTGGCCGCGCAGTCGGTCGATATCCCCGTACTGGTGAACGATACGAAGGGCACCTTCGACATTGACCCAGCGACTGTAGTCACATCCGACAGCGTCAGCGGCACGACAGGGACTCATGTCGCCTACACCTCCGGGTCTAAAGTGGGGCAGGTTCTATACACTGCCGTCCCCTCTGCGGTCCTGTTTCAAGATAGCTTCTACTATAAGGTTTCCGATATAAACGGGAACGAATCGAACACCGCCGTTGTAACCGTATTCGTAACTGGGACGGGCGGGTCCACGCCTCCCGTTGCCGCCGATGACTCGGCGTCCGTTGTTGTGGGGGCCACGGTAGTGTTCGACATCCTTGGCAACGACACGGCGACACCGCCCGCGTTCATTGACCCCTCAAGCGTGGTTATCACACAGGCCCCGGCCAGCGGGACCGCCAGCGTGGACGCAGTCAATGGTGATGCTACCTTCGTCAGCGGTGCGAGCGATACCCCTGGGCAAGTGATCTGGAAGTACACCGTTGACGATACCAACGGGGCGACATCCAACCAGGCCACGGTCACGATGACCGTGAACTCCGGCGGCGCCGGACAACTCCCAGACGCCAACCAGGACAATGTGGCGATGGTGGAATCAGATACTGTGGTGATAGATGTACTCGACAACGATGCCGCCTACAATGGGGCGAGCCTTGACCCCTCCACGGTCGAGATCGTGACGCCCCCCGTCACAGGGTCGGTGGTATTCGTGAACGCAGCAACGGGGTATATCACATACATCGCTGCCGCGTCACAGATCGACGCCTTTGACTCTTTCACCTACAGGGTGTCCGACGATGCCGCCGTACCGCTAACCTCGGCCCCAGGTACGGTCTCAATCAACATACTGGGGAGCAACAACTCAGGGATAAGCGCACCCACGGCTGGGGACGATCACGCGACCGTAGCGTCCGGCCAGACCGTCACTATCAGCATCCTCGCCAACGACCAGGCGTATGGTGGAGCCCTGATAGACCCGAACAGCGTCCAATTGTTCACATCCTCGCTAAACTTCGGCAGCGCCGCATACGCCGCAGCCACGGGGCTCGCCAGTTACAGCAGTTTCGCGGGGTCACCGACAGGGCTGGAGCTTTTCACCTACCGCGTATGGGACACAGGAGGGCTGCGGGCTTACCCTGACGCTCTCGTGACGGTCACGGTCACGGCTGGGGCTCCCCCGGATCCATCGGAACAGGAGTCCGTCTATGTCCCCCCTGAGACGGCGACGAAGTCTGGGACATTGACTATCCCTGTATCGTGGCCCATCAACGAGGACCGTATTATCGGTACGCTGTCCCACCGCTTCGATACGGGACACCGTCAGACACTCCCCTACCTACCCAAGGAGAGACGGATGTTCTCCGTCCAGATGCTCGGCGCCACCCACGCCGAACGTGCGGCAATGTCGGCCTTCTTCCTGAGTCACCGGGGGGCCGAGATACCTTTCGACTGGGTCCACCCCCTCACTCAGGAGACCATAACCGTGCGCTTCTCATCCACGAACACCGCCTCGAAGCATATATCCGGCGTAGGTGTCGGCGCAGAAGACTACCGCTTCGACCTGATCGAAGTGTTCGACGCGGGGACATACGGAGCATGAGAGACCTAACCCCTAGTACGACGGCTCACAAGAACCAACTGGAGACCGAAGACCCGTTCATCTGGCTCTTCGAGTTCGAGTTACCCGACCAGACTCGGTATCGTCTCACCAACTTTACGGAGAAGGTGGAGTTTGGTGAGGACGCAGAAGGCGACCCTGTGGTGTACTACCCGGCCCCCATCACCCACTCGGGTATCGAACAGAGCGGGGAGGGGGATATCCCGTCCCTCAAGGTCACTATTGCAACGGGGGGGATGTTTTCCATAACTTCCGTGATCGACAGTTGGGGGGGGATGATCGGCCAGAGGGCGCGGGTTATCGTAGTGTCCAGCCGTGAGCTTCACATGGGCGCCGACGCTGCCATAGCCGAGGACGCCCGGATTATCGCCGCTGGCATGAACGACACCGCTGTCACCGTCACCCTTTCAGCATTCAACCTGTTCAAGTCCCGTCTCCCACGGTTCCTCTATTCCCGCCGCCGCTGCCGCTGGATCTTTGGGTCAGGGGAGTGCGGCTACAATGTACAGGCGGGAGGTGCAGGGTTCTCCATGTGCGGTTACACTCTTGAGGACTGCGAAGCTCGGGGGGACGATGAGTTCACGAACCTGGGGGTGCGCCACCACCCTGCCCGTTTCGGTGGGTTCCCCGGCATACCCCGTGGGGGTAGAAGATGATGAGAGTGCATTACGCTGATCTAATTGGCCTACCGTATGCCGACCGTACAGACGGCCCCTACACATTCGACTGCGTGGGCCTCGTTCTGGAGGTCTTCCGCAGGGCTGGGTGGTCTACGGGGTCGGTCCCGACTATGGAGAATGTGTACGCCCGCGTTGCCGACCTGAACGCGGACGTATCCGACCACCCGTGGGAGCAAGTGGCCGCCCCCGGAGGAGCCCCAATAACTCGGCGGCTCGACTTCGGAGATGTCGTTATGGTTCTCGGGGACACGCGCCCCCATGTCTCCGTGGTGGTGGACGCACCTGCCCAGCTCGCCATTAGCATCGCTGAGAACGCAGGGGTCTACGCCTGCGCGGTATCGCGGCTGACTCGCGCAACTGCCGTCTATAGACTACAGGAGGCGTTACGGTGATAAGTGAGTACGCAATGGTTCAGGTCGTAGTTTCGAGAGACCCCTTTGCGCTCGGTGAGCGGGAGGTCTATGAGTCCCCTCGGGGTACGATTGAAGACCTCCTCCCCGAGTCCCTGCGTGGGGTCGATGGCGTGGGTGCCTACTACGAGGGCCGGGTGGTCGCACGGGAAGATTGGCCTTCTACGGTATGCAACGGCGGGACGCTCGGGTTCATACTGCTCCCTGGATGGGAGCAGATCGGCGTATTTATTATCAAGCTATTCTTCGCCTATGCTATTGGGCGAATTGTTACGAGTCTCATCGGCACACCCGTTGTGAATCGCGACCCGGTCGAGCGGGATGACGGTCGGTCCTCCGTCTACAACTTCTCCGGCATCAGCAATACCCGCAGCGAGGGTTTGCCGCTCCCGCTGGTCTTCGGCCAGATCCGATTCGGCGGGAACATTATCAACGAGTACATCAGGAGCATCGGGATTCCAGAGGAGTCATTTGTGTATCAGCAGATCTCTATGGGGGAGGGGCCTATCCACTCGATCAGCGGCGCGACGCAACCGATAGGCGCGTTGACCTCGATCCCGTCGAGTATCCAGGTCAACGGGAACTCAGCCGACAACTACGATGACCTCCAGGTCTGGGTGCGGTTAGGCACAAGCGAGCAGATTGTGGTCCCCGGCTTCGAGGTGACCCGCGTCCGCTTCCCGGCGGGCTTTACAATGCTCGCCACCGAGACCACGGAAACTTCGACCCTTGGGTACACCGCCGGTTATGACCCCGCTGCCTGGATGACCCCCGCCAATGATCCCGTATGGGACCAGTACGGATCGGCGGTGGACCTAGACATAACGCCCGTTGACTCGGCCATTATCCGCATAGGCTTCCCTCGTGGACTGTACGAGCAGGACTCATCGTCGGGTGCGTTGCTCTCCTCGTTCTACGCTTATCAGGTGCGCTACCAAGAGCTGACAACCGGCGGTGTCCCCATTACGACTGGCGGCCCTATGGGGGACGGGTACGTCCGCGTCCTGCCAGTGGGGCCAATCGCGGCGTCCAGCTCCGATAGCTTCGTGCTTGAGGCCCCCGTGACCTTCTACAACGTTTCAAGCTGGGTGCCCCCTGTCCCTGGCAAGGCCCTCAAGCGGAGGGCACTCGGGACCAAGGCCGACAACGGGGACCAGAACAGTGGCCTCAGATTCTGGTCTATCTCTTTATGGTTCAAGCCCGACATCGGGGCTACCACTGGCAATAACACAGTCTTCTACTCGACTGATACCGGGGGGGTTGCATCGTCTCTCACGCCGTCCAAGCTCACTTACATCTACGCGAACGGCAGGCTAGGTATGACCTACGCCTGGAGAACTTGGCATAGCACCTATTCCGAGAATGACAACGGCTACGAGACCATATACACCCCCCCCGATGTCCTCACTCCAGGCGAGTGGAACCATATCGTGGTTACCGTAGGGCACGGTATGCATGGAGGTAGCCCTGTCAGTGACTATAGCTTTGGTTCGCTAACCCAACCTGAAAACAACCTCAAGGTTTATGTAAACGGGCAGATTGTCCTAGATATCGGACCCGCCAACTACTACGAGGGCAATTGGTACCCGTTATTCGGTGGGGCGTGGGCAGCGCAGTGCTACCTTGGCCGGAATCTACAGATAGGGCATCTGAACGAAGTGGATGCCCATGATAATCTCTTCGATCAGCTCGTGATCTATAGCCGGGTTTTGAGCCCTGTCGAGGTCATTACCGAGTTCAACGGCGGTATTGGACGCACAACATACAACGATATCTCGGCCCCCATCTGCGCGGTATCATTCGATGATATCTTCGGAAACCAGGCCCTGGACGTCGGTGGCCCGCCGGGGGGGTTGCGCTTCGGGGCGTTTGCCCCAGACCCGGCGGCCTCCACCTCGGGTGTCGAGACCGGCATAGTTAGTGACGGGACCATCGACACCAATGTAACGAAGGCTTCCCGCTACCGCGTGGAGGTTTTGAGGACCAATGTGCTTTCGACGAGTACACGGGTTGCTAACGGTATGGAGTTCGTAGAGGTGCTGGGGGTGTCCGACTCCGAGTTGACCTATCCACACACACCCATACTGGCTATCCGGGCCGGAGCTACGGAGCAACTGAACGGCGGCGTACCGACCACGACGGCCCTCGTCAAGGGTTTGCTAGTGCCTGTCTGGGACGGTATGGATACGCTCGTCCCCGGCATTTCTATGGAGTGGTCCGCGAACCCCGCGTGGGTCGCCCTCGGGTTGCTGACCAGCAGTCGCTGGGGCCTCGGGCAGACCTACGCCACCCGTGACTGCGTAAGCGCATCGCTGTACGAGTGGGCCATGTACTGCGACGATATTGTCTACGCTGGATCGGTTCAGTTCGCTTACGCCACCCCGTCGCCCGTGGTCGAGGATGTCCACTTCCTCGACACACCGGGCGACCCGGAAGACAGGGGCGTCATTACCTTCAACATCCTCAAGTCCACGGCGGGGCTTTTCCTGCCCCTTGAATGGGTGGTCGGTGCCTACCTACGCTGTCATGGGTTCCCCGTATCGAGCGGGTCAGACATAAATAGCGGCGTTCTGGACTCCAACACGGCTGGCGGGTATGAGATCGCCTCGATCACCACGGGATACCTGTCTGGACCTGAGGTGGACCCCTACTGGAGTATCCGATGCTATTGGGACCGCCCACTGGAAGCAGACCCCTGGACCTCGAACACCTACCTGTCTGCCCACGAGACCATAACGGATGCGTCCATCATCGAGCTAGGGGAAAAGCGCCACGAGTTCCACGGAGTATTCGACCGAGAGCAGGGCGCCTGGGACTCGGTCCTTGAGGTCTGCCAGGTGGGCCGCGCCATCCCTATCCGAGAAGGCAGCAAGGTCCGTTTCAAGTTCCAGCACCCGCGCTCGCCGGTTGGGATCGTCACCAGCGCCAACATCGTGAAGGGCTCCTTCGGGGTTGCTTACTCCGACGGTAGAATGAAGGCCAACGCGATTGACGCCACTATACTGGACAGGGCACAGGACTACGAGCTTGTGCCGATCACGGTTTTGGACGCGGCCATTGGTAATGTCCTGAGTCTTGACGAGGTGCGGAAGGAGTCTCGTACCTACTTCGGGATCACCTCGGCCACGCAGGCCGAGAGACAGGCGCGGTTTGAGCTGAATGTTAACAGGTTGGTGAAACGCGGCGGCAAGTTCACCCTGGGCGTTGAGGGGCTACCCTTCGAGACTGGTGACCTTATACGCCTCGGAGCCGACCTCCTCCCAAGGGGGGCCGGTGGCCTTACCCTTCGTGGCAGCCATCCGGGGGTGCAGGGGTACAAACTGGAGATGATCGCGGACCCGCTCGACTTCACCGCGTGGACCGCATCGAACGTGACCGTGACGGCGAACACTGTAGCCAACCCCTACGGCACGACCCCCGACGATGCCGACAAGGTACAAGACAGCGGGAGCAGCCACGGCTATGTCGAAGCAACGGGCACCGTGTCAGGCAGCGACCTGAACGCCGAGTGGCTATCCTTCGGCGTGTACATCAAACCTGGCGTGGTGTCATCGAACAAGAGTCTGATCTCGCTCGTCCTCAGCGGTGGCGTGGTGAGCTACTTCTGCGACTGGACAACCGAGACGATCTACGCCTCGCAGTTCGCAACGCTGCCAGAGGATATGCGCTCGGCTCACCTCCAGAAGCTCGGCACCTCTGGCTGGTACTTCGTCCAGGTGGCGGGGTTCCACGAGACGAAGACATCGGCAGCAGCCGCGCCCATCGTGCGGGTCTTCCCTGCGTCGAACACTTCTGGCGCGGGCGCCGCGACGGGCATCGTCGAACTTTACAACGGTCGAATGAGCTACGGCCAATGGGCTCCGGCGGGTGGACCGGGTATCGCGGGCCGCCTACTTATGATCGACCACGACATCACGCTGGAGGCCGGGGTACACAATGTGTATGCCAGAGACTTCCAAGACACCCTAGTCGGGGGGATACTGAGCGCGACCCTTTGCCCGGAGGGCGACTACACTACGGGCGACCTCCTAATTGCCGCTGCGTCTATGGGGGTGGCGCTACAGGAAGAGTGCAGTTGGATGGTGGTGAAGTCGGGCGACGAACTAGTGGTCGAGATCGTGAGCAGTACATTGACCCCGGACATGACCCGCGAGTGTGAGTGGGTCGAGTATAACCCGTCGATCTACGAGGACACCGCAGCAACGACTTCCACATCGGCTATGCTCGGACTCGGGGACAGCGACATTCCGCTTGGTATCGACTACTCAGTCACCCCGGATTCTCTGCCTGGGAACACCTGGATAAAGGGAGCCAAAGATATCTTCGTGCGTCAGGGTCCAGGGCAGTACGCAACTACCGTCTACATTGGGCTTGGGTATTCGGCTCCCACCAAGACTTTTATCTCGCGCACCGAGATATTCTGGAGGGCACTGATAGATGGCGCAGCCGACTGGACGCTCGCTGGCGGTGCCAACGGTCTAGCCTCGACGGCGACCGTGGTGATCCCGCAGGCGCAGCCCGGTCAGACCATAGAACTCTGCGCCCAGAGCATCACCCACTCAGGCAAGCGCCGAAGGGCAGGCTCCTCGTCACGGACCCGGCTCCCCCTCCGGGGCCTGACAGCCCCGCCCGAGACTCCCACGGACCTCACCCGCAAGCTCTCCCAGCGTCAGGCGG
>TARA_R110002110_G_scaffold311293_2_pt1 | contig 10302 bp, 8 predicted proteins | sample TARA_R110002110 | Tara Oceans TARA_R110002110 (sample SAMEA4397330) | marine metagenome | biome: Polar Biome; feature: [SRF] surface water layer (ENVO:00010504); material: water (ENVO:00002006), including particulate matter (ENVO:01000060) such as... | depth 5 m
AACATGATCGACGGCAACGTTGTCGGGCTCGTCGTCAACTCGCGTCATTGCAGATCGACGATAGGCCGATCTCCGTGACGTCGGCCAGACAACTGACCACGTCCGAACAGCGAGGTCGCATCGAGCTGGCACTGTGGGCCTGCGACACGCGCCGTTTGAACGCTGGTCGAGAACGCCAACGGTCGAAGCGGATACGGCCGGGTGAAGTCGAGTTGAACACTCGCCGCTTCCCCGACGCGCAGCCCACAGCGCTTCTATCTTGGCCATCATGCAGATATCTGAGATTCAGCACGAGTCGTGGAAGCAAGACGGATGGCTCGCGCTTCGAGGATCGATCGACGAACAAGCGCTCGGCGTTCTTCATGAGGCCGTTGACAAGATTGAGAGCTGGGCAAACACTGGCGGCCCGGGAATGCACCACTTCGAGATGACTGACAACGGCCCAGCCCTCGCAAGGTCCGAGCGGTTCGCCGACGATCACACAGCGCTCGGATCGTTTCTCCGGTCCGGGTTGGTGACCGACGTCCTCGCCCAACTGTTCGGCGAACCTGCTGCGCTGTTCAAAGAAAAAGTCAACTACAAACAGCCTGGCGGGGCCGGCTTCGCACCACACCAAGACGCTGCTGCGTACCGCTTTGTCGACCATCACATTTCGGTGATGGTCCCGCTCGACGACGCAACCATCGAGAGCGGCTGCCTGTGGTTCGCGCCCGGACACAACGACGGGAAACTCGACACTGACGAACGTGGTCGCCTGACCGATCGTGTCGTCGACGACCTCAAATGGCAACCGATCGAAGTTCAGCCCGGTGACCTCGTCGTCTTTGACTCCTACGCACCGCACCACAGCGAAACCAACAAGTCGCCGCACCCACGACGAGCGCTCTACCTGACCTACAACGCAGCAAGCCTCGGCGACTTCCGGGATCGTTACTACGCCGACAAGGACGCTGAGTTTGCAGCCGGAGGCAACGAGTTCGAAAGCGGCTCGCCACGCATCAGCATCAGCGACGACTTTCTTGGTCGACCCGTTGCCTGACGGGCGGGCCCGACAACGACGGGGCTGAATCGGCAAATACGGCGCCGAATACGGCGCTCCCGCTTCGCTCCCCTCGGGCGCAAGCCGGCCACGTACCCAGCTCAGGTGATCTGGCGATTAACCCAGTTCGAGATCACTTCGATGGAGCCAACAATGACGAAGATGCACAGGACGATGCCGCCGGTGACCTCGAAGTTCAGCGTTCGCATCGAGTTGCTCAACATGAAGCCGATACCGCCGGCGCCGACAATACCGAGGACGGTAGAAGCACGCAGGCTGACATCGAAGATGTAGAGCCCCTGACTCACAAGCGCTGGCCAGACCTGCGGAGCGACGCCCGCAGCGGTGTCTTGGAGACGTGTGGCCCCGGTGGAGATGACGCCTTCGCGGGGACCTGAGCGGGCTTCCTCAATTGTGTCAGCGAACAGCCTTGTGGAGAACCCGAAGATGCCAACGGCCAGCGCAAGTGTTCCCGTCCTCGGACCTAAGCCGAGGGCTGCGACAAAGAGCACGGCGAGGACCAGCTCGGGTGTGGCTCGGACAATAATCATCATGAATCGCGTCACTCGAAAGACCACTCGGTTGGGAGCAACGTTGGACGCGGCAAGAAACGAGAGCGGGAGAGCGAAAAGCATTGCCATGAACGTGGCACCGAGCCCCATTGCAATCGTTTCGACCAGGCCACTTCGAACCTGGCTGGTCCAGAAGTCGAGGTTGCTCGGGACGAGCCGTAACAGCGTTGACGGAAGATCGACCAGTGACGTGACGAATCGGCCAACGTCGATATCGGGCAGGATGAACGACAGGATCGTGCAGACTGCTACTCCGCCCGACAGAGCCGCCAGCTTGACTCGCTCACGGTTCCACGGCGGCGACAGTGGCACATCTGCTGCCGTGCTCAGTTGGGTCGCCACCGTTCCAGGTGCCTCGTCGGGCTTCCCCGCCGCATCCGGAGTGGGCCTCGAAAATCCGAACGATCCGAACGCTCGGACAAGTAGCCCGGTCAGCGAGAAACGCGTGTTGGTACCTCCAGCATGCTTTTTGAATGGATCGCTGTCGCCGAGGATCGTCCGGCGTGCCGCTTGTGAGAGCAGCTCCATTGCGATCACCGCCACGATCACGACCAACGTGACCCCGAGGAGTTCCTGATATCGCAGACTGCCCTGATAGCCGCGGATTGCGAGGCCGATGCCTCCGCCACCGACCAACCCAATCAACGTTCCCTCGCGGAAGTTGATCTCGACGCGATACAGCGACGTGGCGATGACCGACGGGATCATCTGCGACCAAACGCCCGCCAGCAGTTCTTGTAAGCGTGACGCACCCGTACTGGCAACGCCATCGCGCGGCCCAAGTTCAATGTTGTCAGCAGCTGCAGAAAACAGCTTGCCGCAAAAGCCGATCGAGTGGAGCCCGAGTGCGAGGATCCCTGCAATCGGTCCGATCCCGAAGACCCGCACGAAAATCAAGGCAAACACGAGCGATGGGACCGCCCGAGCAAAGGCGATGATCCCTCGGCTCACGCCGCGCACGACGGGATTGTGAGCAACGTTTCTCGAAGACAGCAGCCCGAGAGGAACCGACAGGACAACGCCGATGAACGTTCCGAGGAAAGCCATGAAGAACGTGTCGAGCAGCAGATTCAACACCTGGCTGCGGTCATCGGCCGGAATGAACGGTGGCCACATCCTCTGAATCAGATTCAACGTTTCGGGCCATCCCTCGACAAGCGCGAACAACGACATCTCGACCCGACGCAGCCCCCAGAACGAACCGAAGATAAACGCCAGCGCGATGATGGCAAGTACCGCACGCCGCCGCGTCCACGGGGCCCCGAGCGGGACATCGCGAACCGAGCGAGTTGGGTCTGCATGCATCACGTCGGCAGTGATCGACATCAGGCAGACATCCGCACAGGAGGACGGTCGATGACGTATTCGTCGACCTTTGCACCGGTTGGATCGAGGCGTTGGTAGACCTCCATGATTCGGGCGTGATCGATCGAGCCGTCCACCGGACTGTCGAGCACGACCTTGCCGTCACGCAAGCCGAGGAGCCGGTGGGCCCAGTCGACTGCAAGATCCACCTGGTGCAGGCTGCACAAGACGGTGATGTTGTCCTCGACGCAGCATCGGAAAAGCACGTCCATGACCTGTCCCGAGATCTCGGGATCGAGCGATGCCACGGGTTCGTCGGCAAGCACGATGCGCGGGCGCTGCATCAACGTCCGGGCGATCGCGACTCGCTGCTGCTGTCCGCCGGACAGTGTGTCTGTGCGTTGCCAAGCACGGTCGGCCAGCCCGACTCGCGCAAGCTGTTCGATCGCTCGACGGCGCAACTCCTTTGGATACATTCGAGCACCGAAGCGAGGGCCGTTGAGCGCGCCAAGAGCACCGGTCAACACGTTCTCAATGCAGCTGAGGCGTCCCACGATGTTGAACTGTTGGAAAACGAAACCAACGTCGCGTCGAAGATGTCGCAATTCCTTACCCGACGCTGCAACCACATTGGTTCCCATCACTTCAACCGAGCCAGCAGTCGGCTGATGGAGACCGTTGAGATGTCGGAGCAACGTCGATTTTCCGGATCCGGAGAGGCCAATGATGACCAGAAGTTGGCCTTCGGGAACAGAGAACGAGACGTCATCGAGTGCGACGACGCGGCCTCCGTCAAACTCTTTGCGGAGCCCACGGACGTGGACGACGTCAGGTCGGTCGGTCTGGATCATGAAGTGCTCCTCGTTGTATTCGCGGTGTGATGAAAATGGTTGGTCGGCCGAGGCCGACCAACGGCGCCTGTGACGACAGGGGGAGGGAGTCGTCACAGGCGCCGGGTCATGAACCGAGTGGCATCACTCGGTTGAACGTTGGAGCGTCAGCTGACGCACTTCGATGCGCCGGTGATCTTGCACACCTGGCGGATGCCGTCGTAGAACGAGTCGTCCTTGGAGACAAAGCCCCAAGTACCGTCCTCGTCAGAGAACGAGCAGTCGTTCTCTTCAGCGGTGCCGGAGCAGTAACCGTTAGCGATCGCCCAGTCAGCATTGACCTTGGTTGTCACGACTTCCTGGAAGGCTGCGATGAAGTCGGCAGGCAACGCGTTACTGATCGCCATCGGTGCGCCAGCAATCGTCTGGCTCTTCCACACGATCTTCAAGTTGGCGTCCGCTTCGTTGACGGTCTCGTCCTCGACGGTGTCGATCACGCCAGAGATATCGCCGCTCTCGATGAGTTGAGAAGTCACCATCGAGTCATAAGCAAAGCCTGCGTCGCAGTCACCGTTGGCGACAGAGATGGCCGATGCGTCATGTCCGCCAGCGAAGGTTGGGTTGATCTCAGTTGACGTCTCGGACGGGTCAATGCCAGCAGCCAAGAGCCCTTCCGAGGGGAACAGGAAGCCAGAGGTGGAGCCCGGATCGACGAAGCAGATGTTTTTGCCTGCGAAGTCATCAATCGAGTTGATCTCGGCGTTGCCAGCCTGGGTAACCCCATAGCTGCGGTAGCCCGGCTCAACGTCGGGTCCGTCGGTCATGACGCCGGCGACGCTGATGTCTGCGCCGTTGCTTGTCGCAATGACGTACGAGAAACCTCCGAATTGGGCGACGTCGATGCGGTTGGCAATCATGCCTTCAATGACGCCGGCGTAGTCGGTGGCCTGGAAGAACTCAATCTCGTCAAGGCCGAGTTCGGCTTCGAGGATCGCCTTGGTCGTTGCGAAGTCGGCTTCAAGGCTCGACGCATTCTCGGCAGGAACTGCGCCGAAGGACAGCGTGGTGGGCCAGTCGGCGGGGCGACCGCTGTCGTCAGCCGGGGCCTCGGTGGTTGCACTCGATTCGGCTGCCTGCGCTGCTGGCTGGTCGTCACTGCCGCAGGCAGCAAGAAGAGCAATGGTTGCGAGGCCGGCAGTGGCGCGAGCCAGCCGACGACGATGGATTGGGGACACGAAGTTGTTCACGGACCATTGTCTAGACAACCAGATTGAACGCAAGGTTGCCGCCGGGCAGACCGGGGGCGGCGATATCGCGAACAGTTTCCATGCGATCGCGATGCCGCGGAAAACCTCGCGTGTCAGTCGTTTTGATCGGGTGGGAAGTCGAGTGTGATCCCAACATCGAACACATCGCTGCGCATCCACGTATCGGACCGATGTAGCTCATGACCGGTCGCGGCGTCCACGGTCTCGCTGCGGACATTCCAGGTCGGCGGCGGCGCCGATGCGTAGCCGAGTTGTTCTGCAACAGAATGGTCAGGCTGTCCAAGTGACACGGCGACTCGTCTCCGCCACGGCACAACGCCGAGCGACTGCAATGTGTCGAAGATGGAGGCCCCAGAGCGGACTGCATCGACCACTTGCTCTCCGATTGACTCAACGAAGACATCAGTGGCGAACGCTGCAACCAAACCGTCGACGGCAACGAGCCGCTCAGACAGCAGGGCTCTCGGCCGTGACGCTGTCTGTCTGCGCCATCTCACCGAGGCTGACACAATATTGTGGCGGTGGCCAGCGCCAGTGACGACACGACGAAAGCTCGGCGGCCTACCGCGCCCAATTGGATAGTCAAGTTTGAGTGCAGTGAACGTGCCCCGTCCAACGATCCTTCGAACCGTGTTGCGTCGTTCGAGCTCTTTGAGCACCTCGCGTGCCGTCTGGCGGTTGACGACGAAACGTGTCGCAATCTGCGTCTCGCTCTCGACAAGCGAGTTCGGGGCGAGCCCAGCCCAACGAGTCTCTAATTCGTCAGCAATCGCGACGTACCGCGGAACCGAAGATGCCGTACGCGACCGAGACGTCTCCACGAAACACACCATAGGACTCCACAGCAGTGCCGCCATTGCAAGGATGGCTCCGAGATGGAGTGCAATCTGAAGACCGGATCAGTTGGCGGGCGTCTGAATCGTGACGACTGATTCAATCAGCGCGCGAAAAGAATCAAGTGACGACATCGACGCATCGGCCACTTTCGCCAAGTCGTCACACCGCCGCAGTTCGACAGCAGTCGCGGATCCCTCAGCGGCCAGGAACTCGGCCACTTCGTCGTTGCTCATCGGACCGCCCTGCACATCGAGGCTCCGGACCGACGCGAGCGACAGTCCATCGTGGTAACCAGGATCCACCGCGCAGAGATAGCGCTTGGCTGGGACATGCAACCGAATGGGTTCGGTAATCGACGGACCAAACCAGTTCGCTAGGAATCTCGCGCCAACGTCTTCGTGATGCAGGTCGCGAGCCAAGAAGTCACCGTGCCCGTCATGTTCGTCGACGAGGAGGTGCCCGATATCGTGGAGGAAGGCTGCGACGATCCCTTCGGTCGTCGCCCCTCGAGCCATTGCATGGTCACCGCACTGCAGGGCATGGGAGAGTTGGGTAACCGCCTCGTCGTAGTTGCTGGCACCCTTGCGCTCATACAGATCGATAATCGCATTGGCCACGTCGGCTGCCGTCTGCAGGCGCATCCAAGGCACCGAACCTGCACTGATATCGGGCAGGTCGCTGCGGGCCTCGTCGGGGACCGCTCGGCCGAGGAAGTGGCCAATGGTGCTGACCCGGGCCCGTTTGCCACCAGCTCGATTGTGGAGTTGTTCGATCTTGTCTGCGTAGTAGGCACTGCGCAGGTCGCCCTCGGCAGCAGCGTTGTAGGTGAGGAACAACGCGCGCCGCGCACGGTGCGACCCGTTCGCGCTACTGCGATGCGGTGTGCGGCTGTGGAACCACAGCACATCACCTGCGCGCATCTCGACTGGCTTCCAATCGAGCGCCCGTTCTGTTGATCGGGGCAAGCAACCGTCGCCGTCGTCGGTGAACAGTTCGTGATGTTGTCCAGCAACGACCTCGAGGCACCCGTTCTCGATTGTCGAGTCGTCGATCGCAACCATGCAGGTGAGGTGCATGCCGACGAATCGGTAGGCAGTCGCGTCCTGGTGTGGTGCAAAACCAGCGCCGCCGGGAAGCTTGTGGTTGATCTTCTCTTTATAGAGCACGATCGGTTCGCCGAGTAGTTCTCGCCCGGCGCGCACGATTTGGCCGTCCCGAACAAGCGGTCCGAGTTCTGGGTGAACGGTCGCGAAGTGCTCGCTGCGTGCGAGTACCGGTCCGCTGTCGGTCATCTCATGGTGCTGGAGCACGCGATCATCATCGGACGCGGCAATCTCATCAGCCCACCGGCTGAGGCAATCGCGGACATCGGGGCCAAGCAGGGCGGGCAGATGTACGAACCCATCACGTTGCCAAGCTTCAATGGATGTGGCGTTGAGGGTGCCTTCGGCGGTCACGGGCGTAGTCCAATCGGGGTCGGAGCGACGCGATCGTTCGCCGCAACGACGAGATGCACTGTTGGTAACCGCTCATCAAAGGCAACGAGGACGAGATCACCGCGCTTGCCCACCTGCAAACGCCCCCGGTCCGTCAGCCCGACCGTGTCGGCCGGGCCGGATGTGACGAGGCCGACAGCAGTTGGAAGGTCGCACACGCCGTCTGCGACGAGGACCCCGACGGCGCCCAGCAGCGTGGTCGGCATGTAGTCAGACGAGAGTCCGTCACAGAGTCTCATTGCAACGAGCTCTGAGGCGCTCACGTTCCCCGAGTGGCTCCCGCCGCGCACCACGTTCGGTGCGCCCGACACGGTCCGCATCCCTCGCTCGCGAGCACGGCGCGCAGCTTCGACCGTGGTGGGGAATTCCGCGATCGACACGGACCGATCCACGGCGGCATCGATTTCCACGGACGATGTCGGGTCATGGCCCATCAACCGAATCATTCCGGCATGCGCATGTTGCGCCAGCCAAGAAAACGCACGATCGGCGTTGCCGAGCTTGTCGTCGCGGTCGACGACTATTTGGTCGATGTACGCCTTTGCCTCGTCAGGGTCAAGGCCCTTGGTTCCAGCGACATAGCGCTCGTAGTAGGAGCGGTCGGTGTACTGACCAACGCCCGGCGTGTGATCTTCGGCAGACACGAGTGGTATGTCATCGATCAGGAGGTCGCCGTGTCGTTCGCGTAGCCGTGCATCGAGCGCATCGAGCCCGTCGGCGTCGCGTACATCGAGGCGGTAGAGGATGTGGTGGTCGACTCGTGCGTCGGACTCGGAGCGCCGCTCGGTAATCGCGTCGCACAGCTCGTGTGCTTGCGCAACCGATCGGTCGTACTTCGAACCGTTCTCGAAGCCCACGCCATGGAACACCGTCGTGACTCCGGCACCGCGCACCCGGGACTCGAACGAACGCAACGCAAAGTCGACGGGCAGCACCACGTTCGGGCGGGGACGAAGCTCCTTTTCAAATCCGTCGGAGTGCGTATCAACCAGGCCCGGGAGGCAGAACAACCCGTGCCCGTCGATTGCATCTGGCGGGGCATGAGCAACCCAACCTGCTGCTTCGACGATGCCACCGCGAACAACAATCGTCGCGTCGTCGACGACGCGGTCGTCAAGAACGAGACGCACGTTGGTCAGCGTGACGTCGACGCCGCGGCCAACGCTCTGCGCCGTTCGCTGGGCATGGGGTGCGGACAAAATGGTCATCGGGCGACTCCTTCGAGGTGGTGAAGAACTTGGTCGGGCGGGCCCGATTCGATGATGCGACCTGAACGCATCACCACGACCCGTGAGGCCAGGCGATCCATGGCATCGAGATCGTGAAAGACGGCGAGCACTGCAACGCCTGTCGCAGTCAAATCAGCAATCAAGGCAAGGGCTGCTTCCCGGTTGGCGGGGTCAAGGGCCGAAACAGGCTCGTCGAGCAGCAACAGCTGAGGAGGTGAGATCGTGCCTGCAGCGAGGTTGACGCGCTGTTTTTCGCCGCCGGACAAGACCGAGGCAAACACGTCCCAGAGCGACTCGTCGAGATGTAAGCGGCGGAGCGCAACGGCAGCAGCTTCAACTGCCGTCTCTCGGTCCATCCCGCGAGCGATTCCTGCTCGGGCAACGATGTCAAGCGCTCCACGGCGGGGTTCGGCGCGAAGGAACTGGGAGACGTATCCGAACTCCCGCCCGCGTATTGCGGCGAGCTTGGCGTCGGCAAGTCCAGTCAACTCGACAGGGCCATTCGGTGACCGCAGTGTCACCGTTCCGGCCGACGGCAGATAGGTCCGGTAGATGCATTTGAGCAGTGTTGATTTTCCTGCTCCGCTCGATCCAGCGAGAGCAATGTGCTCACCGGCGCGAACATCGAGATCGATCCCATTGAGACCTTCGACCCGTCGGCCATCGACGTTGTGCAGCACGAAATGCTTGTGCAACCCTCGGACCGACAGCACTGGAACGTTCTCGTCAAGTTCCTGATGCTCGGTTATCGCGGTCTCGACGGTCGCCTGCGTCGGAGTCTCGACGTCGGTCAGCGGTGGGGTCATGGTTGTCTCCCTCATGCTCGGGCCGCAGCCACGAGGCGTTGGGTGTACGGAGCCTGGGGGTCTTCAAAGAGCTGATCGGTGAGTCCTTGTTCAACGACGCGGCCGTGTTGCATCACCATGCAGCGGGTTGTCAGCATCTCGATCACCGCGAAGTCGTGCGACACCACCACAGCAGCGATGCCGAGTTCTTCAAGCAGGCTGCGAATCAGGTCGAGGACCCCGGCCGCGACCGAGGCATCAAGCCCTGTCGTTGGCTCATCGAGCAGCACGATTGGCGGCCGGTTTGCGAGCGCTCGAGCGAGCTGCACCCGCTGGCGCATGCCACCAGAAAACGTTCGTACGAGGTCGTCCATGCGTTCGAGCGGCACCTCGGTTCGTCCAAGCAGTTCCGCAGCCCGTTCGCGGATCTGACCAAAATTTCGCCAGCCAGCTGCAGTGAGCCGGTCAGCGACGTTGCCGCCGGCAGTCACGCCGAGATCGAGCCCCTCTGCCGCGTCCTGGTACACGACGGAAAGTTCGTCGACTCGCAACGCCCTGCGCTCTGATGCAGTCATTGTCAGCAGGTCGACGGTCGAACCATCGCGACGCTGCATCCAGACCGATCCGGCGGTCGACGAGTGATCGCCGGCGATGGCGCGCATCACGGTCGACTTGCCCGATCCGGACTCCCCGATCACGCCGAACGCCTCGCCCGCAGCGACGTTGAAGCTCACGTCCCAGGCAGCAACGACAGAGTTTCCGTCGGGGCTCTTCTCCGTGCCGGCGCCGGGCCCGGTGTGTGCAACGGCAGCCAGATTCTGGTCACCAAAGATTTTTCCCAGCCGTTCGACTCGAAGCACCGTCTGGCCGGCACTCGGTGCCTTCGAATATGCAATCGTTGCATCCTCGAGCCTGGTGTCACTGATGGTGTCACTGATGGT